>SDBT01006742.1_pt1 | contig 18986 bp, 40 predicted proteins | sample 2277101 | NCBI WGS metagenome assembly SDBT01 (sample SAMN10404973, study PRJNA504765) | marine sediment metagenome | isolation source: marine sediment core GS10_PC15, 103 cmbsf | place: Arctic Ocean: Southern Knipovich Ridge | collected 2010 | reverse complement strand
GGGGATACCTTCGCCGTTTTCGCGGTGGAGGAGGAGCCGTTCGGAATCATGCAGACGTTTCTGTTCACCGGAACCGTGGTGGTGGATCCGAAGGACCGGAAGGCGCAGTACGTTTTCAGCTCCAGCGAGAAGACGCTGTCGGACATCGATCGGTTCGAAATCACCGAGGATGTAAAGGCGGCGATACAGCTTTTCCAGGTCTCCCCGGAGGTCGAGGAGGAGGATGACTCGCAGGCGGCGACCGATGCGCTGGATGCGGCGATGGGCGACGGGGCGTTCTAGGGCCAAGCCAGGAAGTGTCAATTAATGAGATTGGTAGCAGGCTTATCGTCGTAAGCATTGGGCCCAGAGGGGTCGATTTAGGACTTCTCCCAAGTAAGCATGCATAGGCACCGAAAAAGGAGGGTACCCCCCCCCCATGAAAAACGAGAAGAGGGAGAGCGGCGTCAAATGGCCATGGTATTCCTGGAAGAGATGGCAGACGCGGATCCACTACTGCCGGCTGTTCGGGCTCCATGAGGTGCCCATCGCCATCCCGTCGAACATGAAATACCACCTGACAAATCAGATGATGGAAGCGGAGGTCCAAAGGACGTACGCGGCTCCGAGGGGTGCGAGGCTGGTCGGTGCAATCTGTTCGAAATGCCAATGGCTGAATCTCTGCGACAGCACCGCCCACGTCAATTCGTCGAGGGCAGAGATGCGTAAATTCTCGAGCTTCATAGATTTGCACATAAGACGAAGCGCGGAATACGGGTCGCGGTCGAGGAGGTTATCCCTCGCTCTGCCGCGGAAGGGGAAATTGCATGGCAAGCGGGGTGGCCACGAAGCTGGACGAGATCTACCTCGACCTGACGTTGAACGTGACGAGGAACATCGGGAAGGCTCATAGCCAACTGATGTGGGCATTCGACATGTGCTGGTTCTCCCCGGTCTCCTTCGAGTTCCAGGGGATGCGGGTCCGGAAGGGAGTGATCGAACTGCTCGTGATCGGGGACACCAGGACGGGGAAGTCCACGACGGTCGAGCGCATGCTCGCGCACTATCAGCAGGGAGACTTCATCCAGGGGGATGCCATCACCGAAGCCGGGCTCATCGCAGGCATCGATGAGGCCGGCGGTCGACGCTTCCTCAAGGCGGGACGTCTCCCCTTGGCCCACCGACGGGGGTTCGTCATCGACGAGGCGAACTCGATCCCCCAGGAGATCATCGGCCGGCTCTCCGGTGTCCGGTCATCGGGGATGATCGACATCGTGAAGATCGTGGGGGGACGAATCCCCTGTCTCACCAGGATGGTCTGGATCGCCAACTGCAGGGGCGACAAGAAGTTGGCCGAGTACGGGTATGGGATTGAGGCCATCCCCGACCTCATCGGCAAGCCGGAGGACGTTGCGCGGTTCGACATCTTCGTCGGCATCTCTCACCGGGACATCGATGCGAAGTACCTGTCGATGCACTCCCGGGACTTCCCGACGACGGAGCACATCCACACTGCCGAAGCCTGCCACAAGCATCTGTCCTGGGTCTGGTCTCGGACCTATGACCAATGGATCCTTTCCGAAGAGACCGAAGATGCGATCCTGATCAACTGCGATGTGCTGGCGACCCGGTACGACGACACCATCCCGATCTGCATCCACACCGAACTCCGAATCCAGATCGCCCGACTGTCATGCGCGACCGCGGCGCGAGTAGGCTCTTGCGATGGCTCGATGGAGAAGATCATCGTCAAGAAGGAGCACGTTGAAGAAGCGGTCGAGCGGTTCATGGAATGCCTGGACAGCAACTCACTGGCGTACGGAGACTGGAGCATGAGACGGAGCGAGACGAGCTTCGGAAGCGAGATGGAGAAGGTCCTGCAATCCCTGGGGGTGAAAGGGATGAAGGCGCTCCTGACATTGCAGTCGGTCCGTATCTCAGACGTCAACGTGATCATCGGGTCGCCCGACGACGGGAAGAAGATTTACCAGAAGCTCCTGCTGAACGGAGGGCTGACTCGCATCGCGGCTGGAGCGACGCAACTGACTGAGAACCTCGTGGTGAAGCTGAAGAGTTCCATCGCGTCGGGTCGCTACGGAGAAGAACCGAACCCTGGCGCGATGGCGCAACCGGAAACAGGGGAAGAGAATAGAGATGGAGATCTGTGGTAATGGATGATCGTGAAAAGAGGATCAAGATTCTGCTGGAGAAGCGGAACGAGATCAGGAGGACGAGCAACATCGTTCTGGCGTCATCGGAGTGGTACGGCAACGAAATCGAAATCCTCGCGATGCTCACGCAGGATGCCTTGGAGGATTACGCAGAAACGTTCTTCCCACATGCCCAGGACGTCGTACGTTTGATGACGGGCGAGAACAAGAGAACGCTGGTCGTCACGCTTCTGCTCGCACAGCAGAGCGTCATCATGGGGAAGGTCGAGATCATCACCCCCGGCGGCGAGCCGCTCCAGGCGATGGAGGGTGGTGATGCTGAGCCGGGTGAGCCGTCCTGGCAGAAGGTCATGATGGCGGTGATGACAGCGCAACCGTTCTCGATCGAGGGAGCGGCGACGGCGATCAAGATGCGGCTGGGTCGAAAGTACTCCTCGTTTGCAGACATGGACACTAACCGGATCCGGCTGGAAGCGCTCATCGACAACCCGCCGGACGGATGGAAGGCGAACAAGGAGGACGGGAAGGTGCAGTTGGTGAAGGGATGAGCGCGGCGCTGACGAAACTCATCCAGGCGGTCGACGGTCTCCATCGATACCTGCAGGGGAAGGATCATCACAACGCGGTCCTCGACAAGGTGGAGGGTCTGATCTGTTCGGCGAAGGGCGAGGTGAACAAAAAGCCGGAGCCGGCGGCGAAGACCCGATCCTCCGGTGGCATCGCCAGAGCCGATTCGCAGGACGAGAAGATGGCGACGGAGAAGATGCTCGCCTTCCTCTCGCACGGCAAGAACCCGGCCGGGCTCGACGCCTGGCAAGAGGGGTTCGTCGAGTCGGTCGGGGCGGGGTTCCTGAAGTACGGATGCCTGACCATCAAACAGTTCGAGAAGCTCCTGGAGATATGGAACGACCTGACGGACCTCCCGGTCCCGGGCAAGGAAGACGATCCGGTGACCGGCATCGTCGACGACGATGAGGAGATACCGTTCTAGACAATATGCCTCCATCCCCCATGGAAGGTTTTCCCCGGCGGGGTCGCGTCATCCATTCGCGGCCCCGCTTTTCACGCCGACAAAGAGGACTTGATTATAGTCTATTATCATGGTACAATGATGTTATGGAATCCGGACATTGAGTTCGGATCGAATCGTTCTTTCACATCCTGAACGGAGGACGCATGGTACAGGCAGTCACGTTGCCGATTCTTGACGAGCTAGTTGGGACTCGGGTCATCGTGTGCTGGTCATCGGTTCCGCTGTCGCGGAACGGATTCCATGCCCAGATCAACGTCTCGGGAATCCTTGAGCAGTGCTCATCTCCCGCGGACGAGGACTTCTGTGTCTACCGGGTTCTTCTGCCGTCGAACGGCGAGACCGGCAACAAGGTGACGAGCTACGCCTACCTGAACGCCGAGAACGTCGAAGGCGTCATCGGCCCGATCAAGTCTGGGGAGCAGGTCATCTACATCCGCTGAGCGGGATGCCGGGACGGTGATGGAGCCGTCCCGGCTTTTTTAGGAGGCGCCGATGGGGACTCATTCATTCGAGCAGCGGCAGGAGAAGCGGGCTCGGCTCTACGAATGGGCCAGGGTCTACGAGGCGATCCAGGGGCGGACACCGAGCGTGAAGCGGGCGGCCTGGGCCCTGGGCATCTCGATCAACACCCTGCGCTCCTGGGCGATCCTCCGGCCCCAGCACCGCGAGCGGCGCCTGTCCCTGCAGCGTGGCCGCCCCGGGCCCGGGAATCCTTCTCGGGTAATTTCCGGATAATAGCCGATAATTGACTTGAGGGGACTGGTCCCATCGGGTATAGTGGATGACGGTGGAAGGGGATGGGCCCCGGCCACCCAGAGCGGAGCGCAGATGACGCACAACCTCACGACGCTGCAAGGGATCTTCGACACCGTCAAAGACCATCTGCTCAAGCAGAACGCTCGCTCGGAGAGGGGCGACGAACTCCTTAGCCTCAGCCTCGGCAAGAGCGGTTGCGCATATCGCGGCCAAGACGGACTGAAGTGCGCCATCGGATGCCTGATCCCGGACGAAGATTACGAGCCGCGATTCGAGGGCCAGGGAGTCGACGACATCCTGGAAGGCACCAACTGTGAATGGGCGCCGAACTGGTACATCCAGAGCCCGGCCGATGTCCGCGAGGAGATGCTACGGATGCTCGGCGAACTGCAATGCGCCCACGACAACGTGCCCGTCGACATGTGGCCAGCCGAGCTGGGCCGGATGGCCCACCGCTGGAACCTGGAAGGATAGCCATGAACATCATCAAGCTCTCTCCGGCCCAGGTCTCGGCGATGGAATGCCGGGACTGGACCGAAAACCCGGAGGTAACGGACGCCTGGAACGGGCAGGACGAGATCCGGGTCACCGAAGAGAACAAGGACGACCTCTGGCGAGCGATCAACGACGCCTCGAACGCAGAGGATGGTTGGTGGGAAGAGAAGCGAGACAACTTCGCGAGGGTCGCCTCCCTCTCCCTGACCATCGTAGCCACGAAAGTACTGATGGCATGAAAATCACCACCGACCTCCGAGACAAATTCAAGCCTGGCCAAGGCGCATGCCTCTGCTTCCATTCGGACCGGAAAGCCTGCACCGTCATCAAGGTAACCCGCTGCACCGTCACGGTCCAGCAGGACAAGGCCACCCGGATCGACACCAATGGGATGAGCGACGACCAGGACTATCGCTTCGAGCGCGACCCGGACGGCAACATCCAGACGGGCCACCTTCGGAAGAACGGACACGCCTACTGGGGATCGGTACGGATCGGAACGGTCCGCTCGCACCATTACGACTACTCCTTCTGAACGGAGCCCAGCATGGAACGCCAGCGAGACAAGAAGCCAACCATCAAACAACTGGAAGACTGGATGTCGGACGGGATGTGCGACGCGACGGACGGATGCCTGGTCGAACTCGACGGGCATTGCCCGCACGGCTGCCAATCCTGGTTCCTGGAACTGGGGCTCATATGATTTCCCCGAACGGGATCGACCCGATGGAGCAGCCTCAAGATGTCCATGTACGGATGCTCCTGATGCTGGAGAGCCACGGCTGCGAGATCGACGAGCAGGTCGTGGACGAATGGACGACCCGCTGGGTCATTACCGACGAGCACGGCGACGAGATGGCATCTGGATGCAACGAGGAAACTGTCATCGAGAGGGCGTTCGAGCGCCTGGATACGGAGACGCAATGAGCAAGGCAACGACGAAACCGCAGCAGGTACTGGACGCCATCGGGTCGACCCAGGCCATCCATTCGGTCATCCACTGGATGAAGGAGACGGAGAAGTGGTCGGACCAGATCCAAGCGAGCCACATGGGGCGCTACCCCGATGGCATGCCGGACGAAGTCTTCACCGCCATCCGTAGGGTCCGGAACAAGGTCTCGGCGAGCCCGGACGTCTTCGCCTTCTTGCTGACGGACGACATCGTGTTCCCGGCGAAGGAGATCAACCGGCCCGCGCCGACGCGGCGTCCGACCCGGGAGGAACAGAGCCCGAGCTACCGGGAGTCGATGAAAGATGCGGGGAGAGGTCACTTGCTCCCTTGAAGGAGGAGGGGAAGATGAGCACAATGATGCCGCTACCTGAAGCGGCCGAGCGGATGGGGGTCTCGTACGCCTGGATGCTCCAACTGGTCTCACGCAAGAAGATACACGGAACGAAGGTCCGGGGGCGCTGGTACGTCACCGAGGACGCCATCGCGGAATACGAAGTCAGCCGCCGCCCGGTTGGGCGGCCCAGAACGGAAGAGGAGATCACCGTGCAACACGACAAAGCGGGATCACACCTGACCAATGTCTTGAAAGCCGTGCGAGCCATCTCTGGGCTCATCGATGAGGAGGGTGGGACGAAGCCCGTCTCGGCATCGGTGAAGTCCCTGGAGGCTGCGGTCATCCGGGTGGCCAACCGCCTGGACGACGCATGGTTCGCCGACATGCGGAAGGAGTGGCGCTCGCAAGGCGCCCAGGGAAACGTGACCGAGACGAGCCCGTACGCTGGCATCGTGCCGGCGCCGGAGGAGTCTGAGTCGAAGCCCGCCACCGCTGCAAAGTGATACCGTTCCCCACGGTTAGAGGTCCGGGTCGCCCATCGACCCGGGCCTCGTTTTGATGAAGAGAGAGAAACCATGGGTTTGCGCGACGACATGACGCCGATGGATCAGGTCTTGGAGGACCGCAGCGACTACCGATCGATGATCAACTCGCCTCCTGGGACGCTGCTCATCACGAAGGAATTCCACAAGCTCCTCATCGAGGATTGGAACACGAACATGGTTGAGGTCCCGAACGCCCGGGACGCCACCGATGCTGCTCGGCTGGGCGAGGAGGTCGTCTTCGAGCCCGAAACAAAGCTGGAGACGATGGAGGGGATGCGCCTGTTCGGGATGCAGGTCCGCATCATCCCGCCCGAAGAGCTGCCGGAAGGGGCGACGATGGTCATCGGGCCGGCGCTGGATGGACGCCATCCGCGGGACATCACCGCGAAGCAGTGGAAAGACAACTGGCGTGTCCGGAAGGGCTTGCCGCCGCTGGATGTTGGAGACCCGCTTTGATCGGCGTGAAGAATGGCGAGATCGTCGACAGCGTCATCGATGGCTGGCCGATGGTCTTCGTAGCGTCGCCGCTGGCTGCGCCGAAGTTCGTCGATGACCATCCGGATCTCCTGGTAGAGGAGAACCTGAGATACGCGGAGGCTTGCTGCCGGGACGCGTACGAGCGGAACGAGATCCCGTTCGCACCGCACCTGTTCTACCCCAGATTCCTGACCGACGAGGTGCCGAAGGAACGGCAGGCTGGGATGGATGCCGGGCTCTGGATGATGGAGCGGGCCTGCCACAAACTGCTGCTCTACGTCGACCTCGGGATGTCGTCCGGGATGGAAGTCGAGCGGGCCTGGGCCGCGGTCTGTGGGGTACCGTGTGCGGTCCGGGCGCTGGGCCGGTCCCGGACGTTGATGGCTGGGGTGTCGTACGACCAGCGCGAACCTGGGCGTACACAGGCGCCCCGTGTCGACGTACGCCACGAGGAGGCGCCTCCCAGGGCCCTGTCCTAAACTATTTCCCCTCCGCAAACGTGTGCCAGATGGGCCCGAAAATAGTCGATAATTGGACTTGAGGGGACTGGTCCCATCGGGTATACTGTGGTTGTGCGGTAGGGGACGGGCCCCGAGGCACAGAACGGAGGCTCGAATGAGCGCCATTTCATACGGAAAGGCGACCGACCAACAGGGGCCGCTGCACCCGCAGGGCCCCAGCGAAGCCACCATCGAGGCGTACCGACGCCGCGAGGCGAAACGCGCTGCGGCACGAGAGTCGCAGCTCACGGGCGGCTCGATGAGCTTCGCGAAAGACGACCGAGTCGGGATCGCAGGCTACAAGGCCAGCGGGACCGTACTGGGAACGAACGACGAGGGATTCTACATCGTACGGATCGACGGCCGCGACCGCTCGCTGCTCTTCCGAAGCGGCTCCTTGAGCCCGATACAATGGAGCTAGAGACTGACTCTGGGGGCGCCCGGCAACCCTGCCGGGCTCGCCTCAGTGACCCCGGATGGGCCGGGGCCGAACGGGAACGGAGCCCAGCATGGAACGCAACATCGCAGAGCGAGCTGTAAAGAGCATCGCAGAGTGGATGGGCGAGGACCATGGATACTCCGCCGAGGAGTACAGCGGCAGAGGGATGTTTGGCGCCAAGACCTGGGCCATCACCGGAGACAAAGCGACGGTCATCTGCTACGCCATCGGAGCCGCTGACGTAGACGGGGATTTCGACCCCAGCGACCTCTCGCAAGACTCGATGGGGCTCGGCGTAGTAATCTACTAGCCGAACCCGACGAGGCGCCCGGCAACCCTGCCGGGCTCGCCTCAGTGACCCCGGATGGGCCGGGGTCGCACGGGAACGGAGCCCAGATGGACATCCAGGATTTCCAGAAGAAGTACGGGATCGAAGGCGCAGCGATCGAAGATGTCCTGCGCAAGCTCGAAGCCTACTCCGGGCAACTGGACGAACTCATCGCCCAGAACGACAAGCTCCGCGACGAGAACCGGGACCTGGCGGCGAAGCACCATCGCCAGTACATGGCGCACCAGAAGGTCTCGAAGCTGCTCCACGGCTTCCTGGAGGGCACGAAGGCCAACCGCTAACCTCCCTACGAGCAAAACGCCCGGCAACGGCCGGGCTTGCTCCAGTGACCCCCGGATGGGCCGGGGCCGGACGGAGGCAGTATGGAAACCACGACCAAGCCGAAGAAGCCGAACCTGAACACGATGCAGGCAGGCGACATCGTGCAGGACAGCTACATGGGCACCGTCTCACGCTTCGAGGGATTCTCCGGGATCGAGGAGAAGTACGGAGAAGGCGGAGCCATCTTCAACAACCTCAAGGAGGCGAAGGCCGCGTACGAATGCCGGACCAACGCCGAGCTGGAGAACGTCGAGAACACCTGCGTCGAGGATCAATACGGCCATTCGGTCTACGCCATCCTCACTGACCTGGAGGACGGCCAGTCCTGGCGCTGCTACCTGTACAACGGGCGCTGGGCGCTGGGCTCTTCCGCGACGACCGTGAGCTTCCAGGCTCCGGACGCCATGGGAGCCATCGGCTCGGCGGTCTCGCGGACCGAGACGGGCAGGCTCTACCTCGAACTCGCGACCTGCGCGTACGATCGACGGAGCGCTGCTCGGGCGCTGAAGCGAGCGGTCAAGGACCTCGAAACCGCCATCCGGATCATCAACGCAGGACTGGAGGACTAGCATGGACCCCAACGCCACCCTCAAAATGCTACGCGACCTCGCGACCGACATCCTCATGGGCGGCTCCGACCACGAAGACGCCGCAGAGCAGATCGCCGAAGCCTTCGAGAGCCTCGACCAATGGATCTCGCGCAACGGCTTCCTGCCAGACGATTGGGTAGCCAGCGACTCGGGAAGGATGAAGCGATGACGAGACTGGAAAAAGCAGAAGAACGTGTCCGGACCGCCAAGGACAAATTCGAGGCGAGAGACCTCGACTCCGAGCTGCGGAGCTTCGCGCAGGTATACCTGAACGGGCTCGACCTCGCGGCGATCAAGATGGACTGGCTGAAGGATGTCGCGACGCGATTCCAGAAGACCGGCGTCCTCTCCGACGCCCAGACCAAGGGCGTCCTGAACTGCGCCCGGGCATCCCTGGCCCGGGCGAAGCAGAAGAACGGCTCCGGCGGCAGCGCCCCGATCCGGAAGCCGGAGGCCGCTGGGGCGAACCTGCCGGACGGGACGTACACCGTGGTGTTCGAGGAGGGGAACCACCGCACGCTCAAGATCGCGACCGCTCCCGAGTCATCGAAGCTCGCAGGCAAGCGAATCATCTCGTACCTCTCGGGGTCCGACAACGCGGACTGGAGAAGCTACACCGGCTTCGGGTTCATCAACGACACGGACGACGGCGACGAGTGCTCCTTCTTCATCTGGAGCAAGTTCCGGATCGGGAAGGGGCTCTTGACCGAAGCGGTCGAAGTACTCCTCGGCGACCCGAAGGCCGCGGCGAAAGCGTACGGCATGGAGTCGGGACGCTGCTGCGTCTGCGGACGGCTGCTGACGGTCCCGGAATCGATCGAGGCTGGCATCGGCCCGGTCTGCGCGGTGAAGTTCGGATAAGACGGATGGAGGGGGGCGTTCAACCTCAACAGTGGAGCGTCGGACGGCAGGGCGCCCCTCCATCATTTGATTCTTCGAGACAGGGGGGATGGTCCCTCCTGGGCCCCGGGCGCTCAAGCGAGACGGTTTCGTTTGCATTCAAACGGCCGGGGCCAAAACTTTGGAAGGGAGACAGATGGCACTGACCAAGCCATGCAGTAATTGCCCGTTCCTCATCGGGGGAGACTTCTCCAAGAGCGGGCTCCGGCGTGCCCGGGAGATCGCCGACCACCTGGCGGAAGACGGGAACTTCAGTTGCCATCAGACGACGGAGGAGACAGGGTGTGGTAAAGCGGAGCATTGCTTCGGGGCCATGGTGGTCCTGAACAACGAGGGTCTCCCGCACCAATGGACGCGGATCGCTGGGCGCCTGGGGTTCCTGACGGAAGGCGACCTGGACCGCTACGCAGATGATTGTTTCGAGAGCCTGGACGATTGGGTCGAGGCGATGACGTGATGGAGTCGGTACGAAAGGAAGAGTGATGGCGCAGAAGAGGAAAGCAGACCCGAAGCGATCGTGGGTCAACCGAAAGGCGACCAAGAAGATGCTTGGGGCCCGGGTGCGCTTCGAGATGGAGCAGCGAGGCTGGTCGCAGAACGACCTGGCCTTCTACAGCGGCATCAGCCAGGGGACGGTCTCGCGCATCTGCCGGCGGCGTGGCAAGATGCTCAACAACGCAGAGATGGTCCTCCGCATCGCGATGGCCTTCGGCGTGAGCATGGACTACCTGCTCGCGTTTCGCCCGAAGGGTGTGGTGAAGTCCCAGAGCGGACGGGCTCGCGCCCGAGCTGGATAGCGAGTACCCTCCTCCCCAGAGAACGTGACTGCTTTCTTAGGGCCGGAGCGGGGGTGACTCCCCACTGGTGTGGGGAACAAGGGAACCTGCTTCGGTCCGTTTCTGAATCAGGGAAGGGGGCTCAATGTCAGAAATCAGAGTGCCGATCTCTCGGGAGCTGTTGGAGAAGCTGGCGACGGGCCGGAACCACCAACACATCTGGGGGAAGACGAAGGTCATCCTGGTTCCCGAATGGGAGGTCGAGGACATGCCGGCGCCACAGACACCGCCGAAGAAGGCGGAGCGTCCCGGCCGCGACCTCCACGTCTCGTTCGGCGAGTCGGCTGAGTTGGGTGAGAGATCAGATGGTGGCTAAGCGCTCGACGGCTCGTCATCGCGATGAGGAGAAGCTATCGCAGACCAAGGTCAACATGCGGGAGCTACTCCTCCGTGCGACGGACATCCTGGTAGCGAAATGCAAAGACACGAAGCCCTCCTACACCCGAAGCATCCTCATCGAGTACGCTCTCACGAGGTACCTGATGGAGATATCTGGCCGAACGATCCAGCGGCCGACCGAAGAAGAGATGAGCCGGTTCTCGGTCGATGAGATACGCAGAGACCTGCGACCGCTTCTGGACTGATGGGTTTAGAGTCTCGGCTGCGCTACTACTGCGTGAAGGAGCTTAGGAGCCACGGCGCCTGGGCATATTCCACCGGTCCCACATCACTCGTAGGGACACCCGACATCATCGCATGCCTCCCGGGGGGAAGGTTCCTGGGGATCGAAACGAAACAGGAAGGGAAGAACCCATCGAAGATTCAGAAGTTCCAGATCGAGGCTATCCTCCAGCGTGGGGGGACGGCGGTGGTTATCAGGACCCGAGCGGAGTTGCGTGCTTTGCTCCATCGCCTCGGCTTGTCGAAGCGTTCGGTGGCCGGCGGGAAGACTCCCTCCGGCTCATCTGGCGCACGCTCAGCCTCTGCATCAAGGTCGTCGAGAACGGTGGAGAGAAAGAGCGAGCGCTGATTATCCCTGTGCCTCCGAAGTCGGACGAGGAGAGCAGCGCTGTTGCGTTCATGAACTTCGTTGGCGGGCTCAAGAGCGTCATACTGGATCAGAAGGCGCTGTTCTCCGGCTTGCTGAGATTCGACGTCTACGATGACGGGTGGTTGCTCGTCCATTCACAGCCGTCCGGCTGCACCCCGAGCGAGGAAGACATGACTGCGACGCTGAGGCTGGCGCACATCGGTTTGGCGATCGGCGTCCCGTTGGTCGATCACTGGATCATCGGCCCGCACCCGGAGCAGAAGGGGTGGATGGCGTTCTCGTTCCTGTGCCAGGAATCGGGCTTCCTGGATCCGGAGGTCATCATCGGCCCGCGTGGAACGAATCATCACCTGAAGGGCATGGCAGAAAAGGAAAGGGAGAAGATCAGACGTGAAACCAGAGCAGAAACTGGAGGAACTATCGAAGGGGCTCCAGGACCTGACGGCGCAGGTCGCTCGGATGTCGAGCCAGACAACGATCCTGGCGTACAAGATCAGTGAGGTAACGGCCAAGCTCTCGGAGTCGCTGGCCCGGGTTGCGCGGCAGCAGTCGGCCGTCAACCGCGTGTTCGTGGAGACGCTGGCGGAACACGACATCCACATGAAGGGGACGCTCGATGCCAAAGAAGGCCCGAAAGAAAACTCAGGAGACAAGCCTGGATAGCGGCTGGGTCTTCTCGAACGACGAAGAGCACTGGGCGAGTTGCATCTACCCGACCAAGGCTGAAGCCATCCAGGCAGCCTACAACAATGACCCGGGCTCGCATTGGTACATCGGCAAGGCGGACCGGATCACGTTCGCGGACTTCGAGAACTTCCTGCCGAGCGGCGACGGGATCCTGGAGGCGATCGCGGAGGGGATGTACGACGTGCTCGGGGACGTGGACTTCGATGACGATCTCCGTAGGTGCGTCTCTGAAGAGGAGATAGAGGAGGTCATGAAGAACGCCATGCGGGCTCTGCTCAAAGCGAACGCCTGGCTTTCGAACTGCTACAAGGTGGACGACATCGAAACCATAGAGCCGGTCCCCGTGGAATAGTACCATCCCGGCGGAGACAGCCGGTGAATGGTAACGACGCCAGACGGAAGAAGTCCGAAGGGGCGGGCCTCCACTTCGACGGTGGGTACCTGGTCGTTAGAAAGCCGATGAGAGCCATGCTGATTCACATCGAAGGCGGCCCGTTCGAGTCGGAGATCGATTTTAAATACAAGAGCGATCGGGCGTTCGAGATGGGAGAATTCATGGACCGCGTGCGCCGCGAGGTCATGGAGACCGCGCTCCGCCAGAACGACGGGGTCCAGAAAAGGGCGGCGGAAACGTTGGGGATGAACTACCCTACGTTCAGGAATCACGCAAAGCGTCTTGGCCTTTTCAGTTAGGAGATCAGCATGGCCCATCTACCAGAGAAGAAGTTCACGAACATCCCAGGCAAGCGCAAGGCGGCGGACAGAGATTCGCCGGCTCCGCCTCCGGAGCCGAACCAGCACACGCACACCGGTCAGAGCAGGGTGAGACCGATCCCTGGCCAGCGCACCGACATCTTCGGTGGCCTTTTCGGGAAGCACACCCAGTAGCCACCAATGGGACGTTCTGTCGATCTTCAGCGGTTCGGGTTGGACGGCAAGAAGGCGCCCGACTACGACAGCGTGGACAAGTTCATCCGCAGCCAGGCGATGAGTCTGTACACGGATTACTGGTTCCACGGCAAGAACATGCCGGAGATCCACGACCGCCATCAAGCGGAGCTGATCGACCAGGGGTACGACCCCTGCAGCCTGGGTGACACCCGGGAGCTGATCCGCTGGGCGTCGGTCTGGGTGCGGTCCGAGCTGGGCCGTTCGGAGCACATGGAGATCATCCGGTCCCGGGTGGGCCACGTTCGGTCGATCGCTTTCCAGGAGCTTGAGCGTCTCTCCTCCTTGATCCAGGAGTCTGGTGGCAAGGGGATCCGGAGAGAAGTGATCAGGCACTTCCGTCATGCGGATGGAACGAAGTCCGACAAATCCCCGGTGCAGGTCACGGTGGGGTATTATCAACCGACCAAGGACATCGCATCGATCCTTGGTGTGCTGACCCGCCTGTTGACGGTTGAGGCACAGATCGAGGGGGTAGTCGAGGCGTCGAGCAACGACACGAATTTCACGGTGAACTTCGGTGGGACGCTGATCACTGAACGGAAGCAGATCCCAGAGGAGCTGTTCCATTCCAGCGGTGAGAACGGGCGTTCCAACGGGAATGGAAGGGGGATCTGATGAGGACCCTGGTGTTGGCGTTTCTGCTGGTGCTCCCACTCAGCGGTTGCGCTGTCATGGAGGACGCGCTGATCTGGTTCTTGTCGCCACGGGAGACCACCGAGGCGACCGACACCCCAGCGCCAGCGGACGGTGATGAGGCGACGGACGCTGAGGCGGACGATCCGAAGGACGATCCGGAGGATGCCAAGTCCCCTGCCGAGGAGGTCATTGGGTTGCTGCCTCACCCCTATGACAAGTGGGCTGGCGGGCTTCTCGCTCTCGGCGTGGCGGAGATGGGTCGGCGGAAGCTGAAGCGGGTGATGGCAGAGAAAAAGAAGAAGCGGGAAGCAGAGGGCGTAATCGCTTCCTGATGTAGAATGCCCTCGGTCTGGCTTGGCCGGGCGACGTTTCCATGTGCGTCGTCCGGCGAGCCTTTGAGAAGGAAGGTGCGAAATGGCAGATCCGACGCTTTGGACCGGGCAATCGAGTCAGACGTTCACGGGCCGAGGTCTCCGTCGCGAGACTGGCATCATGACGGACATGCCGAAGGAGTCGATGTCCGGCAAGGATGACGGCGGCAAACGGATGATGACGGACATGACGAAGGCTCCGCAGTCCGGTTCGGCCGGACCTCCGGGCAGCAGATAAGCCTACCGAGCCCGGTCTTGGGCAGCTTGTCGTTGCCAGGCCCACTTCCTCGGTTTGAAGCACGTCGTTCCCGACCGAGGGAAACCGAACTCTCAACAAGGCCGGGCTCGTTTCAATTCTCGAAATCGGAAGGGGGGTGATCCGGTGGATCTTGCCCAGCAGAAGAGCGGCTACGACGGAATCGTTTCGATGATCGATCAGGGACAAGGCGGAGCGAACGTTGTGACGGTCGCGACGCAACTCGCCCAGACGGCCAACATCCAGATCGGTCTGACCGAAGGCTTCGATGTGCGTGGCTGGAAGATCGAAGTGGGCGTCAACTATTCCCAGGCGGCGTCCGGCATCTACACGCTGGCCATGCGCGAGGAGTGGGCGAGTTGCCGTATCGTCGCGGCGTCCCAGTCTGCGTTGCTCGCGCCGTAAGCGACTAATACCCCAAGGCCATACCATGTCGTTCCTAACGTGACGGGAGCGGCGTCTTCCTGAGCGAGACTGCTGGATCTCCATCTCCGGCAGTCTCGCTTTTCAACGTCCATCGGGATAGTGTTTGTCCAAGGAGACAGGCATGAAAACGATGATGGCCGCGGTGATGGCTCTGGCGATCTGCCTGGGCTGTGCAGGCCCGACAAAGATGCCAGGGACCACGGTGACCTTCTGGGGAGGTCGCGTTCTACGCTCGGGCAGTTCCAATTTCTTAAGCACCAACAGTGGGATCGTGGAAGTTGACGGTGGAGGCTACGACCCGAACGTTTCGCTCAGCGAAGCGTCTTCGCTGATGGGGCACTCGGCCGCCGGCAACGATACGGCGTTCGGGATGTCGGTGTCGTTCCAGTTGGTACCGCCGACGACCCATGTGATCACGGAAACGATCGCCCCGATCACCCGAGAGGAAATGGAGGAGTGGGAGCACATCCACGAATACGAGCATTCCCATTTACCAGACCTGGAGCCTGAACCCCGCTCTGCGGCTCTCCCACCTCAACGTCCTAACCCCAATTCGGCGTCCAGCGGGGCGACCTCCGGAGACCCTTCTCCCGGGGGGGGTGACGAGGAAGAACCTGACGACGCGATGGACATCTGGACTCTGATCCAAGGCGGGGGTGGAGCCCTCGTCGCCTGGTTCATGAGTCAACTTGGTTGGAAACGATACGGTGCGCCGATGTGGAGCCAGTATCGGAACAACCGTCCACCCGGTCCACCCGACAGCTAGGCTTTCTTGTCCATGGCTCGGGGGGTAGTTGAGCCGACTACCCCCCATTTTCACGTCGTGCTAGGATTAGGCTGAAGGGGAACCAGGCATGACAGAGATACGAACGCTCATCGAGCAACTCGTTTTATATCGCAGCCGTCAAGCGAGACGGCACCGACGATTCCCAATCCCCATCCAGCCGGTTGACCTTCGTGACCATGCTGTCTCATCCATGGCGGGCGGATTTGGTGGGATGGCCAACGACGAAACGCCGACCACGAACTCGATCAACACGGGCTTCCAGAAGATTCTAGGATGGACGGTCAACGCCCCTGCGGTACAAGGATGCACCCCGGACTTCGCGAACGACGAGATCGTTATAACGCGGCAAGGCGTCTGGGCATTCTCCGCGACCTTCTCCCTGGATAACTTCGCGAAAAACAACGCCTATATTCTGACCCTGTTCCATGACGGCGTCGCAACTATCTTCAAGGCGTTTGTCGAGGTTCCGGCCGGAGGGCTTGACGGTCTAACGATGAGTCTCAGCGGCTTGCTCGGTGTCGGCGACCCGCTCGTCTCGAACAACAACCCTCCCCCTTCGACCATCGACCTTCGCCTTCGCCGAGAGTCTGGTTCGGGGAACTTCGACTTTATCGACGGGACGCTCGTCATTTACCGGGTCGGCGAAGGCTTCGTCTAATGGAACTGACGATCCCGTACGAGCTGACGGACAAGCAGTCTGCATTCGTTTCCACCGTCCTCCCGCACTCTGCCTTCATCGGTGGCCTGGGTTCCGGCAAGACGTTAGCCTCATGCGTGAAGGCCATCCACCAGTCGCTGCTGCACAAGGGGGGAGGCGGGCTCATCGTCTCCCCGACGTACGGCATGATGCGAACCACCATCATCCCCACTCTCGAAGACCTTTTTGATCACATGGGCATTGCTCACCTCATCAAGCGTCGGGCGGCCCCGGTCTACGAGATCCGATTCCCCTGGGGCTCGCATGCCTTCCTGATGTCGGGCGACAACCCGCTCCGCCTGCGTGGCCCGAACCTCTGCTGGGGGGTCATCGATGAGGCGACGCTCCTGAAGGACTTCCCCGAGGTGATGAAGTCGGTCACGTCCCGCTTGCGTGACCGGAACCACGTTTTCCGGCTGCCGGACGGCACGCCGACCTTCAACGTGTCGGTTTCCGGCTCGCCCGAGGGTTCGCTGGACGAGGTCTACGACCGGTTTTTCCGTGGCCCGGACGACGCGGAGAAGCGAGCGAGGTGGTTGGCAACGCATGTGGCGTTCTCTGCCTCGTCGTATGAGAACCCGGGCCTGGATTCGATGTTCCTTGAGATCCTGGAAGAGAACGTCGATGAGGAGATGCGCAAGGCGCAGATCGAGGGGATCTACATCGACGTCGCCCGGGGCCGGTGTTACTACGGATACGACAAGACACGCCACATCGCTGATGTCCGTTACGCACCCACCCTCCCGCTGCGTCTGTCCTGGGACTTCAACATCACCCCGATGACGCTGCTGATCTGTCAAATCTGGGCGAACAACAAGGGCGGCCGAACGCTGGCGTGCATCGATGAGATCACGATGGACGATTCCAACTCCCTCAAGGTCTGCGCGGAGTTCATAGCCAAGTACGGCCGAGGGGGGATTGATCACCGCCAGGAGATCCTGATCTATGGGGATGCGTACGGGGACAAAGGGACGGCGGAGAAGACCGACTTCGATACCATCCGGGACGCCATCGAGAGTCACTTCTTCGTGGACTGCGAGATGCACGTCCCGAACCACAACCCGACCCACAAGCGACGAGTCACCGCGGCCAACGTGATGTTCTCCCGGCGTGGGAAGGACGAGGTGATCATCTCGCCGAAGTGCCGGGCGCTGGCCAGGGACCTGGAGAACCAGAAATGGGATCAGCGGAAGTCCAACTCGAAGGACAAGACGCAGACGATCCGCGGGAAGACGCTCGGGCACGCCTCCGACACTTTCGACTACATCATCGATCGCTGCTTCAGATACACTAGACCGCTACGTCCCCGCGACCCGGTGTTCGAATCATTGGTGAACCGATGGCCAGAGCCAAGCACATAAAGACACGGGCGATCTGCCAACGATGCAAACAGGAATGCCCGTACACTCACGTCCTGCTCCTCTCCGAAGAGATCGAAGATGTGCCGGACCTCGACCTCTGCTCCGACTGCTGTAATGCGTTCGCAGCGCTGGTCAACGATTGGCTGGAGGAGGGGGGCCCATGAGCCTTCCGGATTGCTCCTACTGCGAGAAACAATTGCATTGGTTCGACGCGTACCTCGCCGGGATCCATCTGATCCTCTGCGAAACCTGTTACCTGGATGACCTCGCCAACGGGGTCGCCTTCGAAGAGATGGAGAGAGAGAAACGATGACCAAGATCATCCTGCCCGGCGAACCGGCCACACCATCGCTCCCAAAGCTGGAAGGCCAATTCCCGCACCCCGAAGGCATCCCCGTCATCGGGTTCGAAGGCACCCTCAAACGACGACTCCGGGGGCAACTCACCGACTTGCCCGCGTGGACCCACCTCGGCAATTACTATCTCGGGCTCGCCCGCACCGAGCACAAGTACTACTCCGAAGCCGAAATCTGCTTCTGGGCCGCCAGGTACCTGCTGCCCGACAACGAGGAGATCGGCAACCGCTGGTTCGAATGCTACGTCCGCAACCGCCTCCGGAACGACGAACCCCAGCAAGCGCAGATCACCCGCTTCGCCGAACGCGCTCGCACCACCATCCCCCGGGTGCTCGAACTGGTTCGCTCGCGACCCGAACGGCTCAAAGAGGAGCTCGAAAGTTGCCTCAACGCCCTCACCGTCGAAGGGATGGTCTGATGAACGTCACCGCATGGCTCCTGGCCTTCGCCGGGCACCTTTTCCTGCAGCCGCCGTTCTCCTGTGGCGACGGTGAAAACTCCACCCCACTAGAGAACGCCTTCACGAGCTTCGTCTCTCTAAACCCAGGCTGCACCTACTGCTCCGATACCATCCAGGACTTCTGCGACACCCTCGACGCCGGGGAGAAAGTCACCGTCGGAGTACTCCGCGAAGACACCGGCGTCCCAACCATCGTCCGTGCCTTCAAATCCTTCATCGCAGACCGCGGGTTCGCCAACGCCAATTGGGGCGGCCAGCTCGATACGCAGGAAGGCGGATGGGTCCACACCCAGCAGCAATGACCACCGCCATCGAAGAGAACTCCATCGA
>SDBT01006741.1_pt1 | contig 18988 bp, 21 predicted proteins | sample 2277101 | NCBI WGS metagenome assembly SDBT01 (sample SAMN10404973, study PRJNA504765) | marine sediment metagenome | isolation source: marine sediment core GS10_PC15, 103 cmbsf | place: Arctic Ocean: Southern Knipovich Ridge | collected 2010 | reverse complement strand
CAACTATGCCGACAAGGTAATGGACGCTTTAGCTACCAAGACTGAAAAACTTGAACGTCACGGTTACTTCCAGGAAATCGGAGCAGAGGTTAAGGAGCACTTCACTGATAAGGTTTCTGAAGAAGAGCTGGGTCAAGTACAAGCCGCAGTCGATAAACTGGTTAAAACAACCGTTCGCAAGAATATTCTGGAAAACGACAAGCGTATTGGAGGCCGCAAAATGGATGAAATCCGTCCTGTAAGTGTAGAAACTGGCCTTCTACCTCGAACTCATGGTTCTGCCCTATTCAATCGTGGAGAGACGCAAGGTTTGACCACTTGTACCCTTGGCAGCCCGGGAGATGCTCAGATAATTGATGGGATTGAAGGAGAAGAGAAGAAACACTACTTCCACCACTACAACTTCCCTCCATTCTCTGTAGGTGAGACTTCTGGCCGTTTATTCACGGGTAATCGTGAAATCGGACATGGAAGCCTAGCAGAACGCGCGATTATGCCTGTACTTCCTGCCAAGGAAGACTTCCCCTACACCATTCGTACAGTTACCGAAATTTTGGCCTCTAATGGCTCCAGTTCTATGGCTGCCACTTGTGGCTCAAGCCTGGCCCTAATGGATGCTGGAGTACCACTTAAGGCCGCTGTTGGTGGAATCGCCATGGGTCTTATAACTGACCATGACAACCCAAGTAACTACCGCATTCTGACCGACTTGCAAGACGAAGAGGACTCTGGTGGAGACATGGACTTCAAGGTGACCGGTACTCGCAAAGGTATCACTTGCATTCAAATGGATATCAAGCTCAAGAGTATTAATGACAACATCTTTGAAGAAGCACTAGCTGCTGCTAAAGTTGGCCGCCTATCGATTCTTGATTCAATGGACGCTGTCATCAGCAAGCCAGGTGAAATGTCTGAATTTGCCCCAAGACTTCTCTCTATGATGGTCAACCCCGAGAAGATTCGCTTTATCATCGGCCCCGGCGGAGAAATGATCAACAAAATCATCGCCGAAACCGGCGTAGAATCAATCGACATAGAAGATGATGGCTCTGTAGTAATCACTTCTCTTAACGGAGAATCAGCCAAAAAAGCTCAAACATGGGTAGAGCAAATTACTGCCGACCCGGAAGTTGGCAAAGTCTACGAAAACTCTAAGGTAACCAAAGTCCTCGAATTCGGTGCCATCTGTGAATTCATGCCGGGCAAGGAAGGAATGATCCACGTGTCTGAGATCAGTGATGAGTTTGTAAAGGACGTGAACAGCATCATCAAAGAAGGCCAGATCGTGAACGTAAAACTCCTAGACATCGACGAAAGACAAGGTCGCTTCAAGCTGAGCATGAAAGGCATTAAGCAACCTGAAGCTACTGCCTAACACAATAAACTTATGTCTTCACCACGAGAATTTGTTGATGATCAGGGATTTGGGCCTACTGGCTTTTTTGAGACAGTCCATGTGGATACTCAAGTAGATGGTGAACAAGATTGCAAACGGGTTTTAATGCTTGCCGAATTGATTTCTCAAGTAAAGACCAATAAAGAAGCCGGGGATACTCGGGTGGGAATAAATGAAAGAGCGGAAGAAGTTCGTGGAGCAATTGATGCGGTTGTAGCAAAATGCGCCAATGGTGATGAGGAATTAGCTGTTCGCCTGAGAAAGAAATTAGAAAGGCACGAACATCATTTTAGAAGAGTAGATTGTGATCAGGTCGGATTAGATGTGACTCTGTTGCGTGAGGAAGATGGAGGATTGAGTGAAGATGCAGCAAAAGAGTTAGAAGAGAAATTACTTACTATTTTAGGGAAAGATCGACTATTGATAGGCGAATGTCTATCACAGAAAGAGCAAAGTGCAGTGGATACCCCTAGCATACAGAGCTTCTATTGATGTACGGTCTTTTCACCATCCTTCACAAAGGACCGCTTGGTAAGGGCTGCCTCTTCGCGGAATTTCTCAGCCAAAAGCTGAATAAACTCAAACACTAAAAAAGCCTGACCTAATGGTTGGGCTTTTTTGATAATCGTATATTTGTAAATTTAAGTTAGAATGAAGCTGTAAATAATATTTTTCTGTTTTATGTTTCAAGGAATAATACCAAAATTTATGAGGAAATTAGTATTTTTGCTTCTATCATTAATTGTATTATCGAGTTGTAGTGGAACTACATCATATACTTCAGATTATTCTATAAATAATAATACATCTAAAGCTGAAAGTAGGTATTCAGACTATGTGAATATTAAATATCGAAAAGATTCCGTTGATATAGCAAATTTGCGTTTTGAAGAACTAGACACTTCAAAAAGCTCCTGGATAAGGGATGCTTGGTATGATGAGGATAACCAATATATGATTATCAATTTGAATGGAACTTATTACCATTATTGTGGCATACCTAATAGCTCCTGGGATACCTTTAAAAGAGCTAATTCATTTGGCAGCCATTACAATTCCAGCATAGAAGGAAGGTATGATTGTAGAACAAATTACATTCCTCAATATTAATTGTCTAACTTAACAATCGTATGCAAAAAAAATTGCTATTACCATCCATCACTTTTGTTGTAGTAGTTGTATTTAATTTTGTTTTTCTATTTAATCTTTCTGGAGAAAGCCAAGAAATGCAAAAAATTGTATTTGATATAGGTCAAGTTCAAAAAAAAGTGACTTCTGATACGTTATATATTCAATATCAATTAGATCGTCAGGCAGCACAGGATACTGCAAATTCTGCTTATAGTGATTTTTCAAACTCAAAATCACCCGACAAATGGTGTGAAAGAATGTCTCACACAGCAGGAATGACTTCACATTCTATGACATTACAAATGGCTAATGATATCGAACAAGAATATGAAAGGTATAAGGATGAAATTGATAATAATAATGCGGGATTTCTTTTTACTAAATTTGATTATCATTTAGATGCATTAAGGACAAGAATGGAGAAGATTACAGATGAATGTAGTAAATATGGTTATGAATTATATGAGCCGACTATTCCAGATGAATGGAATAAGAGTAATTACAAGGCCGCTTCAAGCTGAGTATGAAAGGAATTCCTCAGCCAAAAGCTGAATAAACTCAAACACTAAAAAAGCCTGACCGAAATGGTTGGGCTTTTTTGATAATCGTAAACCTAATTATCATTCAATCCATGTGCCTTAGTTCCCAGCTTCTCCTTGTATAAATTTTCAATCTTTACAATCTCCTTTTGTGTAATATTGCTTGGCAGAGCTTGCAATACCGAATAGCGAAAATGTTTGTGATAGTTTTTATCAGATTTACAAAGATCAATTAGCTTATTATTTCCTCCGTGAAAGGTGTTTGCGTAATCATTCCATCTCTGCCATATTCCTCCTTCTCCATTTGCAGAGCCAATATACTGATTCCCTTTTTTGTTGTCGAGAATTAAATATATTCCATTTACAGAGGATAAATGATTTTTCCAGTCCTCATTTGCCTCAGGATTTTCTGTTAATCTTTTAAGCTCATTGAAATCTAGGACGAAATTTAATAATCCCGGAAAATCTCCCAAATATCCCTTTGGTAAAATTTGAATTATTTCTTTTGGCTGTTTGTCGTACCACTGATGCCATGCGATAGCACTGCTACCCCAATCGATAACCACTCTATTTGATAAATATTCAAATTCAGTAAGTTCCTCTAATTTATAATAGTATTTTCCATCTTTTTTTTCTGAACCATTTACCTTGAATACTCCAAAGAGAATTGATTTGCTCCTTTCCTTTCCAATAAAGGAAATGATGTAATCACATCCATGAAAAATAGGTTTAACTTGCCATTTTTGGTAGTTTAATAACCCATCCCTGTCCTTTATTAACTCTCGATATTCAGCCCTACTGTCCTTATGCCTAACAAGCTTCACTCTAGCTTTTTTAAATATATCGGTTTTAAGATTTAAAATTTCTTGAATTGTAAGCATTCTTTAATTAGGTTTATGTATTCTAACGTTTGCGGTATATACGAAGTTGGGTAGTGGTACACTATCGTAACAACGTCGCACCGCTGCTAAATGATGTCGCGAACAATCCGTTGGGTTTCAGCTAGAATTTTTTTGGCTAGTTTTCTTTCAGGGACTGATGTTGAGTGAAAATGAATCTCTGTTTGATGTCTCGGCCATTGATCGTTTTGCTTTCTAAAGTAATAAACTATTTCCGCTTCTATGGCCTCAATATCCATGTCATCTTCAAATATCCAGATTACCAAACAGTGTTTGCCACTCTCTTTTAGCCACTTGTAACCATGATAACCAGTAGCATGATTAGGATTTTCTCCACCCCTAAGACGACTTCTAATTGGCTGTGTCGTGATGCCGACGTAGTGGATAACGCCATCTTTTCCAATTAAATATATTTTTTTACTTTTTTTGGTTACAGGTGCAACAAAATGATCAGTTCCATCACTAGACAAAACGGATTTGATTTTACCCTTTTTTATACCCAGTTGGTAAATATGTTTATTCATATGAGTGAGCAATTTAACTTAACTAGATTCTATACTTAATACTGTAAACAAACAAAAAAGACCCCACCAAGCCAGCATTAGGTTTGACACACAAATCAATAGGGGTACAATAAATCACCAACTAGCTTCTATTAGAAGATATGAGATCACCAAGGAATACTCTTTGCGAAGCACCGGCACAAGATAATCTGTCTCGTAACTGCATCATGCAGGTCTTCAGCATGGTTGGCCTGGTATTAGGGATAAACGCCTGTGCGCATGCCGCGCAAGCAGAATCAACCATGCCAGTACAGCAAGACACCCAATCAACTACAGAAGATGTATCCCCACAGACTGGACCTGAACCAGCTACTTCAATTCAGAAAAAGGAAGATAACAATTATGATGCATATAGGCAACGCCTTCAGCAAGAAGCAGCCTGCAACAGAGAGATTAAGCGAGCTTTAACCTACGAATACGACTCACCTGGGGAAGATTTTGCAAACTGCGCAGGATATGAAGAAACACTCGTCAGATATCTTCTAGAAAACCGCCACTACCTTAAAAGTGAGGGGGTAGTGGATACTCAAAAAGGGAAATGTAGAAAGTCACGTGCTGGCAAAAAGAGCAATCAGGAAACCCCAGTATGCAGAAAAGCACGAATCATGGATGCAGAGCACATCAGAAAATTTCCTGATGGCGTGCCAATCGAACCCTTGTCATATTAGATAGCCATTCGAACAAAACTCGTCACCGAATTGCTTTCTAAATACTGCTCAACAGTCTTTTCACCGTCTTTCACAAAAGACTGCTTAATAAGAGCGGATTCTGCGCGAAACTTCTTCTCTTTGCCGACCATTATCTTACCGATGAGCTCTTCAGGTTTACCTTCATTTTTTAGCTGTTCAGCCCATATTTCACGCTCTTTAATAATCAGATCCTCAGGAAGGTCATCCGGACTGATGACTTCTGGGTTCATAGCCGTAATATGCATGGCAATATCTCGAGCTTTATCAGCATCTTTGGATGCAAGATTAACAATCGCACCCACCTTACCATTAGTATGAAGGTACTCACCAATCCCCTCTCCTTCAATAACATCGACTTCAATAGACATATTCTCACCGAGCTTTGAAAAAAGCTCCTTAATAGCTGGATCAGCCTCACTCTTAGCAGCATCCACACCGCTTTTTAAGGCTGTCTCAGCAGCTTTATTGGCAATAGCCACGAATTCCTCATTCTTGGCTACAAAATCAGTTTCACAGGAAAGTTTGACAATAACCGCCTTATCACCATCTACTTTGGTAACGATAATGCCCTCGCTAGTCGTTCGATCAGATTTTTCAGCAGCCTTGTCAGCTCCCTTTTTACGAAGGATATCAATGGCCTTCTCCTCATTGCCTTCAGCCTCAACTAAAGCTTTTTTGCAGGCCATCATAGAAATTCCGGTTCGTTTTCGAAGATCGTTCACTTGTGAAGCAGTAATTGCCATAATCTCTCAAATTAAAAAATTAAAGATTCAAAATTGAAAATAATACTATTTCTTAGGCTCTTCCTTGCTCTCATCCTTAATTTCGTTTGGATTCAGGCTAACCTCATCAATTTCTTCTTCTTTTGTCTTGAGTGTAAGAGCTGCTTCAAGCTGACAAGACCAATCGTAGAAAAACATCATCTTCTTCCATCGGCCGGACAAAGCTGCAAAACCCATTACGAACATAATAACAATCTGAAGAATCAAAGCGATATCCATCAGAAGGTCGATGACCGTAAATAGCTTCGCAATAAAAAATATTATAGCCAGAAGTAAGCCCTGCTTTCCGTGAAAACGACAGAACTCACTATCTTTCTTCAGATAGAAAGGAATAATTGCCAGAAATCCAAAGTAACTCAAAGCCGCAATGGTTCTCTCGTGCAAAGTTGTCATATCCTGGCGCTCAGGTTCAGCAACTTTTTTCTCAGACTTCTTCTCTTTCTCCTCTTCAACCACCGGAGAGTCCTTTTTAGGCTCAACTGGTGCCTCCTTAACTTCAGGCAACTGCTCAACCTCCTCTTTCTTTACATCTTCATCATTCATAAGTTTAGCTCTTAACCTTTACGGCCTCCTTGGCCAATCCCAAAATATATTCCAAAGATTTAATCGCGTCATCATTCGCAGGAATCGGATAATCAACCAAATCAGGATCAGCATTGCTATCGATGATTCCAACAACAGGAATACCAAGTTTTCTGGCCTCCTTCACCGCAATATCATCTCGCACAATATCGGCTACAAAAAGAACATCCGGCTTTCCTTTCATATTCTCGACACCCGAAAGAGCAACAGAAAGATTCTGAATCTTCTTACGAAGTTTGGTCTGCTCTTTTTTGGTGTATTTAGAAAGCTTCCCAGCTGCATCATCCTCTTTGAGCTGCTTGAAGTAATCAATTCGCTCTTTAATGGTCTTCCAGTTGGTTAGTAAGCCGGGAATCCATTTATCGGTAACGATAGGCATACCTGTTTCCTCTTTAATCTCGTAAAGAAACTTGCGGCACTGTTGCTTAGTTCCTACAAAAAGAACTTCCTTTTTATCTTTAGCCATACGAGTTAGAAATTCCAAGGCAAAGATAAGCCTATCGGCTGTCTGTTTTAAATCAAAAATATGAATCCCGTGACGAGAGCCGTAAATATAAGGCTTCATCTTAGGGTTCCATCGACTGGTCGGGTGACCAAAGTGGACGGCATTAGCTGCCATCTCTTTTAACGAAATATCACTCATAATCCTTGGGGTTAACACCTGATTTCGTCACTTCGACTCTTGGATCCCCCATTCGAGGGACAGGATGAGCCAATCGGAAACCAAGCTGATTTATAAATTACACCCAAAAAGTTTATCAGAGCTGGGCAGTAAAAGCAAAAGTTATTTCTTCACCAATTCCACAACCGATTCCATATGATTCGTTTGCGGGAACAGATCAAAAAGCGCCGCAGACTTGATTTTGTAGTCGCTGAATTTTGGAATATCTTTGCCTAGTTGTTCCACATTACACGAAATATAAATAATCTTCTCCGGTTTAAGCTTTTTTAGCTGAATAATGGTTTCTTCATGCATTCCAGACCGAGGCGGATCAGTCACCACATATAATTCCTTCTCAGGCAGTCTCACCTGTTTCAAACGCTTGGCATCCATACAGATTGCCTCAACATTGCCAAGTTTATTAAGCTCTATATTCTGTTTTGCCGCTATTGTACAAGCTTCATAGTCTTCAATGCTAGTCACTTTATGAAAAAGGTCCGCATTCACGATTCCAAAAGCTCCCACTCCACCGTATAAATCAAGAAGGTGAGCATATTCCCCTCTTTTGTAGCTAGCCAGTAAGCCGTGAACATATTCATGCATCTTGTTGGCCATTACTGAGTTGTTCTGAAAAAAGCCCTGAGCGCTGTAACGCAGCACTTTACCCATAAGTTCCTCCTCAAGCATGTCAGACCCCTTTAGCATATCGAAATCATCACCAAAACTCTGAGAGCTCTTAGCCTTCATACGGGTCAGAAGCACATTATTGGCTGACGATACCTTGGCATACTCCTGGACTTTTTTTACCGCCTCGTCATAGCGTTCAGATTCTTTATTGAGCACAATCGAAACCGAAGAATCGTTTTGAGGAGTACGTATAGTGGCATGCTTATAAGTGCCTTCGTGTGTTTTTACGTTGAAGTAATCAAACTCAGGACCAAAGTACTCATTTATCTCGGTAATCAGCTCATTCAGCTTAGGATTACTGATCACACACTGCTTCACAGGCAGTGTCCTCCACCATTTTCCCTTTTCTCGAAAGCCGATACCAAAAGGCGTGAAGGTCATATCCATACGATTGCGATAAAACCATTCGTCATCACTGAAGACCTGTATATCCGAATAGCCTTTAAGTTCGGAAACCATGCGATCGGTTTTATTCTTTAACTGAGTTTCATATTCTAGGTGCTGGGTAGCACAACCACCACACTTTCGACCCTCCCCGTCTTTTAAACCGTCAGGGGTTTTCTCAGCTCCCGGTAATGCAAAATAAGGACATTTGGGTTCTCTCATAGCTCAGACATGCTAAACTATTTCTTGAAATGAACAAACCCAAAGTCACAATCGGCGTCCTTCTGTTTAAAGACGAGAAGTATCTGGCCTACAGCTTAGCAAGCTTGCTGGATCAGGACTATGAGAGTATTGAGTATATCTTCCTAGATCAAAGCCCTAACGGTGAAGTGTACGACTACCTAACCAAGGCTCATCCTGAGTTCTTTCATAAAGCCACGATCAAGCGAGGCAAGAACCTGATGCACTGTGGAGGTCACAACGCCATCATACGCAAGATGGAGGGTGAGTATTACATCTGTGCCAGTAACGATATGCTTTATCCGAAAGACTTTGTCAGCCATATTATTCTTGGGATGCAAGGCTCTGAACCAAGACACTACGTCGCCACCTGCAAGTTGATGCAATGGGACTACGAAAAAATGCTCGCTGGCGATACAGAAGGCTCTAAAACATCTAGAATCGATAGCTACGGCATCGGTATCACCAAAAGTCATCATTTTTACGACATTGGTCAGGGAAAAGAAGAAAAAGAAGTGGAAATCCCCACTAAAATGCTCGGCCCCTCGGGGGCATTGGCCGTTTTTCATAGAAAAGCCCTGGATGCCATCGCCTACCATAGAGAAGATGGGGCAGTGGAGTACTTTGATGAGAATATGCACCACAAAGGAGATGTTGATCTGGCCTACCGGCTCAGCTGGGCGGGCTTCCCTTGCTATTTAGCCAAAGATGTAAAGGTTTACCATGACCGACAAGTGGGCACAAAAGGGCGTGGACACATTGCAAAACTCAAAGCCCATCATGAAAAGGACGCCTGGGCCAAGTCAGACTCCCTTAAGGGGCATCTGATTACTCTCGAAAAAAATTATGACAAACGATTTAGTTTTTCGGTAAGATGTCGAACCTTTATGAATGACTTCCTGCACGGGCTTTATTCAGCTCTTATGGCACCTGGAACACTAAAGGCTTACTCAGATGTGAAGAAACTTAAAGAAGATATTGAAAAAAGGAAAAGGGCCATCAGAAAAAATGTCTCTCCTGCCGAAATTGAATCCCTTATGTCATGAACAAGTCGGTTTCCATCGTCATTCTGGACTTCCTCAAGAGCAAACGCGTCTGTGAGAATGTAGAAAGCATCCTAAAACAGGAAGCTGATTTTCCCGTAGAAATAATTATCATCGATAATTCAGTTAACGAAGATAATGCCAAAAAACTAATAGCATTAGCGGAAAATCCTAACGTAAGGGTTCATTTGAACAAAAAGAATGTCGGATATATTCAGGGTAATAATCAGGGGGCCAAAATGGCTACGGGAGATTATTTATTAATCGTAAATCCCGATATCGTATGGCGTGAGAAGGACACCCTCAAAAAGATGATTGAATATATGGAAGCTAATGAAGAAGTGGGTATTCTGGGACCAAGACAGATCAACGAGGGAAATGGTGAAGTCGCCATGAGCGTTCGCGCCTTTCCCAAGTTCTTTTTGCAGGTTGCCAGACGTACCGCCCTGCGTAAACTACCATTAATCAAAAACTGGGTAGCTCACGACGAAATGCAGCATTTAGATTACGATATTACTCAGGAAGTAGATTGGCTTCAGTCCAGCTTCTGGATTATCCGCAAATCACTATGGGATAGCTTTGGAGGTCTCAATCCAAATTACCATATTTTTATGTCCGACCCGGATTTGTGCTTTAAAGTATGGGAAAAAGGCTACAAAGTAGTTTACTACCCCAAAGCCACCGTTTATGCCGATGGTATAAGATGTAGTGAGGGTGGTTTTGGCGACTTCTTCAAAAAATGGACCCTTAGACAACATGTGAAGGATGCGCTAAAATACAGCCTGAACCATATGCTCAAAGGAAGTCCACGTAAATAAAATATTTTCATAATTCACAGTGATATGACAGGATTTGATGCCCCACACAACGAAGAGGTAGCTGATAAGCCCAAAAAAGATGATGGGCTCTTTGAAGCAAAGGAAAAAAAGGAGGTGCCACCAGTAAAACAACTGGAACAAATGTGCATGAAGATGCAAAGAGACCTTCAGGATAAAATGAAAAATGCGGAACATCCTCCCGCAGCCCTTGAATGCGCAAAACAAGCACAAGCGGAACTTATAAAGATTTTGGAACAAAACCCTAGGCTAGTGGCCGAACTTCCCGAAAAAACTGAATCGCTGCTCTTTATAGACGGTTATCTTGAATATTCAAACATGGACGCTTCCGGCAAGGTGGTAAATACTATAGAATTCGATTTAAGTGTAAGCAAATATAAGGGGGAAATGGGTGTCTCAGTTCGTGATCAGGGTCCCGTAGCATCGGACTCTGACGCTTATAAAGCTGTGGGTCCACCACCGCGCTAAAGACACTAAAATATTGCTTGAAACATATATTTAAAGGGAATCCGAGGAAAAGTAGGACTGCCATCACTAGTACGTCCTTTGTACAGTCATAGGATTTAGCTTAAGACATCTTCTTTAGCTGGTAATAGCTTTTTAATCTTCACCTCCAGATTAGAGCTACTGCCTTTAATACCCAGCTCATGTTCCCGCACAATCACCGAAGCCCGATGCAAGCTCTCAAACGTTCCCGCATCAATCCATTCCCCTTCAATAATCTCAGAATGAAGTTCACCTAGTTCAAAGTATTTATTATTCAGATCCACGATCTCAAGCTCTCCACGCACCGACGGCTTAAGGCTCTTCGCAAAGCTAACAGCTCGATTGTCGTACAAATAAAACCCCGTTTGCGCGTAATTAGATTTAGGTTTTACCGGTTTTTCTTCAAGCCCGATTACTTTACCAGCCTCGTCCATCTCCACCACTCCAAAACGCTCCGGATCATGAACTTTTTTAGCAAAAATTTTAGCACCCGATACAAAATTCTTAACAGCCTCAGATAAACAATCGGTAAAAATGTTGTCGCCCAATATCAGAGCACAGTTCTCATCATCAATAAAATCCTCTCCGATTATAAGCGCTTGAGCTAGGCCTTCGGGCCTATCCTGCACTTGGTAAGAGAATCTGGCATCAAAATCCTTACCGGAACCCAGTAGGGTAATAAAATCATCCGCATGTTCGGGGGACACAATAATCAAAATATCCTTAATCCCCGCCTTTAACAGCGTGTTTAATGGGTAATAAATCATCGGCTTGTCGTAAACAGGCAAAAGCTGCTTACTGGTCACCTTGGTAAGTGGATGGAGTCTGGTCCCAGAGCCACCGGCGAGGATAATTCCCTTCATAAAGTAGATTAAGCGTAGTACAACTTAACTTTCTTTTCTATTTCTGTCAATTTTACATTTTCTGAATCTGTTTTATTCCTCTCCTTCCATTCAGCGCTATCAGCTTCCAAAGTTCTGTTTGAAACGACCAAACGAACCGGAATACCAATCAAATCTGCATCAGCAAGCTTAACGCCAGCCTGCTTATCACGATCATCGTAAAGCACTTCAATACCTGCTTTTTCCAATTCGTCATACAACTTATCAGCCGCCTCAGCCACTTTCTCATCCTTACCCAAACTAACCAAATGTATTTGGTAAGGCGTAATAGCCTTTGGCCACATAATGCCGTTTTCATCATTTAAAGTTTCCACAACAGTAGCTAGTGTTCGGCCGATTCCGATACCATAACAACCCATGTAATAAGGCTTCTCTTTACCATCCCGATCCATAAACAGAGAATTCTTCATACGGGTGGTGTAATGCGTTCCAAGCTGGAATATATTCCCCACCTCAATCCCCTTCCCTTCGACAAGTTTCTTTCCGTCCTCCGTCTGACAATCAGTTGGTGGCAAAGCTATATCGGTGAGTTCGTCCACTGTAAAATCACGCTCATAATTCACATTCAAAGTATCCTTCTTATCGGCATCAGCTCCTGTATAAAAATTGTGTACAGTCTTCAGGGATATATCGCCGATTTTCTTTATTTTAAGCTTTAAAGGTGACACAAAGCCGACCACCGAACCTAGCTCTTTTATCTCTTCAACCGTGGCCGCTCGAAGACCATGACAGCCAAGAGTGTGTTTAAGCTTTATCTCGTTCACGTTCAGATCTCCGCGAATCACAGCCATCACTTTCTCGTCTTTATCTGTCACATAAACGATGCTTTTGATCTGACGCCACGCAGGCTGATCATACAATTTCACTCCATCCGCAATCGTCGGACCACGGGGAGCGTCTTTAACCTCCAATGGCAAAAGTTCCTCATCTTCATTCATCATCTCACGCTTAAACACTGCCACTTCTTCATGTGCCGCATACTTTCTATCTTCAGTCATCAAAAAGCGGCTTTCACCGGCATCGGACTCCACCACAAACTCATGACAGTAATCCCCACCTATATAACCGTTATCAGACTCGATAACCGCAGTCTTCAGACCCACACGCTCAAAAATACGGGTGTAAGTGTCCCACATGCTCTGATATTCCTTTTTAAAGTCCTTTTCATCGACATGAAAAGAATAAGCGTCCTTCATCAAAAACTCGCGAACACGCAGTAAGCCGCCACGAGCCCGAAGTTCATCACGGAACTTCTGAGAAAACTGATAGATATTAAAAGGAAGCTCCTTGTAGCTGATATTAAACTTGCGAACCACATCCACCATCATCTCTTCCGCCGTACCCCCTAGTGCAAAATCAGCACCACGTTGGTCTTTGATGCTCATCAGCTCAAAACCGACAGAATCAGCACGATTGGTTTCTTTCCAAAGCTCCATAGGATGCAAAACCGGCGTTATCATCTTCTGAGCTCCGGCCTTATTCATCTCTTCTTCAACAATCTTTACGATCTTATCGCGCACTCGAATACCCAGTGGCATAAAATAATAGCGACCAGCCACAGATTCACGTATAAAACCACCCTGATAAAGAAGCTTGTGGCTGACAAGTTTTACCTCACCGGAAACCTCTTTTACCGTTTTTCCAAATAGTTTTGAATATCTCATACAGGATTGATTTTAATCTTTTTGCATGTTGCCGTAAAGCATTTGATTTGCTACCATAATCGCGAACTGACTATACATAAAAAATGAAAAAAGATTACAAAGTTTTTAGCTTGTTGTTCTCCCTTATCGTACTGGCAGGTTTATTTGTTTTAGATATTATTCCACAAGCACTGGCTCAAAGTGGTTTTGCGCCCCCTTCAATTATTCCGGGTGACAACGCAGATATTGGCGGTTACGGTGATGCATGTATTGGCCTCGCCAACATGATTAGGACAGGCGATTTATCGCTCAGGCAAATTCCATGCTTCATTAAGTACTTCTCACAAACCTTGATTGCCATTGCCGGCTCCGTGTCTGTGATTTTTGTAATGATCGGAGGGTATCGCTATACCCTGTCTGATGAAGCAAATGAGGAAGCAAAGAAGACCATTACCTACGCCCTCGTCGGCCTGGCCGTAAGTTTGCTAGCCTGGATTATGGTAGACGTTGTGCTCCAGCTGGCTACAGAATAATTGATTAATAAACCTTTGTTATGCACAAAAAGAAACACAAGAAGCACACTTCTTTCCTTCAAAAATCTCAGAACAGAATCAACGATCTCAGAAAGAAACTTCTAGATCTAACCAAAAGAGAAAAGCATTTAGAAGATGAAGAACATGCGGCTCTAAGGAGCTCAGCCCCCCAAATAAAAGAGGTAAAGATTGTACTTTCCATTGAATCGGTTGTAAAAGCAACCATTGCTATATTCTTACTCATTGCTCTGGTAGAAGTACTGGGAATGATCAAAAGCATCATAATCATCTTTTTGGTAGCTTTGTTCCTTTCCGCAACAATCAATCCCGCAGTTGATAAACTAGCCAGACATAAAATCCCCCGAGCCGTCGGTATTATTATCATCTACATTTTAGTAATCGGCATTTTTGTTGTCATGTTTTCCAATCTGGTACCGATTATTGCCGATCAAATAGGACAACTGGCCCTGAGCGTGCGCGACATGGTTCAGAACCTAGTGAACAATCCAAATCCGGATTCATGGTTTATGAAGCAATTACAGCCTTTTGCCGACCAGATTTGGCAGAATATTGATCAGGCCCAGCTAATCACGCAAGTAAGCAATACGCTTAAGGGAATTGCCTTACAACTGACCAATTTTGCAGGTAACGCTATCGGCGCCATTTTCACCATCTTCAATGGCATCTTCAACCTGTTTTTAGTCCTGATCGTTACCTTCTTTATGGTAGTAAATTCTAAACATACAAGTGATTTCTTCCACTCACTTTTCCCTCACAGATATTCTGCCTACATTTCACTAAAAAGTCAGCAGATCAGCACTAGAATCGGTGAATGGATTCGTGGTCAACTGTTACTTGCTCTAGCCATGGGAATCTTAACCTTTACGGTCTTCTCGATCATCGGTATAAATTATGCTCTCACACTTGCCTTACTCTCCGCTTTGGCTGAATTTATCCCCTATTTAGGACCACTGATTACTTTCGGCTCCGCAGCTCTTATCGCCCTTAATCAGGATCCGATTTTAGTTCTTTGGCTCATTCCCGCATACGCCATAATGCAGTTCCTTGAAGGAAATGTCTTGGTACCACTTATTGTAGGAAGATCCGTAGGCCTGAATCCAATCATTGTGATCTTCGCCCTGCTTTCGGGCGCCACGATAGGTGTAAAAATAGGCGGCAGTATTGGCCTTGGTCTTGTTGGCATGCTTCTGGCTGTGCCAACAGCCAACATAATCTCGCTTTTTGTGGAGGATTTTACCGGCAAACACAACGAAAAGCATAAATAGAATAATCGAGCATAGTAGCTGACTACAAAAAGTAGACGCCAATACCAAACGCGACACTCACATTCAACGACTCCTTTTTACCATACATAGGAATATGTAAAACAGCATCAGAAAGCTTCAAAAGCGACTCCTCTACTCCATCGATTTCATTCCCAACAATCATACAAACAGGGTAATCCGGCTTAAAACCGGAGATATCCTGACTCTTTTTGTTCTTTTCAAGGGCCACAATCTGCACACCATCTTTTTTGAGCTTCTTTACAACCGAAACCGGATCCTTGTGAAACTCCCAGGATACTGAATCATCAGCGCCCAAGGCTGTTTTGGTGATTTCTTTACGTGGCGGGACACCAGAATAGCCTGTCAGGTACAGCTTCTTCACCCCGGCTCCATCGCAAGTACGAAAAATTGAGCCCACATTGTGAAGGGACCGAATATTATGTGCTAGGACGTAGACCTCTTTCTTACTCATAGGCCCCATTTTACTTAAAGGCCCGCGCCACGACAAGCCCATAAACCTTTCTGATACCTTTTGCTTTAAGAGCTCTGGCACAGCTATCCAGCGTAGCTCCTGTAGTGCACACATCATCGACGACAAAACAGATACTATCCGAAAGTGAGTCAAGATCACCCGTTACCTCAAAAGCTTCCGTCAGATTCTGATGCCTTTCTTTTTTGCTGAGCTTAGCCTGCTGAGAAGTGTTTTTAACGCGAGTTAGCGGGTTAAGTACACTAGCTCCTTCACCATATCGCTCAGACGATGCCCGGGCAATCAGCTCTGCCTGATTGAAACCACGATAATTTAGCCGTTTTTTGTGAAGCGGAACGGGAATAAGCGAAGCCTGCTTTTTCTTAAGCATCCCAAGTTCCCTCATTTTTTGACTGATAAGCTCTGCAAAATAGTCGGTCAGTTCACAATTGAATCTATATTTGAACTGAGCTATAGCCGCCTGAATTTCGGGATTTTCCGCGTAATCCACCCCATATATGACGCCATCTAAATGCTCAAAATCCTCGGACGAAGGACAAATGGATTTGGCTCGTAGACTATTGATTTTAAATTGTTGAACACAATTTTTGCACAAGAAATCCCCCTCCCTTTTACAGGAAGCGCATCGGGGAGGGAAAAGCACATTGAGCAAGGTGTTGAATATTCCCATTAGATTGATTGGAATTGACAATACACGTAAATCATTGACAAATCAAGTATTTTTATTATAATACATACCTATATTGCCAAATTATGAGCGATTCCGAGCACCCAATCATTCCACCGGATACTGACATGCCCAAATCTAATCTTTTCGATAAGCTTAATGTTTTGATCGTGGACGATGAAGTAATGGTTCTGGGTATTATTCAAAAAGCTCTCGAAAAAAGATTTTCGCACATAATCGGTAAAATATACACAAGTGAAGATCCCGAAGAAGCTATTGAGATACTTCGAACCTGTCAGGCTAAGGGCGTTAGAGATGCAGTCCATCTTCTATTATCAGACCTAGACATGGGTGGCATAAAACGTGGAATCACATTTCTGGAAGAAGCAAATGAGGTCTATCCTACACCCTACATCGGACTCATCTCTGGTAAAGTTGGAGGAACTGAGAAGATTGATGAACTCAAGGATATTGATGAACTCATAGATTTCCTCATCGTAAAGTCAAAGGCAGGAACCAAAGAAGGAATAGAAGAGCATTTACCTAAATGCCGGAAATACTGGGAGCGCAATATTGATAACCTAAAAAGGGCCCAAAGTGAACAAACTGAAAGCCAGCACAAAGCCTATAAATCAGCCCCAAATTCACCCCTGCCCGCCATAGAACTCCCCGAGTTTGATCCCGCCAAGGATAATCATGACCTGCGCGCGCTTGAAACCAGGCTAAAAGGAGTATATTGGGTGGCTCCAATTGATTGGGACGACACGCTATACCAAACAGAATCCGAGAATACCATCGTTCTTCATCAGTTCGCTAAATATCTTCGCAAACACCATAGTGACGATTTTGGACCGGAAAACGGCAACCTGGAAGCACTGGATGAGCTAATCAAATACTGCGGTGAGTGGGAAAATGAGAGAAAAATGGTGAGTCAGGGTCGCGAAAATGTAAAAAAACGCGATTACGAAAAAGCCATCATAAAAGCAGATAAAAAAGCAGCAGCTGCATTCGAAAAAATGCACATCGACAAGTTAAAAGAATATGGCAGGCAGTTCGTTGAAAGTGAGGATTTTGGTGGCCGATTCTTCGAATACACTTTCCCAATTATTCAAAAACTCAGAGACCACGGAATTCTCCCAGTTGTTGTCACAGGAGCTCCCGATTTTCTGGTTCAAGCACTCCTGCAGAAAGCTGGCCTTAACTATGGCAACGGAACGACTTATGATACAGACGATGATGGCAGGCTAACCGGTGAAATACTCATTCACATGGGAACCGCAGAAGGAAAGAGGCAACTCGGAGAGGAGCTGGTGCAGAAAGGATACGCAGTTGGCGTAGGAATGGGTAATAGTGAGGGTGATATGGGGCTATTTATGCGCGCCGCAAATAAGGACCCCATAAAACATGACGTTCATGGCGGAGGGGTTTTGGTAAATGGAACCGAAGCTGTAGAGGCTGAAGTTGAGCGCAATTATTCAGAAAAACGTACAAAGGTAATATACAGTGACCCCAAAAAGAAAACTAGCAAGGGTGACAAAACAGACGACACAATTGCAGCAATGGGTGTCGTAATGAAAGCGCTATTTTATCCGCTTCACGATTATCTTATAGCAAAAGCAGCAGCCGAAAAAGGACAGCCAAAGCTGATGGAAGATCTGGAGAAGAAGCTGATAGAGCAAAAGGAAAAGGGGCAAATTGACAATATAGAGAACATCAAAAGATTACGTGATGCGCTCAAAGATTACGGCTTAGACCAAGATGAAATTACAGAGGCACTCTGTGATTTCCTACCAGAAATCGTGGTCAAAGATGTGATGAAAGAGGACGTGCTATACCTTAGGGATGAGGGCGTAGTGAAAAAATGGTTAGGCAAACTTCAAAAAATAAAAGAGCTGGATATACCTATAACTAGAGAAATGGTAGCCGCCATACTTCAGGCCAACAGCATATTGCAGGCACGTGGTGGCTCGATTCCGCCTGAAGAAAATGGATCGGACCAGGCTCCTCCTTCTCCCCCCACTTACGCAGAAGGATTCAATTTAACCAACCTGCCCAACGAAACCAAGATATCACAGGAGAGAATTATTAAGATACTAGCACCAGGAACAGACGAAGAGTCAGACGCCAATTTGCACCACAAGCGAGGAAGATTGTAAGGATAGTGGCCCAAAGTCGAAAGATAGTTGAATGTTCACCCGCCCTATGCTAGAATCCTCCTGGTTTTTAAACGATATCAATGAAAGAAATCATATTAATTGTTCAGGTGGTTGTTTCAATCCTGCTCATAATCCTAATTCTGGCTCAAAACAAAGACGGAGGACTCTCCGCAGGCATGGGTGGTGGTCAATCCTTCGAGTCCGTCAAAAGAGGGGCAGAAAAAGTCATATACAAAGCCACTGTTTTGCTTGCCGTTGTATTCATGGCCAATGCCCTTATGATCGCATTTGTTTAAATAAAGCTATTTTTGCTTTTCTGATCATCCCAAATGAACATCAAAAAGCTTCTTCATAATCTAACAAAAGTTGAAACAATCATCCTCGTTTTTTTAA
>SDBT01006740.1_pt1 | contig 18989 bp, 19 predicted proteins | sample 2277101 | NCBI WGS metagenome assembly SDBT01 (sample SAMN10404973, study PRJNA504765) | marine sediment metagenome | isolation source: marine sediment core GS10_PC15, 103 cmbsf | place: Arctic Ocean: Southern Knipovich Ridge | collected 2010 | reverse complement strand
CGCTTCTACCAGGGTGGATTTTCCCACACCAATGTTGCCCACAATTCCAATTCTGAGATGTTCCATTTCAAATCCTTATGTAACTCGACCTGCCAGGTCGAGATTAGCGACCAGGCTGGTCGCTTTACTTAAAAAGTTCGTATTCTTCCATTTGAGTATAATATTTTTCAAGCTGCAAATATGAGAGAGGAATGGTTACCAGCAAACCCAAACCTACAATAGCTGCTCCTAAAATATTGACCAGCACAATTCTAATTGCCAGAAAAAACTGCTGCCAACGAGTTTCTTTTCCGGCTTTATAGCTTACAATAATTGCCTTTAACGGATTCATCGATTTGCGGATCATCAAAACAGGAGCTGGTACAACGATGGCAATCCAATACAAAACCATTACCAATCTTACGATATGTAAAACAGGATCAATGGCAATATTCAAAAGATAGCCGGTACAAATGATTTTCAAAAGAAAAAAATACAAAATGTTTATAAATGTAAATAAGAAAAATTTCGGATAGTATTTGAAACTCGCAAAATATGATTTTATAGTAAAATAATTTGAATAGCTTTCTTTTTTAAAGGAAAGGGGAATTAATACCAGCGGAACAGTAACCAACAAAAACAAATTTAAGAAAAGATAATTATTATCAAAGAAATTTCCACTGCCGAAATAAACTGATAATCCAACCAGTAAAAAAGCAGTTAAGATGATGAAAATCGCAAAAGGATAAAACTTCGATTTCCTGTCTTTGAATTCTATCCAGGTTTCTTTCCAATTTGCTTTGGATGAAAGTGGTGCGGAAAGTGCATTCGTGGGTTCACCGCAAACATGACAGAAAATTGCATGTTCAGAAAGTTTCTCTCCGCAAGTTCGTTTTATTGCTTTGCCATATCGATTTTTCTCTTTTCTCTTACCTTTGCATTTCATATCTCTTCCTTTAGTTTTGATAAATCAAGATTAATTTTGTTGAGGAAAATTCTGAATAACTGGTTTTTTGTCAATTATTAAAGTTCTTTACAGATTGAAGGTGCAAAAAAAATTTTGAAACAATAAATCAGTTTTTTCATCTCGTTCCCATCCGGCATCTGCCGGATGGGAATGCGCTTTTCCCAAAAACTCTGTTTTGATAATAAGCGAGAATAAAAATATGCGAAAGGGTATTATATTTCCGGTGAAGTTGGAGAAATTGAGATTGATGTTCGTTTTGAAAAATGAAACGGAGTTTCAGTCTCTATCGTGTTACGAAACAGGAGTTTCATAACAAGCAGAACAATAAATCAGTTATTAGGTGGGAGGATTAAATGTACAAATTAAATGTAACTTCCGGTTTTTCAGCCGCTCACAAACTTGTTGGATATGATGGTCCCTGCAAAAATATTCATGGACATAATTGGAAAGTTCGGATAGCAATTAATTGCCAAAAGCTGGATGAAATAGGCTTAACCATAGATTTTGGAATAGTTAAAAAATATTTAAATGAAATAACAGACAAATTGGATCATCAGCTTTTAAATGATTTGGAAGTCTTTAAAAAAGTCAATCCGACCTCGGAAAATATTGCCAAGTATTTCTATGATGAGATGAGCAAAAAAATCAATATCAACGGCTGCAAGGTGGTTGAAGTTGAAATCTGGGAATCAGATAAATCTTCGTTGATATATAGTGAATGAAATAACCTATACTCCCTCATTCTGTAAACTTGTTCGGACGCAGAGCGTCTGTGTAAATGCATTCCCACGCAGGAGCATGGGAACGAGATAAAAGAAAAAAACTCAGTGACCTCTGTGTCTCTGCGGTAAAAAAAATGATAAGAATAGTTGAATCCAAATTCATTAAAAGTGCGGTAAATCCGGATGATTATCCTGCTTCAGCTTATTTTGATATTGCTTTTGCAGGTAAATCCAATGTGGGTAAATCTTCCTTGATAAATACAATCCTGAACCGAAAGGCAATTGCCAAAACAAGTTCCTTTCCAGGCAAAACACGTTTGATCAATTTCTTTGAGATCAGGTTCAAGATTGCTGAGAAATCCGGTTTTGTGAATTTTATAGATTTGCCCGGATATGGTTATGCTAAAGTCAGCAAAACAGAACGTAATTTATGGAAAAAAATGATTCAAAATTATTTTGAGCAAAGGTTACATTTAAAAGGTGTAATCGTGCTGGTGGATATTCGTCATAAAGCTGACTCAAAAGATTTGATCGTAATCGAAATGCTTAAATCCAGAGATCTTCCATTTTGCGTTATTGCCACAAAATCGGATAAAATTGCAAAATCAAAAATCAGTTCTGCAATAAGCAAATTGAGAATAGAATTTGATATTCCATTCGAAAATATTTATGCTTTTTCTTCTTTGAAAAAAACTGGAATAAAAAACATTCTTACGTGGATTGATAAACAAATTTTGTGATTTAATTTGACTAATTTTTTCATAAGAAAAACGTGTTATTGGATTAATTAGAGGATGTCCGTAAAGTATGATTTTTCGATTTCTAACTCCCCTATCCGTCAAAGCCGGACTAAAGACCCATATCTTTGCAAAAGAGGGGAAACATTGATGAATCCAGAGAATTCGAGTTTTCATTCTCCCCTCTCCAACAATCTTAAAAAGTCCTTTTAATCTCTCCGGCAGCTGCCGGAGAGAATCAAAGAGGGTTTAATAGAGAGGGGTCGGGGGTGAGTTTACGGATGAACATTAATGAATTAAAAAAGGTAAATAAATGTTAGAGAAAATAAAAACTCCTAAAGACGTGAAGAAACTGGCTATCCCAGAACTTAAGAAGCTGGCAAAAGACGTTAGAAAAAGAATTATCGAAGTTACTGCTAAAAATGGTGGACATATTGCCCCGAGTCTGGGTGCCACTGATCTGGCAATTGCCATTCTCAAAGTATTTAATCCGATTTATGACCGCATTGTCTGGGATGTTGGTCATCAATCCTACGCATATAAAATTTTAACCGAGCGAAATGACCGTTTCGACACACTGCGTCAATTGAACGGGATTAGCGGATTCAACAACATCTTTGAGAGCAAATACGATGCTTTTGGTGTGGGTCACAGCAGCACTTCCATTTCTGCTGCACTGGGCATTATCACAGCAAAAGATTTGAAAAATAAAAAGGGAAGAACTGTTGCTGTAATTGGAGATGGAGCTCTTACAGGTGGAATTTCTTTTGAAGCTATGAACCATGCGGGTCATCTCCAAAAAAATATCATTGTAATCCTGAATGATAACAATATGTCAATTTCAAAAAATGTCGGAGCTCTGCAAGCTTATCTCACCAACATTCTGGTTAGTCGTTCTTATAATGCTCTCAAGGGGAAAATATGGGATTTATTCCAGCATTTTCCTCTCAGGATCAGGAGAAGATTGATCTGGAGTGCTCAGAAATTTGAAGAGAATCTGATAAATTCTTTTGTTCCCAATGTTATTTTTGAAGACCTGGGATTCAAATATGTCGGTCCTGTTGATGGTCATAATATTGGACGAATGATAAAGATTTTTAATAAAGTAAAGAGAAATATGACAGGTCCGGTTTTAGTTCACGTTGTTACCCAGAAAGGTAAAGGTTATGAATTTGCAGAAAACGATGCTCCAAAATTTCATGGTCTTGGACCGTTTACAATTGAAACCGGCAAAGTGAATCATACGAAAGGAATTTCTTACTCAAATTTTTTTGGTGATACTTTATGTGAAATAGCCAAAGAAAACAAAAATGTTGTGGCAATCACTGCTGCCATGACCGATGGGACCGGACTGAATAAATTCGAAGAAAAATTTACTCAAAGATTTTTTGATGTAGGAATTGCTGAACAGCATGCTGTAACTTTCGCAGGCGGGCTGGCAACTCAGGGCATCAAACCATTTGTAGCTATTTACTCCACGTTTTTACAAAGAGCATTAGACCAGGTTATCCACGATATTGCTTTGCAGAAGCTGCCGGTTGTTTTTTGTATGGATAGATCCGGTCTGGTTGGCGAGGATGGAGCAACTCATCATGGTGCTTTTGATCTTTCTTATCTTAATTTTGTCCCAAATCTTGTAATCATGGCTCCTGCAAACGCAGAAGAATTTGCTGCCATGCTCAGGTTTGCTGGGAATTATCAGGACGGACCAATCGCAATTCGTTATCCTCGCGGTTATGCTTTTTTCTGTAAAAAGGAAATCGCTCCAATAGAGTTGGGAAAATATGAGATTATTTATAAAGGAAAAGATATTGCCATTCTGGGAATCGGAAACGCATTTGACGACGCAGAAAAAATCTGTGAATTAATTAAAAAAGATTTCCCAAAAATAAAACCTTTCCTGATAAATCCACGCTTCATGAAACCTCTTGATACAAAATTCCTTAAAAGTATTAAACACAAAGTCAATACTATCTTCACGCTTGAAGATAACAGTCTTATCGGTGGTTTTGGCAATGCAATAAAAGATTTTTATTCTGATTCTGAGATAAAAGTTTACTCCTTCGGTATTCCAGACCAGTTCGTAACTCATGGTAAAACTTCTGAGCTAAAAAACCTGATTGGAACAAATCCCGAACAAATTTATAAAAAAATAAAAACCATCATAAAATAGACCTGAAATGGAATATAAAGGCGATACGATTGCCGCAATTTCCACACCAATCGGAATTGGAGGAATCGCTGTTATCCGCATCAGCGGAGAGAATTCGCTCGAAATTGTCTCGACTATTTTTAAAGGCAACAAACCATTAGAAAAAGCAAAATCACATTCTGTTATTTTCGGTAAAATCGTTGATAACAACAAAATCATTGATGAAGTTTTAGTTACTGTTTTCAAGACTCCCAATAGCTATACAGGAGAAGATGTCGTTGAAATTTCCTGTCATGGTAGCACCTTTATTGCCAATCAAATTTTACAAATCATTTTGCAAAAAGCTCGTCTGGCAGAACCCGGGGAATTCACTCAACGTGCTTTTTTCAACAACAGGCTGGATCTAACTCAGGCAGAAGCTGTTGGAGACCTCATAAATGCCAAAACAAAAAAATCACTCAATGCTGCTATCCAACAGCTTGAAGGAAGTCTTCATGTTCATATTAAAAATCTGCTTGAAAAATTAACTGATTACCGGACTTTACTCGAATTGGAAATTGATTTTTTAGAACAGGATGTTCCTGATATTGATATTCCAAAACTGGAAAATAATTTACTTTCTTTGAAACAAGAATTTGAAAAATTAGCAGAAACCGGAACAGAAGGACTCATCTTAAGAGATGGATTGAAGATTAGTTTGGTCGGTGCACCCAATGTTGGCAAATCCAGTATTTTCAATGCTTTTCTGGAAACCGAGCGCGCAATTGTAACTCCTTCTCCGGGTACAACTCGTGATTACCTGGAAGAAGCAATTTCTCTTAATGGTTATTTGATAAGAATATTTGATACAGCCGGTATTCACAACACTTCTGATTCTGTAGAGAAAATCGGCATAAAACGCTCTTATGAGGTTATCAAAAACTCACATAAGATTCTTTTCATTATCGATGGTAACAAGAATAATGAGGAATATGAAATCCTCAAAAAAATGGTCGGATCTAATAAAATTATAAAAGTTTTGAATAAAGTTGATCTCTTTTCTGAGAGAGAGCTGAAAAAATTCAGGAAAGATTATATTTTCTGTTCTGCTATTCAAGAAAAAGGATTAAAAAAAATCAAAGAATATCTAGTTAAAGATATTGAAATTTCAGAAGAAGAACTGCATTCTGGTATCTTGAGTAATACTCGTCAAATTGCTGCTGTAAAACGAGCGATTAAATCTATTCAAAGTGCTTTAAATTCATTGGAAAACAAACTTGGTTTTGAATTCACAGCTTTTGATTTAAAAGAAGCAAGTTCTGCTTTGGAAGAGATTATCGGTAAAATCACATCTGATGATATTCTAAATCAGATTTTCGAAAATTTTTGTATTGGAAAATAATTCTTAATCCCAAGAAATACTATGCAAAAAGTTCGACCATTTTTACAGTCCTATATAAAAATAGTTTGACCATTATTACAGTATTCTCGAGTAAAATGATTCAGGATTTTGATTGGGAGAGAAATATCCTCGTTCACTCAACCGTCCCGGTTGAGTGTAATGTTTGATTCGGACCGTCTCGGTCTGATTTTGATGGTAACAAAAAGAAATACCAGGATGGTATTACACAAACTAATCTTTCAACCGAGACGGTTGTAAGAACAAGGTAAAGTGGAAATAAGAATAAGAATAATCTTATCTGGTGCGTAAAATTGCGGACCGTAAATTTGCGCACCGGAATTGATTGTATTGATATACAAGACACACTATTAAATTTCTTTCTAATCATCTCAATATCAAAAAGATATTGACATCAAATATTAGTTTGTAAAAATACGGACCGTAAAATTGCATACTGGAGGAAACATGGTTAATCCTTTTCAATTTGGAAAAGTAGTTCTGGATAAACAGTTCTGTAACCGGCAAAGAGAACTTCATGATCTAACGTCTACCATCAAGAGCGGAAACTCTCTTTGGTTATATTCACCACGCCGATTTGGAAAAACATCTTTGATAATAAACGTTTTTTCCCGCATTGAAAATGTAAAGACTGTCTATTTCGATCTTTTCAACATCCGTGACAATAGGGAATTTGCGACAAAATATCTCAACGTTCTAACCCATGAATTGTTCACCTGGAAACACGGTGTTACTTCCATATTAAAAAAAATATCCGGTTATTTAAAAAACGTAACTCCGACAGTATCATTGGATGCAATGGGTAATCCATCAATTGGTATTGATATAAAACCAAAAGAAATATCCCGGACCATAGAATCAATTTTAGAGTTGCCCCAAAAAATCAATTACACCAAACCAATTTGTATCGCTTTCGACGAATTCCAGGAAGTTGAACGATTAGATCCTTTCCTGAAAAATATTATGCGTTCGGTTTTTCAGCATCAGCAAAATGTTAGCTACATTTTTCTGGGAAGTAAAGAATCGCTGATGACTGCGATTTTTTCCGATGCAAAATCTCCATTTTTCCAGTTTGGTGATAAAATGAATCTTGATCCTATTTCCAGTTCTGATTTAACTTCCTATATCAAATCGATGTTCAACGACACAGAATTACCAATCCAACAAAGCACTATTGAAAATATTCTGCAGCTCAGCGAATGTCATCCACATTACACACAATATGCAGCCTATGTTGCGTGGAATTTGGTTTATCAGGATTTTCCGCAGAATGATGACTTCAAAGATGTATGGCTTTCGCGAATTATTCAAAGTCAATCTGACGCTTTCCGCACAATTTATGAGCAATTGAATGCAAACCAGAGAAAAATTTTATATGCTCTCAGCGATTTGAATGGTCAGAGCATCCTGTCAAACGACACGATGATCAAATATAACCTGCCACCGAAATCTACCATCAATACCGCACTTAACAGTCTTTTGCAGAAAACTCTGATCCTGAGATCGAATGGATCATATAAATTTGAAAACCCGATTTTTAAGATTTGGATAAATAGATTATATGATTAAGAAAACTTTGAAAGTAAATGACAAAGAGAAAGATATGAATAAAGATTTTATTATTGGTTCAATTAAGAAAATGTTCAATGAAAATATGATTGAATCTTTTATTTTAAAAGACAATTTAAAAGGTTTCAAATATCAAATGTGGTGGGCAACTTTTTGGGAAGGAACTGGTTTAAATGAACAAGGATCCAATCTGTTTAATAAAGTGGTTGAGAATATACTTGGATCACCCGAGATAAGCGAAATTGTAACACATGAGGAAGTAATATCATATTTGCAATCTACTTTGACCGACTTAATAAAAATTAGAACAGAAGATCGTCTAAAATTTATTATTAAAGAAGGAAATTCAATTGAAAAAAATCTTAACTCATTAAGAGAAAATGTTGAACTGATTTTCCCAATTTTAAATTTGGAATTGAAAGTTAGATCATTACAATTGGGTAATGTGAAAATATTCAATTTCACAAATTATCAATTTCAAAAAGTATTGAAATCTATAAAGAACTTAATGGTAAATAATCCTTACTACAAAGATAATCCAAATGAAATCAAAAATTGGATGCAAGAATACAAAGAAAGACTAGATAAAAAATTTCACAATAACGTATGTGCAATAATTGACTTTAACAAATCTCCAAAAAGAAATTATGAAGATTCGATACAAAAAATTCAAACTGCTCTTGCCTGTTTGAAATTATTTAGTGATCATATGCACGTGAGAAATAACTGTCAGTTTGGATTAGAAGGCACGATAGTTAAAATGGGAGCACTTGAATGCCTAATAAAATTAAAAAATGGATCTAGATGGAAAACAGATGATGGACTAATTGGATATATTAATAAATTTACAATTAATCATAATTTTATCAAAAATGCAAATTCCAAAGGACTCATGATTCTCAAAAGCATTCTGGTACAAACTAATAAAAAAGAAATTGAAAAAAGAATCTTGAATTCAGTTTTTTGGTATGCGAAATCTTATGATGTATCTTTAGCAAAATATTAAAAGAATAAAAAAGATAAGAATAAAGATGATCAATTAAATATTTTAACGCATGAAATTGGTGAAAAATTTTTAAAACTAGTAATTTGTTTAGAATCACTGTTGTTATTTAAAGATTTTAAAGAAGATAAAAAAGAATATGTAAAACAGCGAAGTTCATTTTTATTACTCTGCTCCCAAAAAGATGAAAAAAGAGTAAAAAAAATTATAGAAGAATCTTATAATATCCGCAATAATATCGTTCATCAAGGTTATGTAAACGTGACCTATTCTCAGTTAATATATCTTGATTTCTATGTAAAGGCTATGATCATAAACCTGATTAAAAACTATAAAAAATGGAATCTTGAAACCAATCTGGATTTATATAAATGGTTTGAGAAAAAAAGACTAAGTGCAGTATAGAAACCTATTCAAACCATGTAAATGTGAATTTGATTTTAATTTTATAACTTTCTCAATTTAATAGAAATCAACTTTCCGCTCTTTTCCTGAACATCAAAGGAATATTATCTTCTGTTGGAGCCCCAATTTGTATCAATTCCCAATTCTTATCATATTCACTGATTACGTGTTTCAGGACTGTGATTTTCTCTTCCGGAGGAGAGTTGTTCCCTTCCCAGTCAATAATCTCAACTCGATATTTAATGGTCCTTTTCTTACCGTTAATCCTCACATCAATCTCGATATTCTGTTCTGCATCTAATGTTGGAATTGATATTGAAATTTCCCTCATTTTTCCCCCTATTTATAAAACTTACTAGGTATTTAATGTACAAGTTGCCAACTTATACTACGCATATTTTTCTGGTTTTACCACTTTCCTAAAATCTTTTTGGAAAGCAGCAGATTGAGTTCTTCCTGTTTTCTGATCAGGCTGTAATGACGATTATTAAATGATAATTGTGTATTCCGATATTCAAGCTGGCTGCGGTCCAAATCTATCAAACTGATCATACCAAGCTTGAATTGCTCCTGTGCCATATTCAGATTCTCTGCTGCTAATTCTAATTTTTCTGCATATAAATCACGAGATCTTCTCAAGGTTTTCACATCTTTTTGTAAATTGGAAAACTCGTTCCTGTAATTCTTTTCTGTATCTTCAAAGCTTAGTTTCTGAATCTTAAAATTTCGTGCTGTTCTGCTGAATGATTCTCGTTTATCCAGAAGATCAAAAATCGAATAAGATGCATTGAGCGATATTGTTTGCGAATCATCATATTCATCAAAATCAAAGAAAGCATCATTATTAGCATTGTTGTAGTCATAACTGTATGAAAAAGATAGGCTTGGAAAGAAGTTCAACTTTGTTTGAAACAAGCTGAGTTTACTGCTTTTAAGATCGTTTTTCAGAATTATCATATCAAGATTATCCGTGAAATTCAGCTCAGATTCGATTTCTTCAAATTCAGGTTCAGCAAAATCATACTCTTCATCCTGAACATTCAAATAGGAAAAGAGGTCTTTGCGTAATTTGGAAAGATTGTTCTCTGCTTCATTCACAGCTATTTCATAATCTATCAAATCTATCTCACTCTGCTTCAAATCCAGGATAGATTTCTCTCCTGATTCAAATTGAGCTAAAATCTGAGAGTATATCTTATGTTGAAGTTTCAGGTTCTCTGTGTGAATTTCCAGGCTTTTCTGCGATTCCAGAACTCCAAGATACCTGGAAACAATATTGAAAACTATCTGTTTGGTTGCTTCCTGCAATGCTAATTCAGAGTTTTTCTCATCAATGAGAGATTGCCTGATATTGAAATAAGTCGGCTCATCCAGATAGATACTTTTAGTCAAAGAAAATCCGGAGGTTCTACTCCAATCATCTTCAATATATTTTGATTTACTTGCAGTTACACTTGCTGACGGTAAAATCCCAAGATAGCTGCTTCGCAAAGATGACTTCGAATTCTGATAGGATGTTATCTCTTTCTGCATTTCTATGGAGCGTTCCAATCCCAGCTCTATAAGCTCATTTAAAAAATACTGCTCTGCAAAACAAAATATTGGGAAAAGTAAGATTAACAAAACTAATTTTCTCATTTAAAAAATCCTTAATATATTTTTTATACAAGCTTTGAGTTACATTCAACCTTGAAAAAGTTTATAAGCATTTTCTTCGTGCTAAACTTTTTCAATGGTTACATCCGCCAACCGTTGAAAAGGCTCACTTGAAAGAATTCCTCTGTTGGCAAACCGTTTTCAAGGTTTTTCTCAAAGCAGACCTTGTCATCCGACATGGTAAAAGCTTGGAGTTACTCGTACTTCAGTGCTTCAACAGGATTTGTATTTGCTGCTTTTACTGCTTGGAAACTTACAGTTAAAAGAGCAATTACAAGGGCAATAATGCCCGAAAGGAAAAATGTGAAAACAGTAATATCCACTTTATATGCAAAATTTTCCAACCATTTATTAAGTCCCAAATAGGCAATTGGCCAGGCAATAATATTGGCAATAATAACCCACTTTGCAAATTCTTTGGAGAGATGGATAACAATGCTTGAAACAGATGCTCCCATTACTTTGCGAATACCGATTTCTTTGGTTCTTTGTTCTGCTGTAAAAGCTGCCAATCCAAACAATCCCAAACAGGCAATAAACACACAAAGAATAGAAAAATAAGAAAATACCTCTCCAATCTTTTGTTCTGCAATATAAAGCTCATTCAAGCTGTCATCCAGAAATGTAAAATCAAAGGGAAAGGTTGGACAGAATTCATTCCATTTTTCTTCAATAAAATCTAATGTATTTATAATATCTTCACCTCTAATCCGCAGACTGATATTTCTGAGTGGAGAATCTGCCAACAATATTACAATTGGATCAACTTCATTATGCAATGAAGTATAATGAAAATCTTTCACAACTCCAACAACTTTTGTTTCTCTATTGGCTGTACCATCCAAATTTGCTCCAAACTGGATGCGTTTACCGAGTGCATCATCTCCCCAACCAAGTACTTCGGCAGTTTTTTCATTTATCAGGATGGATTCTTCAATATCGGTTTGAAGCTCAGGATCGAAATCTCTACCTGTTATTATTTTCATATTCATTGTATCAAGATAATCATTATCAACAAAAAAGAAATTTATGCCTTTTTCCGCTAATGTGCCATCATTTGTTTCATAACGGTGCACAAGTATCCCATAACCTTGTCCCGGAATACTTGATGATTTTCCAACCTTTAAAATATTAGGATGTTTAAGAAGTTCTTCCTTAAAAACATCGAGATTTTTCACACCGGTTGTATCACGCACTGTAAGTACAACAATGTTTTCCTCTTCAAACCCCAAATCTTTGGTACGCAGGAAATTAAGCTGTTGGGTAACTGTAACTGTACCAATGATCATAATTATGGAAATTGAAAATTGAAGCAGAACCAGTATCTTCCTTAATGCTCCTTTTCCCCTGGAACCAGTTTTTCCTTTGAGAACTTCTACCGGAATAAATGATGACAGATAGAAAGCAGGATAACTGCCGGATACAATTCCTACAAAGATGGTGATGCCCAAAATACCAATATAAAAAAGCAGATTACCGGAAATATCTACTTCTAAATGCCGACCGGAAATTTCATTAAAAGCAGGTAGCAGAAATTCGATCGCAATAAACGCCAGAATCAAAGCCAGTAATGTAATTAAAAGAGATTCAATCAGAAACTGTTTCTGCAATAATCCTCTCCGTGCACCGACCACTTTTCTGATGCCGACCTCAACAGCTCTTTTTGCTGAACGGGCCGTTGCCATATTCATATAATTTATACAACCAATCAGCAGCAGGAATATTGCCACAATGCCGAATGTGTACACGTATGTGATATTTCCTGTTGGCTGGTCATATCCCACTCTGGAATGGAGATGAACATCTGCAAGAGGTTGCACCATCAACTGAAATTTTGAATTGATCTGGTCACCTACAGGTTTGATATATTTTTCATTGAATTGAGGATATTTATCTAAAATACTTTGGATGTCCACACCTTCTTTTAGCAAAATATAAGAATAATGTCCTATCTGCCAAAATGAACCGGATTCAAGGCTGTGATATCTTTCATGACCGAAAAACTCAGCCAGAGTTATCATTGAACATAAAGCTTCAAATTTGAGGTGCAGGTTTTGCGGCAGGTCTTCGATAACGCCTGTAACGGTCATGTTCAATCCATATCCGGTAGCTAAAACTTTTCCAATTGGATTCTCGTCTCCAAAAATTCTTCTGGCAAAACTTTTTGTTAGAACCATGGTATAAGGTTCGTTGAGCGCTTTTTCCGGAGAGCCGGAAATAAATTTATGGGTGAACACATTAAAAGTAGTGGAATCAGCATAATAGACATTATCTTCAAAAAACTTTTTACCATCTATTTCAAAGAGATTATTATCCATTGGTGTAAAACGAGCATACTCTTCAACTTCAGGATATTCCAGCTTTAAAGCAACTGCCAGCGGAAAAGCTGTAGCTGCAAAAAAATCATCGGATTCCTGGATAGTAAAATGTGATTCCAGACGGTAGATCCTCTTATGTTTTACATGGTGTTTATCATAAGAAAGTTCATTTTGGATGTATAAACCAATTAATATCGTGCAGGTTAATCCAATTGCCAGTCCAATAATATTTATTGCTGTATAGAATTTATTTCTCAATAAATTCCGAAGAGCGACTTTTAAATAATTTTTAAACATTTATTTCTCCGTTCTATTAATTTTTTACAGAATTCATTTAACACTATTTTATAATCACCGTCTTATTATCTATCACATTTTTCCTGATGTAATTATAGAAAATACCGAAATTTTTTATATCTTTTTTTGTAAACATACCTTCAAATTCTTTTTTTTCACTGTTGAGATACATTTTCACCTGTTTGGCATGAACGATTTTTTTATAAAAAGCGGTACTTAAAAAATATACATTTCTATCTTCCATTGGAACTACAACCGGATAATCAACTTCAAATTCAGTTGAAATTATACTTTCTGTTTCCATTGGATTATCATCGATTAGAAACTTAATCTTTTTGATGAATAATCCTGTGTTTTTTTCAAGACCGGTTAAAGTTAAAAACCAGGAATGGGATTTTTAAGAATAGATAAATTCCAGATTGAAATTTGCAGTTTCTTCGATGTTTTTAAGTTCGATTTCTATGGGAGAACTATAATATCCTTTTACGCCTTTTGGAAGTATTTTTCTGTTTATTTCCAAAACATCGAACCCTGTGGTGGCACAGCCCGAAAGTAAAACAATTAATGATAAAATATAAATGATTTTTTTCATAGAGACCTCCAATAATTTTTTGTTAATTTTTACAAATGATTCTGCTCTAAAAAGTCAGATTAAATAAAACAAGAAACCGTTAAAACGGTTAATGCTTTTTTGTTTCATTAACCACCAACTTAAGTTGGTGGTTAATATGAAGATAGTAACTTTTAACCGATTCACTTGTCCCGCCTGCCCGGTGAAATCCTTTTTTTTATATTTCATTCGGGTTAAATCCTTTTTCATTTAACTGGGATCGGTTTCCAAATATTTGATAAATATTCTAACATATTTCTAATTACAACCTTTTTAGAGTAAACTCACAAACAAAACTCTCATAAAAATAATGCAATTTGCGTGCCAATGGTTTATACCATTAAATAGCAAGAAGTTACAATATTTCAAAGCAGTTAATCCTGTTAAAAGCGTTCGGAAATGAAACATGAACTGTACGCAAATGAACACCTGAAAAATCAGTTTACAGAAAGAATCAAAAAAAAATTGTAACTTTTATTAAGATTTTCGTTCTATTAGTAGAGAATCAAAAAACGCTTGCTAAAGGATTTGAGCTTGGAATCTGAAAAGAGAAGAATTCTCAGGGCAAAAAAGGATTTAAAAGAATTCGATTTTCTTTATCGGAAATATTTTCCGAAAATCAATAATTTCGTCTTTCATAGAGTGGAAAACGAAGCAATTCGCAATGATATTGTATCCAATGTCTTTTTTAAGGCTATGAAAAAACTTACATTCTTTTGTTTTATTGATTCCAGAAAAAGTTCGTTTTCATCCTGGTTATTCCGGATAGCTGTGAATGAAATCAATCAATATTACAGAAATCTCAAACGTGAAAATAAAATATCAGAAATGGCTCAACTAAACCCACAAACGAATTCGGAATTGGATTTTGAACTGGTAAAAGAAAAGATGAAAAATCTTTCTTATGATGAACAAAACCTGATTGCACTCAAATTTTTTGAGAAAATGAAAAATGCAGAAATTGCTGAAATCTTTCAGAAAAAAGAAGGAGCAATAAAAGTTCAAATTCACAGAGCTATGAATAAATTGCGAGCAACTATTGAAAAGGAGGTCGAAAGTGAAAAACTTTGAAGATAAACTTAATGACCTGAAAATCCCATCAATTGAAAGTGATCCTTTTGAAAATAAATTACGGAGAGATCTGATCCAAAAATTTTACGCTCCTGAAAAAAAATATAAAAGGAATCTTCGTTTAGCTGTTGGTTTTGCCTGCCTGCTGGCGATATTCGGCTGTTCAACCATTCTCAATCCTGAAATAGCATACAAAATTAATAGATTAACTTTTAAGAAAAATGTGCTTTCCAAAATAGAACTACAGGGCAGAAAACTCATTCCCATAGAAAGTGATATGGCTTATACATCCATTCGTAACCCGGCTTTATATGGAAAAATAAATCCTGCTGATTATATTGAAGATAAAGCTTTTTTGATAAGAAGATACACTTCGGATACCGAAGGTTCTGTGATGATCGTATCCGAGTTCAAACAAACCCCAAAAATTCCTAAAAAGAAAATTTTATATTAAAAGGGATCTGCAAAATGAAAAAAGGCTGTCTTTCTGAGGAAATCTTCGAAGTAGTCTCCAACGAAGAATCTCATTATAAGCGGAGATCCTTCGATGGAAAAGCAAGAAGAATTTCTCAGGATGACAAAAATACTTTATTTTGCAGAACCCTTTTTTAAATTATAAAAAATGGAGGTAAAGGTGAAAAAGAATTTTTCAAAAACACTAATCCTGAGTTTGGTTGTATTAATTTTAGCTGCAACTCCTTTATTGGCAAAACCAAAAGCTTATATGGGAGTTTTTCTGAGCGATCTTTCCATTCAGGACTTTGAAGAACTGGGTATAAAAGAAAACTATGGTGTTTTTATAGAAAGCATCGTAGAAGAAAGCCCTGCGGAAGAAGCTGGATTACAACCACAAGACGTTATTTTGCAGGTTGCTGGAGACAAAATCTATACTGTCGATCAAATTACCAAAATGCTCTCAATTTTCGAGATGGGTCAAGTGGTAAAGATCAAGGTTTTACGAGATGACAAAACCAAAAACATCAAACTCACTTTAGGTGAGAAGAAAGAAAAGGAAGTTAAAAAGAGAGCATTTCTGGGTGTTTATCTGGAAGACCTTTCAGATAAATATCGCAAAAAAATTGGTCTGGAAGATCAATATGGCGTTCTCATCGAAAAGGTCGTAAAGGATGGACCTGTGGAAAAAGCCGGAATGCAGGATAAAGATGTCATACTGGAAATCGGAGAAGATAAAGTTTATACTTCGGACCAAATCTCTAAGATGCTGAAATATCTGAAACCTGAACAGCATGTAAAAATCAAAGCATTCCGTGATGAAGAATATATGATGTTCGATGTTATTCTGGGAGAAAAAGAAATCTCGTCATTTGGAATTTTCCCTCCGGAGATTGAGTTTTTAAAAGATATTCCTAAAAATATTTTCGTTTATAAATACAAAGATGAAAATGGGAAATGGATTGGAATTCAACCCAAAGAATTGAATGAGCAATTGCTGAAAACATACAACCTTGAAAATGGTGTTCTCATCGAAAAGGTCTTTGAGGATACTCCTGCTGAAGATGCAGGTCTTTTAGCCGGTGACATCATTACTCATATTAACGATCAGATAATGGAAAATACCAAAGGTATCATCAAACTCATTCAATCCAAAGAAATTGATGATGAAATCGATATTGCCATTAAAAGAGGAACAGAACTGAAAATCATTAAAACAAAAATCGGTAAAAGACATGACTTACATTCCGACCAAAAGGTGGAAGTCTCTTTTGATGAAGGAGATGTGAGAATCATGATAGATGGAGATGAAGAGCTTTTATTAAACCTCGGGGATCTAAAAGAATTGGAGAAACTCAAAGAACTTCAGTATCTTAAAGGTGAAAAAATGGAACTTTTTAAGGAAAAGATGGAAAAACTGGGTGATAAATTGAAAGATATTAAAATCGATATTATCAAAAAGAGCGAATCCAAAGACATATAGAAACGTTTCAGCTATCAAATTCCCCCTTTGAAAACTGAAACAAATCCTGCTCCTCAAAAGCCCTGAAATTCAGGGCTTTTTTTACTCCCCTTTTGAAGGGGAGGTAGGAGGGGTTCAAACCAATTCACTCACGAACACTTTAAGATATTTATTTCACACCGTTAACTTCTTTGTTTGTTATTAATTGGTTGACAGATAAATAGTTAAATTTACTTTCCCCGTAGTTAACTTTGCATTTGGATTTTGAAACGGGTTGTGATTAACAGGAGTACTTATGAATGAAGTTGTGTCGATTGAAAACTTGATAAAAAAAATTATCTTTCTGCGTGGACATAAGGTGATGCTGGACAGCGACCTGGCAGAATTGTACGGTGTGGAAACGAAAACTCTTAATCGAGCTGTGTCACGAAATAAAGATAGATTCCCTTCAGATTTTATGTTTCAGCTTACAAATAAAGAATTTACAAACTTGAAGTACCAATTTGTGACATCAAGTTGGGATGGTCGTCGTTATCATTCTTACGCATTCACCTCTTAATTTTACAGCATTAATTTCTTTGTTCGAAATTAATAGGTTGACAAAATTCATATTAAAATTGCTAAGATTGTTTATATAATGAAGTGTAAATAAATCAACATTTGGTCTAGTAAAAAATGAAAAAGAAATATACATATATTGACTTATTCGCTGGAGCAGGTGGATTATCAGAAGGTTTTGTTAAGCAAGGATATAAACCAATTGCTCATGTAGAATCTGATAAAGCAGCTTGTTATACTTTAAAAACAAGAATTTCTTACTATCATTTAATTAATAATGACCAAAAGGATATATATTATTCATATCTGAAAGGTGATATTTCAAGAGACCAACTTTATTCATGTATTCCGGTAGAAAAACTGAATTCTGTTATTAATTCAGAAATCGGGAAAGAAAATAATCAGATTTTTCAAAAAATTGATTGTTTGATTGGAGATAGAGAAATCGATTTAATAATAGGTGGTCCTCCCTGTCAGGCATACTCTTTAGTAGGACGTGCACCACTGAAACATAAAGATAATGATGAAAGAACTTACTTGTACATACATTATGGCAGATTCTTAAAAAAATACCGACCTAAGGTTTTCATTTTTGAGAATGTACCTGGAATTCTAACTGCTGGAAAAGGGAAGTATTTCAAAAATCTTCAGAAATATTATAAAAGTATAGGTTATAAAGTTGAAGCAAGAAAATTAAATTCATATGATTTCGGTGTTATTCAAAAACGTAAAAGAATTATTATTATTGGGTGGTTAAAAGAATTAGACTTTTCCTATCCGGTTTTTGAAAGGGATTGTAAGAATTATTTAAGAGATGATATCTTCTGTGATTTACCAAAAATTAAAGCAGGAGAAAAGCAGAGAATTCAAAAATATATTCAAGAACCAAACGAGTATTTATCGAAAACTCAGATAAGAAATGGTATTGACTTCGTCTGCCAGCATATATGTAGACCGCATAATAAACGTGATTTGAAAATATATAAATTAGCTATAAATTTTTTAAAAGATGGAAAAAGAATTAAGAACAATCAAATACCTTCAGATTTAAGAACACAGAAAAATATTAATAGTTTTCTTGATCGCTTTAAAGTAGTAGATAATATTCCTCATACTATGATTGCTCATATTGCTAAAGATGGTCATTATTTTATACATCCAGATAAGGAACAACTTCGTTCGATTTCTGTAAGAGAAGCAGCCAGGATTCAATCTTTCCCCGACGATTTTTATTTTGAAGGTAATAAGGAAGAAAGCCCACGAACAGCAGCGTTCAGACAAATCGGAAATGCTGTACCAGTTGGAACAGGACTGGTTACCCAAGTAGGCTACTGGACTGGTGCCGACACACTTGCTGGTGATGCAGGTATGACTTACAACTCAGCTACGAACACACTGACGCTGGCTGGTGGGCTAGCGATGAGTGGCGGGGCAAGTGCAGTTATAACACTTAACGATAATGTGGGAGCCGCGTTAAAGATTATTGAAGCTGGCATGGCAATAGAATACCTAAAGATTGTGACAACCGATGCACAACCTGGGGTAATCTGGAATGAAAATGGCCTGGATGTGGACTTTAGATGGGAAGCCATTGGTGTTGATCCAGCGCTGTTCATTCAGGGAAGTGATGG
>SDBT01006739.1_pt1 | contig 18992 bp, 23 predicted proteins | sample 2277101 | NCBI WGS metagenome assembly SDBT01 (sample SAMN10404973, study PRJNA504765) | marine sediment metagenome | isolation source: marine sediment core GS10_PC15, 103 cmbsf | place: Arctic Ocean: Southern Knipovich Ridge | collected 2010 | reverse complement strand
GAGCAAGACAGGTAGTTAGCGCTATAATCTATATGGGGCCTGAAATGGGGCCTTTTTGAATATCTTCAATATATGGAGGAAGATCATGATTAAAAAAAATACGTTCATATTATTAATGCTTGGCAGTATTTTGCCTGGTTTTGCAGTCAATGCGGTTAATCCTGCACAAACTGAAGCGCAGTTTTGGTTAGACGAGATCCATTATTTAGGCCAAGGAGGAGTGCCAGTAAATTATGAACGGGCACGTGGATACTTTACACGAGCAGCAGAACAGACAGTTAATCCTGAAGCACAATCTGAAGCACAGGCAGGGCTTAATGAAATCTATAAGAAGCATGTTCAATCTATTGAGCAAGAGTTTCAACGTATGCAAAATCTTTATTTACAGGGTAAGTATGCGAATGCAAGGAGTTGCGCGCAATTGGTAGCTCACCAAGAGCGTTGTCCTGGATTAAAAGCAAAGGCGAAGCTTTTACTTGCCAAAATGTGGCTTGAGGGTAAAGGAGGGTGGCAAGATTGTGATCAAGCACAGCGATTGTATCTGGAGGTAGAAAAGGAAAATGATGATCCCAAGATATACTTAATAGCACAGTATAACCTTATGGATATCTATTATTTTAAAAGGCAATATAATTTTGTGCAGTATTACGCGCAATTGGTAGCAAATCAAGATATGTATCCTGCATTAAAAAAAGATGCATTGTCTATATACTGTTTTTTATCTCAATAATGGTAATCAGGTTTTTCTCGTGCGATTGCTCTATATCCAAGAAGTTTTACGCATTTTCATTTTTTTCTTCAAGGCTTAGAAGAATAAATAGCACATTGTATGTCTTTTGACTTGCCTCATTAAGTGACGGTATAAGCTCTGGAGTATTGCTTAGTTCTTGCAATGCGCTCTTTGCCAATTTATGATCTTTTTTTATTCCTTTGCCAAAGTAATATAGATTCCCTAGGGACACTAAGCCTTCAGCCTTAGCTTGAGGGGTATGAGTTTGAGTGGTTGTTTGCTCAAGATACACAAGAGCTTTTTGGGGTTCCTTTTGAATTATGTAATATTTCGCTAACATCATCCTTGCAAGTGTCTTAATTTTAGGATCAATAGTTTGGGATGCAGCGCGTTTAAAAAGTTTTTCTGCCTTTTCTAGATCCTTGCTTAGTACGCAAGATGCGCCTTTCTTTAACCAAATCAAAGCTTGATTTTTTTTCCTCGATTTTACGCATTGACTTATTCCTTGATAAGTAAGCATGGCTGCAGCTGCAAGCACTATACGTTTGTTCATGGTTTTTTTATTTTCTTTTCACCTTTTGTTGTTGGTGATAATGTTGATTCTAATTGTTGGAGTAACGTTTTATTTTTATCTAATGTTAATTTTTGTTTTTCTGAACGAAGGCGAGCTAAAGCACTTTGAATTTTTCTCTGGTTATTTTCTTTAATTGCCTTTTTTAGGTCTTGAACCGTAGTTAGTTTTTTTTCTTCAATTGATTTATCGTAGTGCTTTATTATTCGTGATTGTAGGTATACTGTTAGCTGGGGTAGAACCGTCAAGTGCAGTGCACATCCCACGCCAAAACTTTGACCCGCTGTAGTAATGAGGCACGTTAAATCTATTCCGCAATTTTTTGTTATATACCTCAAAGCTATAATTGACCAAAGTGCCACATAAGGAGTTGCAAGATCGACTTTGTTGACCCATTTTTCCTCGTCTCGCATCTCTTGAACAAGATTTTCAAGTGCGTCATTAAATTCAGCAGCGTGCTGATTGCCATCCGGAGGATTTTTATTTTGGGTTGCGCTTGCAGGTGAAGAATCCCGATGATCCATGGGTAAAATAGTATTTCCGATTAGTAAGAAACTTGTTGCCAACATAGCTCGTTTCATAATTTTCATATAAATTCTTTTTTTTTGATAATGTGTTTGCATAAAGTTTTTAGCAAAGTTACTGAGCAAAGTAAAGTTTTTTAAGCTGTGAGCACAAAGTAAAGTAATTTGATTCTGCAATACATTCATGAGTCATGAATCCAGAAGTTGCTTCATTATGCAAAGCGGCCTGTGATTTAGGTTTGCAAGCATTGGCTGCAGCCGATACCAGCTGGGAATATCATTTTTTTGGTCAGGTAACAGACAAAGAATTGCAGACTATTGTCCGCCTTTTGGTGAACAAAGCAATTGAGTATGTGATAACCGAGCAACCGCATACACTTTTGATTTCTGGCCTTCCAGTTTCCACAAAACAAATACCAGTGCGATCGATGAGTGCACAAGAACTGCAAACATTTGCCGCCAAGCAGCAACTTTTTTTAGATCAAGATGAATAATTGCGCGCAATAAAAGATTATTTTATTCGCGTCGATCTTGATCCATCGGGGTGCATGCTTGGTCTAATGGGGCATACAGTGCTGCAAAGGCATTTGGTTCCCGGTCCTTTAGCTTATTTTTAATATTGGCTATATTCGTCAAGGCTTGTTGTTTATGTAGTGACGTAATCATTCTCTCTCGATCTCCAATAAAAATTATACCTAATTGAGCAATTCTACATTGCGTCTCTGCCTTATCTAACTCTAGTTCGGTATACGGAACTTTATTTATAATTTTTTGCGCACCAATTTTAGATAATTTTTTTATATCTGCTACTCTACTTTGACGTAATTTTTTAAGGCATTCTTTTGCACGTTGTTTTTCTTTTTGTTGCAGACACCATTGTTTATGTTTTTGCAGACACCATTGTTCATAATCAGAATAATCATCAGGAGCCTTATCCGTCCAAAGGTCCAAGTCATCATCAAAATCATCTAACTCAGCTTCACGAGGTTGATGGTTTGTTTCACCTGAATTAGATTGTCCTGTGAAAATAAACATAGAAGTAGTATTACCATTATTATTCTCATCCATAGATTCAGCATCCCTCTTCGCCATACCATAACTTATGCCTTGATAAGCGATCATGGCTATGGCAGTAAAGATTATACGTTTATTCATTATTTTGACCTATTCGATTGAAGTTTTTCTTTTAATGTTATTTCCAATTCTTCAAACGTGTCTTTATCCTCAAGCGTGGCTGTATCCTCATTTGAATCAATTTCGCTTTTTAGTTGTATAAGGCGCTTTAAAGAGTTGTGGATGGCGCCTTCATCTTCTGTGGAATTGGCTATTTGCTTAGCTTTAGCTAATTTATCTTTAATTGGTTGATCATGCTGCCATGTTATGAATGATTTTGACCATTGTGCGGCAGTAGGATAAAGTTCGTTAAAAACTAGCCCGCTCACAAGTCCAAAAAGTGGACAACTTTCTACATTAACATACATTGATAATGCAAATACAGTTGCTGTTAAACTTATAGGTATAAGAGGGCCATTGTTAGTAATACACTCCATTCTACGTTGTTTTGTTGTTATCTCAGCATCAAGATCTTTGATCGCTTCATCAAGCGAAATAACCTCTTGATCCATACCATAGCTCATGCTTTGGTAAGCAATCATGGCTGCAGCAGTAAGGACTATACGTTTGTTCATTGTTTTGATCTTTGTGGTTAATGATATTAAAAAAAGAAGTTTATTCTTGGTGCAAAAGCCTCGAACGTAAAAAGTCCGAGGCGTATTGTTTTATCAGCTAGCCTATTGCTGCTCTGCTAGTTTCCCTTCAATTTTTTTCAGCATACTTTCAGCCTTATTATGTGCGGGCCAGCCGAGGGTTACCCTGAAGGAAGGGTTATTTAATGTATCTAAGTCTTCTTTTGCTTTTTCAAAGTTCCCATCTTTGAAATATATTTTTGCTCGCTTGTATAATGCTGTCTCCTTATACATAAAACCTTTACTAATATTCTTGCTATCGTCAATAGCCTGTTGAATATGTTCTAGCGCTTTTGGGGCATTTTTATTTCTTTTGTGCAACCCTGCCAAGTCAAGATGTGCAGCTATCTTGGCAGACAGATCGCTTTTTTGATTAATAGCACGTGTTAACCATTCCATTGCGAGTGCTTCATCTTTTGCAGGACGATCGTCATAACTGTGAATTTGTTTTATGCTGCTTCCAAAAAAGCCTTCCTTCCCATCACGGTACGTACGACCAACGCAACGTTGTTCCCAAGCATTACCGTTCTTTGCCCTTTCTAAACTCGTCCTAAAGTTCGGTGTCTGTTCACATTGCATACCATAGCTCATGCCGTGGTGCGCAATCATGACTGCAGCAGTAAGAATTATACGTTTGTTCATTATTTGACCTTTGTGGTTAATGGTGTTAAAAAAATGTGACATTCTTGTTATCTCATCTCTCTTCTCATGTATGCGCTTGTTCTTTTCAGCTCGTCCACAGCATTCTTTTCTTGATCAAGGTCCTTCTTTTTTTGATCAGTTTCACCTTTTATTTCATGAATAATGGAACATGCCTCTAGAAATGTATTCATGTCAATTCTAAAAGCTTCTGGTGTATTGATAATATCTCCGCAATATTTCAAAGCTTCTAGGTCGTTTTTTTGTGACCTAGTTTTAGTTGCCAAGAGCCGTAACCTAGATAGTTTTTGTCCTAATAAATCGGGTTTTTTAGTACCTTTCATATAACAAACTTGTGTCGGTTTGGCATTCATACAATAGCTTATGCCTTGGTAAGCAATCATGGTTGCAGCAGTAAGGATTATACGTTTGTTCATTGTTTTGACCTTTGTGGTTAATGGTGTTAAAAAAACAGTTTATTCTTGGTGCAAAAGCCTCGAACGTAAAAGTCCGAGGCGTATTGATTTTAGCAACTAATCTATTTTGAATCTAAAAGATTGTTTAATGTAAGGCGCGCTTTATCAGATTGGCGAACTTTTTGTTTTCCATCCATTTTTTTAACCAGTTTTTCAACCATTTGTATAGGAAGTTTTCCATTCAATCTCCTATCCAGTTCTCCAATCGATTTTCCATCCAGGTTTTCATTTACTTCTCCAATCAGTTCTCCATTTAATGTTACAACTACTTGTCCATTTAGTTTTCCAACCCATTCTCCATCCAGTTTGTCAACCACTCGTCGTCCATCCACTACTTGTTCATCCAATTCTCCAACCCATTCTCCATTCAGTTCTCCAAGCAGTTTTCCATCCAGTTTTCCCAACGAGTTGTCGAGCGCATCCTTGAGATAAGGATTTGTTAACGCTAGTTGCAAATCATCCTTTGCTTGTTCACGATCCATTAGGATGCCATATTTGCCTTTGGCATACATCATTCCACGGATATATAATGCACTTGCTAGGGGGTAGCTCCACCATTTATTTGCCGGAAACAACACCTCTTCTTCAGTGTCAGCAGGTTGGCCACTATCAGGATGGTTGTTCATAAATTGTTCTGTAGCTTCCTTCATTTTTTTATTTTCTCTTGGATTATTGATAACTTTGTTGCAACGATCCAAGGCTTTTTGCCATTTTTTTTCTTTTTTATATATCCCTGCTAACCTACTATTTGCACTTATCGGGTAATCCAATGAAAAAGTTCCTGACGTTATTTCGTCTTTTTGGTCTTGCTTAGCAGCAAGCTTGAGATAACGTTTTGCCATTTTTGTATCTTGAGCGGGAAGATTATCATGAATGTGAGGCGGCCCAATTATACTATACTTATTATTTGCATCATTAAACCTTTTCCTTCCAACAAGATACTTATCCGCTACGCATACTAGGGCCCAAGCATCACCCTTATTTGCAAGAGCTAGTTTTTCTTGAAAGGGGTATTTGCAATGTAGGCAGCTAGCATCAAAAAATTGACCTTTGATTTTTTGCAACGTAGTTTGCACCTTAAGTCTTTTTGTTGGATCGTCGATAAGCTCAAGCAGGCTCTCATCATCAAATTCTTTCAAATCCTTTTCTGCTTGTTCAAGATTCTTTTGTATGCCATTTTTGCCTTTGGCAAACATCATTCCACGAATATAGAATGCACTTGCTATGGCGGCCGAGTAAGTACGACTACTACTCACTCGGCCGTAAGGGTCGTAAGTATGACTACCCAAGTAACGAGGGCTTTCTGTATCGATAACTGTGTTGCAATAACCCAGAGCTTTTGAATATTCCTTTTCTGTTTTGTATAATTCTGCCAATTCAATACTCGCCCATACCTTATATTCCGGATGAGCATTTTGGTTAGCAACAGACTTGAAGCGCCTTATTGCTTCTTTTACATCTTTTTCAGGCTGATCATTTGGATCACCATTTTCGTTAAGGTAATCGTAACCTACTTCAAATTGTGCCACAATATCACCACTATTTGCTTTAGCAAGTCTTTCTTGAAAGGGGATATCTCTGAGATCTTTCGGTATAAGAACTTGCCTTTGCTCATCCATACCATAGCTCATGCCTTGGCAAGCAATCATGGTTGCAGCAGTAAGGATTATACGTTTGTTCATTATTTTTACCTTTCGGCTCAAGTAAAAAAAGATTTATTCCTGTTTGTTTTTGTCTTGTAACGTACGCTTTAATGTTTTAAGTTCTTTTCTATATTCTGGTATTGTAATTTTTTGTCTAAGTTCTTTAAGCTGCTCTATAGCTTCTTGCTTGATTTGAGGGTTCTGAGATTGAGCTGATAACTCTTTAATGTTAACCGAATGCGTTTTGATATTTTGTGCTGATGGAGCTTTTGCAAGCCAAGAACAATACTTGTCAATAGGATTATTGTACATTTTGGAAACAAGAGACCAGGCACCGTAGGTTGCCAAGCAATATACAGGGTTTGCAGAGCTAACGTAAATCACGCTTAATGAAACACCATATACAATTCCTTCCATACACATTTTGCTCTGTTGCACCCTGCTCATACACCTATCTAAGGATTTAATTTCCTCTTTAAGCTCATTATCCGGATTATTTCCAGATTGTTGCATACAATAGCTTATGCCTTGATAAGTCATCATAACTATGGCAGTAAGTACTATAGATTTTTTCATTATTTTTACTTTTTCTTTTAAGTTGTAAAATATATTAATTTTATGGCGCTATTTCTAAATAAGTAGTATATACAAGGTAACTTGAAAATAAATAAAAAATTGTAAAAAGCGTGTTACAAAAGGACGATGAGTGTATTTAATTATATTGATACATGCACTTTTTGGTGCTTCGATTCCGATTAGTAAAGTGCTGCTTAATTTTTCTCCACCCATTTTTCTTGTGGGCATCAGAATGGTGGTAGCAGGTACACTATTGCTCACATACAAATATGTGCGTGCAAAAACTTTTTTTGTTTTGAATAAAAATCACCTCTGGTTGTACCTTCAAATTATTTTTTTTGGCGTTTACTTAAAGTATGTGTTGCGCTACTGGAGCCTCACGTATATGTCTTCTGGCAAAATGGCATTCTTACTCAATATTGGGCCATTTGTTGCAGCGCTATTTTCATATTGTGCGTTTAGCCAAAAATTATCGGCAAAACAATGGCTTGGCTTGATCATTGGTTTTGTGGGGATTGTACCAATTTTATTGACTACATCAACACCAGAGCAATTACTCGGTGAAATAGCATTTATTTCCTGGCCCGAGCTTGTATTATTGATTGCGGTTGGGTGCCATTGTTATGGCATGATTGTTGCGCAAAAATTGGTCCGCGACAATAATCATTCACCCGTGATGATCAATGGTGTTCGTATGCTTGGCGGTGGTTTGCTCGCATTACTCACCGCTTTTTTAGTCGAAGGTTTTATGCCAGTTAATAACCTGCCGTTATTTGCAAGTTGGCTTGCATTGTTGATTCTCATGAGCAATATTATCTGCCATAATCTGTATCTTTATTTACTGAAATTTTATACGGTCACGTTTATTGCCTTTACCGACTTTTTAAGTCCGTTTTTTTCTGCATTTTATGGCTGGTTGTTCCTGGATGAAGTGATTACGTGGCATTATTATGCCTCTGGTCTGATTGTCTTTTTAGGGTTATACTTATTTTATCAGGACGAATTGACACATATTAGGGCTCAATAATTGGCCAATTCATGCATAGGTTAGGTAAATGATCAGTCAAACAAAAAAATTTCAATCATGGTGGCAGGCCGCGTTTTTTACGCTATTTGTAAAGGCTGCGAGTCTATTGAAGGTAAGTTTTGTTCTGGGCTCACAAGCGATATTTTTTTCAGGTGTTAATATTGTAGCGCCACTTTCAGGAGCATTTGGTGGGGTCAGAGGCAGTCTCAGCGTGTTCATGCTGGGCGTAACGATACAATTATTGCTTGGCGGTTTTAGTGGACTTCATATGCTTGCATTTTGTGTGCCAGGACTTTTTGCTGCGTTATATTGGGCATCATCGAGTGGCTTAATTCGCGTGTTGGTCCCACAGCTTTGTATTATTTTATTTATTGCCCATCCGGTTGGTTCATTGGCATTCCCTTATGCATTCTTTTGGTTTATTCCAATCGCTTTGTATTTTTTCCCACGTAATGGTTTATTTTTTCAAGCATTGGGCAGCACGTTTGTGGCGCATGCAGTCGGCTCGGTTATCTGGCTGTATACAATGCCAACTGCGCCAAGTTTGTGGCTTAGTTTAATGCCAATTGTTGTACTTGAGCGGCTTTTGTTTGCCATTGGTATGGTTGGTATGTATCATCTACTTGCATGGATTGTGCAAGCATGGCATAATTTTGTGCACATTCGTTTGCCGCGTATGCATACAACACCACATTAAAACCTTGATCAAAACTGCTGTAGGCAAAAAAGGAAGCTGCAATGATAAAACATTTGGCCTGCATTATGGATGGCAACCGTCGCTGGGCCAAAAAAAGAAGACTCTTTCCTTGGCTTGGCCATCGGGAAGGGCTCAAGGCTGCCAAACGTGTAGTTGAGTTTTGCTTGGAAAAAAAGATCCAATTTTTATCGCTCTATACATTTTCTATAGAAAACTTTGTGCGCCCGGCCAAAGAGCTCGACTATATCTTTAATAAACTCCCAAACGAATTATATAAACAAATTGATGAACTAATTGAAAAAGGGATTCGTATTCGTTTTATTGGCGACCGTTCACTTTTTCCTGCATCGGTAGTGCCATTATTTAAAGATATTGAAGAAAAAACGGCACATCTACACAACATTACTGTTAACCTGCTTTTTTGTTACGGTGCTCGCCAGGAAATTGTACATGCGATCAAAAATATAGTAAAAAAAATTAAAGCTGGGCAAATATCAGAAAATGAACTAAGCGATCAAATGGTATCCCAACATTTATGGACCCAGGGTATTCCTGATCCTGAATTAATCATTAGAACAGGCGGCGTCAAACGCCTCAGTAATTTTTTGCTGTATCAAGCAGCGTATAGCGAGTTTTATTTTATTGATTATTTATGGCCTGAAATAACGCATGAACATCTTGAGGATGCGCTGAGTTTTTATAAAAATTGCCAGCGAAATTTTGGCAAATAGGAGAGTGTATGAAGAAAGTCTGTATGCTTGGTGAGGGCGCATGGGGCACGGCAGTTTCTACTTTACTGGCAAACAATGGATATGCAGTCAATCTCTGGTGCCATGATCCTGAAGTTGCACAAGAGATTCAAACAGAACGATGCAATGAGCGTTATCTTCCGAATGTAACCCTTGCCGAATCAATCAAGCCGACTACATCACACAAAGAAGCACTGGCGAATGTGCAATGGGTGTTCCAAGCTATACCGGTCAAATATTTGCGTGAAGTTTTGCAAAGTGCCAAGCCATACGTTACTCCTGAGCAGGTCTGGGTGGTTTTAAGCAAAGGGATCGAAAAAGATTCATTATTGCTGCCAACGCAAATGATTGATGATGTATTTGATGTCGAGGTAAAAAAAGCGGTCTTTGCAGGACCAAGTTTTGCCCATGAAGTGGCAACCAAGCGCATTACTGCCGTGGCTATAGCTGCGATTGATTGTGCCATAGGACTCGAGCTGCAAACATTACTTGCAAATGAGTATTTTCGTCCCTACATCACGACTGATATTATTGGCGTGCAAGTTGGTGCTGCGCTAAAAAATGTGATCACACTTGGTATTGGCTTGCTTGACGGTGCCGGCTATGCCGATAACACCAAAGCATTGTTGATCACACGAGGACTGCATGAAATGGTACAACTTATTCGATCATTTGGTGGCAGGCAAGAGACGGCTTATGGTCTTTCGGGTGTTGGTGATTTAGTGCTGACCTCTATGGGGAAACTGAGCAGGAATTTAGAAGTTGGCAAGCAACTGGGTGCCGGCAAAAGTCTTGATACAATTTTGCATGAAACCGGTTATATTCCCGAAGGCATCAATACGGTTGAATCAGTGCATCAATTAGCAAAGCGGCAGCAACTAGAACTACCGATATGCCAAGGTATTTATGATGTCATTTTTTCCGACTTGTCTATTGATCAAATGCTCAAACAATTTATGGCCCAGCCGCTTGAGTGGGAGTGTAAGGTTGAAGAAGATTAATCTTTAGATAGATATTTTTCTTTTAATGCTTTTTTCCAAAATTGGTCTTTCTCTTTATCATAGTTTTTATTACATAAATCCGTGCACTTATGGCAGCTCGGAAAAGGTTCGAAAGTTCTTGTTGTAAAACAATCGACATAGCATTCAACTTTATTGTTCGTATATGTTCGCATTCTTTGAATACAATCATCTCTTATTTTATCTACAGCTTCTTTAGGTAAAGATTTCTTTAAGAACTTGTAAGCTGGGGACAAGACGCATTCCTTATCAATTTCTTCTGGTGGGTTTGCTTGAAGGTTTTTTACTGCTTGTTCTAGGTATTTTTCAAAATTTATTGCTAACTCACGTATTTCTTCTGTATCTATTCCCATATCTGGATCTGCGTATATTGTAGTACCCGCAATGAGCATCAATTGAATTGATAGAATTACATAATATTTATTCATAAAAATCCTTTAATGTATGAAGAAAATTAATTTTTAGATTTTTTATTTTCTTCTTCCACAGATTTTTTATATTCTTGTTCTGCTTTTTTCCAAAATTGAACTTCCTTTGCGTCCCAGATTTTATTACATACCTTCCTGCACTCATTGTGACCGCGAGGCCGAGAAGGATATCTATCACACTTGTCATAGCATCTAGTTCTTGCTTCTTGGTGCTCAGTTAATGGAATTTTTTGGAGACAACGACGCGTAATTTTAGCTTCAATTTTTTCAAGTGATGTTTTCTTTAAGAATTTGTAATATAGGGATGAGAAGCATTCTTTTTCTGCCCGTTGGTGAGCTTCTTCTTCTTGCAATGTTGTTTGAACAATATTTAATCCTTCTTGTTTTGCCCATTGGCGAGCTTCTTCCGGCAATTTTAGAAGTATGGGTGGCCCAAAGTTGTTTGCGAACTCACGTATTTCTTCTGTATCTATTTCCATATCCGGATCTGCAAATACTGTAGTACCAGTAATGAGCATCAATTGAATTGATAGAATTACATAATATTTATTCATAAGAATCCTTTAATGTATGAAGAAGATTAATCTTTAGATTTTCTATATTCTTCTTTTTTAGATAAAAATTTCTTTAAGAATTTGTAAGCTGGGGACGAGACGCATTCTTTTTCTGCCTGTTAGCGAGCTTCTTCTTCCGGTAACCTTGCTGGTTCAGGAGCTGGTTACGGTTGTAGTAAATGCATTGAGTATATCCATAAGCAAGAAGCTGGTCTCGGTTGTTGTGGTGAGTATATTAAAACAGAAGCTAGTCCCGGTTGTTGTGGTAGAGAGACCCCTTCTTCTTTTAATGCTTTTGCCCAAAATTTATACATCTCTTTTGCACGTTCTTTTTCACATGAATTCGCGCACTGATTGAAGCGCGAAATAGGATTTGATTGGGGAGTTGTTATACAACAATTGGCAATACATTTAGGGACTGTATTGTGCATATATGTTTGCATTTTTTGAACACAATTATTTTTCACTTTAGCTACAGTTTCTTCAGGTAAAAGTTCCTTTAAGCGTTTATAAGCTGGGGACGAGAGGCATTCATTCTCAATTTCTTTTGATAGTGAAGCTTGATTATCTCTCATATTTTTCTTTATGCTTTTTTCAACATTTTCCGCTAACTCGCACCTTTTTTTTTCGCTTGCTTCTGGTCTTGAAGTATTAGTAAAGATGCTTTTTGCTAACTTCTGCGGTTTTTCTGGTACTGTACTACCAGCAATGAGCATTAATTGAATTGATAGAATTACATAATATTTATTCATAAAAATCCTTTAATGTATGAAGAAGATTAATCTTTAGATTTTCTATATTCTTCTTTTTTAGGTAAAAATTTCTTTAAGAATTTGTAAGCTGGGGACGAGACGCATTCTTTTTCTGCCTGTTAGCGAGCTTCTTCTTCCGGTAACCTTGCTGGTTCAGGAGCTGGTAGCGGTTGAGGTGAATACACAGGAGCTACAGGAGCTGGTTGCGGTTGTTGTAGAGGGGCCCCTTCTTCTTCGCGTATTTTTTCAATAAATTTATCCATCTTTTCTTTACAGGAAGTCAAACAATGATCCAAGCTATGATGTGATTGAGCTGTAAGCAAACAATTGGCAGAGCATTTAGGGATTGTATCGTACATATATGTTAGTAGTTTTTGAGCTTTTATTTCATCTAGGGGCGAGTGGGGCTCCTCAATTGCTTCTGATAGTTCATTGCTGATCAATTTCTTTAGGTTTTCTTCAACATTTTTCGCTATCTTGGACTTCGTTTCTTTGCTTACTTCTGGTCTTGCAGTAAAGATGTTTTCTACTAACTGCTGCAGTTTTTCTGGGCTGTCTATATCTGCAGATAATTTAAGCATTTCTTCTGGGCTCATTCCCATATCTGGATCTGCGTATATTGTAGTACCCGCAATGAGCATCAATTGAATTGATAGAATTACATAATATTTATTCATAAAAATCCTTTAATGTATAATGATTATTATATTATAAGTTAAAATTTTAGATGAGGTTTGTCAAATATTAATGCTGATGAGCGTTTGGAAGAAAAATTGAAAGGGCTAAATTTCAATTAGGGATAGGGGTGGTGTTGAATTTCTGAGAAGGATAATTTTATTCTTGTTCGTATCCTTCGACGAGCTTGGGACGAATTGAGTTTTCTTGCTGCCCTAGGCAGGCGGCACTTTTCTTTCTGCCCTATGCAGGATAAATAAATATAGTTTGTGCTGCCCGCGCAGGGCACCAAGGAAATACAATTTTTTAATAAAAGTAAATTGAAGGAAACGAAAAAAAGATACGAACGAAAAGAAATTTAATTTTTTAACTTGTGCGTTCCGACAGCTTCTAAACTCTCACCACGAAACGCACATTAATTCTTACTTAGGCGTCGCTACTATCCTCATCAGCTTCTACTGATATACTGCGCACACCTTCAGCATTTTGCAGCTCTTGTTTAATGTCGTCTGCTACATCTTTGTTAGCTTCTATGACGAGCCGTGTTGTTTCCTCTTCAGGTGAGGCTTGAACAAGAGCGCTACCCGAAATAGTGAATGCAGCAATAGCGGCAAGAATAAGTTTGTTACCCTTCATGTGGATCTCCTATAGTTGAAGGTTGTTGAATGATGTTTTTAACTAAGATGGCAGCAGTATAGAAATTTTTACTGTGTTTGTCTAAAAAAATTTCAACGTATATTCACGTGTATATCCAAAAGGGACCAATTATATATAAAGCTGCAGGCTAAGTTTGGCTTCAAGTTGCTTTTGGAGTTTGTAACAATTGCCAGTAAAGTGAATGGTCTGCATGCCAATTTTTTGGGCCGCATGAATATTTTTCTTTTTATCATCGATAAAGAGTATTTCGTGTGGCTTGATAGCCATACTGAAGTTCGTATTTAAATTATCAAGATAATCAGAAAAGAATTTCGGGTTAGGTTTTTTGATAGTTTTCTCGTGGCGCTTATAGGTAATGAATTTTGATTTTTCAATATTAAACGGCACAAAGATTGGTTTAAATACATCTCGATTGATCAAGTCTGCAAATGCGGTAGCACCTAGATTAGTGCCTAGATGCAATTCAAGACCTTCAATCTTGGCCAATGCACCAATAATATTGACCGTACCAGTAATTGGTTTGACTGCATTGACGATTTCTAGCAAGACCTTTTGTCGCGTAGGATTATTGCGTGCTTTGACGATTGATCTTTCAGACGTTGCTTTTGAAATAATTGGCAGAAATCCGAAATACCACCTTGTTTTCATGTATTTGCGATGCTTTAAAAATAATTTAATTCTCTTTTTTGCGCGTGGTTTAAGAATAACGCTATGAATATCAAATAATACAATTTTGATGCCATTATGTTTCTGCGCGGGCACAGCTTTTGATGTTAACGCTGCCGTCTGGGCCAGCAGTATGCATGCAACAAAAGATAGAATAGTTTTGGTAAACCTAGTGGTATTGTTTTTCATAAGAACTCCATTTATTGCTCGTTATGTATTAGGAATGTAGATTTAGTTTTGCTCTTGATTTATTGCAATCGTGATACCAAGTTTTTGTTCAAGCGCAGCGTGTAGTTGCCCAACAGTTTCATGATGGATTACCTGCATGCCAGCTCGTGCGGCCGAGTTGGTATTTTTAGAGTCATTGTCAATAAAAAGTACGGTGCTCGGATCTTCTATGTTGAGTCTTTGGAGAAATTTTTTGAAGAACTGTATGTCATCTTCCTTTTTTTTGATGACGTTTTCTGGATGATCAGGATCGTAATCAACGACGTGCGAGTCAGCAAGTTCAAAATTTTGCTGGAAAAAAGTTGCATGTGCTGAATTTGTGATCAAATCTTTAAATACTTTCTGGCCAATATTTGAGCCAACGTAATTCTTGTATCCGAGCTCTTTTAGTTTTTTAATAATGGCCATTGTTGACACGTTTCCACTTTGGATCGGCTCTTGCGTGTTTGCGATTTTTGTGATAAATCGTGCAAGTGCAGGGTTGTTTTCTTCAGCTACTTTTACAAATTCCTCAGCGGTAGCTCCCTTTTTTGCTAGTTGAACAAGACATCCGCCAATACCTTTCAAAAGTGAGAAATTAATATTGCGCAAGATCTCTAATTTGCTCTCATCATTCCAGGCAGCGCCAAGCATTGTTTTGGCATTCTTTTGTATGATGACATCATGAATGTCCCAGAGGATAATCTGGACTTCTGCATGTAACATATATGGTGCAATTGTAGCTAAAATAAGCAAGCTTAAAATGGGTAAACGAAATTTTATGGTCATAATGTCTCCATTTAGATGCATTATTTAACAATAAACAAAATATGTAGGTAATTTTTGATGTGTAATTCTATTTAATAATAGCAGAGAATGGGCTCAGGCGCAAGCAGCATCCAGCAATATCAGACCAAAACAGTCATTGTATTTTCAAGTAGAAAATTTTAGGCTACCTATTAATGCTGGATATTATTGCTTATTATTGCTAATTTTCTCGATGAAAAATGAAGCGCTCAACAGTTTTTAAGCCGTTGTATCGCGCGAAATTCTTCGAAGCCAACCTGTTCTTCGAAGCTCGCAAGAGCGAAGTAGGACCCTACTCCGCTGAAGCTACGAAGGGTTCTACTCGCCATTAATCCCCAGTTTTAAAAAAACCTGGAGTTTTCTGGCGTAGTAGAATAAAATAGACGTCCCTCTAATAAAAAAAATATAACAAAAAAAGGTTAAAACTATGCGCAAAAATATAAGGCAATATCTTGGTAGCCTATCATTATTCTGCGCACTCAGTTTTTCTGCATTGTATGCCGTGCAAAATAATGGTCGTGTACCATTACTAGTCGATCAAGCATGTACGACTGTTGCAAAAAATGTAGGTGAGCAAATAGAACAACGCGTGCATGGAGTAGACTTAAAATCAATCAGTATGGAAGATGCGCTTGATCATCTTCAAAAAATTGAGGAGCAAGTCACTGCATTTCAACCTGCGCTGCCCGATGAATTAAAATCAAAGATTATTGGTAAACTTTGCCAAACCCCCACGGTTCGTTTTTTGTTGTATCCAGTGAGTAATAATTTTGTGGAACAGGTAAAACAACAAAGCAAAGATGTCACAAGCGATACGCTTGATGCAACAGTTGCCCAGATAGAAAGAGCGTGGTTTGCAAATGTACCAGAGCGATGGCGATCGCTTTGGGAAAATGAGTATACAAAACGAGTGTGGCGTAGAATTTGTAAAAAAAATGTTCTTTTTAATACTGTAGCCTTTGCCCCAGATTCTAGAAGTTGCGCTTATTCATCCTCGCGTGAGGATGGCATACACATCATGGAGCTTCCTTCGTGTAAAAAGATTAAAAAACTCCCTTGCCAAGGTGGGCAGCATGTAACATTCCTTCCTGATGGTCGTCTTGTTTCTAAGAAAAATGATTCTGCGCCAATGTATGTATGGGAAGATGATAAGTGTACTGAGTTAAACAACCAAGTAGATCGGTGGATTGGTTATCCTTATGCTCCCTGTAGCAATGGCAAGTTTTTGGGACCTCAATGTATTTGGGATGCGCAGGGCAATCAATATACTGAAATTTCGGTAAATCCTGGACTACATAATGCACTTTCTGATGATGGGACTCTATTTGCGCGTGAAGATTCAGAAGACAAAGGTGAAATATCTTTGCATGATGTGGAAAAAAAAGTAAGAAAGATTTTAAGAGGTCATACGGAATACGTCTCTGGGCTTGCCTTTGTTCCTAAGACCAAGCAGCTCGTTTCAGGCTCATTTGACGAAACCATGCGGGTATGGGATACGCAAACAGGAAAATGCACACATGTATTGAGATATGATAACAGGGTTACAGGAGTTGCTATTGCTCGCAATGATCAACTGTGCATTTCTGCTACTAGGCGGTTGATACATATCTGGGATCCTATAACATGGCAACAGCTTGCAGAGGTAAAGAGCTTTGTATATTATAGGATTGCTATTGCAAATGATGGTAGTTATATAGCTTGTGAGGAAGAGATTAATGCGCGTTCTTCATGGAAAGATACATTGGTGCAAGCAGCAATAAAAAAAGCTGAATCGCCAGCAGCGCTAGAACAAATTCGTGCAAGCAAAACTACGGGAAAAAATAATTCGGTTCTTGCGCCACGGATTGAACATGATTTGCAAGAGAAGTTGCTCGCTTTGCAACACAAGAACTAAGCAATGGAAACGTGAACATGCTCAAAAATAAAGCTCAATATCTTGGCAGCTTATCATTATTATGCGTACTCAGTTTTTCTGCATTGCATGGCATGCAAGATAATGTCCCATCGCTGGCCGATCAAGTATATGCGGTTGTTCTAAGGAAATTAGGTGAGCAAATAGAACAACGCGTGCATGGAGTAGACTTAAAATCAATCCGTAGCGAATATGCGCTTGATTGTATTCAAAAAATTGATGATCAAGTAATTGGTCAAATATTTCAACCTGCGCCACCGCAAGAATTAGAATCAAGGATTATGGATGAACTTTGCCAAACAAATCCCACGATTCGTTTTTTGTTGTATCCAGTGAGCAATGATTTTGTGAGATGTGTAGAACAACAAAGCAAAGATGTTACAAGCAATACGCTTGATGCAACAGCTGCCCAGATAGAAAGAGACTTACTTGCAACAGTACCAGGGCAGTTTATCCCAATCCTAAAACGAGAATATCAAAAGCGGGTGTGGCGTAAAATTTATTCAAAATATGTTTTTTTTAATAGTATAGCCTTTGCCCCAGATTCTAGAAGTTGCGCCTATTCGAGAATTGGCGTGGATGGCATACATCTCATGGAGCTTCCTTTGTGTAAAAAGATTAAAACGCTTCCTTGTGAGAGCAATCAAGATGTAACATTTCTCCCTGATGGTCGTGTTATTTCTCAGGCAGATTATAGGGATCCTATTTGTGTGTGGAATGGTGATAAATGGGCCGAGGAGTTGAACGGCAAAGTACATAAATGGTTTAACTATCCTCGTGCTTTCTGCGATGGCAAATTTTACGGTCATAATTGTATTTGGGATGCGCAGAGCAACCAATATACTGAAATTTCGGTAAATCCTGGGAAACATAACACAATTTCTGATGATGGGACTTTGTTTGCGTTTGAAGATCCAGAAAATTTTATATATTATCGAGCAAATAATCAGCAAATACATTTGTATGATGTGAAAAAAGAGAAAGTAATAAATATTTTAAAAGGTCATACGAATCATATCCAAGGGCTTGCTTTTGTCCCTAAGACTAAGCAGCTAGTTTCATGGTCGTTAGATAAAACCATGCAGGTATGGGATACGCAAACAGGTAAGTGTACGCATGTATTACAACATGATGATGGTGTCCGAGAAGTTGCTGTTGCTCGCAATGGTCAACTGTGCATTTCTGCTACTAAGGAGCTTGAGTACAAAGATATCTGGGATCCTATAACATGGCAATACCTTGCACGGGTAAAGAGCGATGATATACTTGCCATTTCACATGATGGTACTTATATAGCCGGTTGGGGAGGAATTTATGCTGCTCAGCCATGGAAAGATACATTGTTGCAAGCAGCAATAGAAAAAGCTGAGACAAAAGAAGAGCTGGAAAAAATTTGTGCAAGCAAAACCATGCAAAACAATAATTCAGTGTTTGCACCACGGGTTGCCAGTGATTTGCAAGAGAAGTTGCTCGCTTTACAACAAAAGAAATAAGAAAAGGAAACGTGAACATGCGCAAAAATAAAGCTCAATATCTTGGTAACCTAACGTTATTATGCGTACTCAGTTTTTCTGCATTGCATGCTATGCAAAACAATGGTCGTGTCCCATCGCTGGCCGATCAAGCATATGCGGTTGTTCTAAGGAAATTAGGCGAGCAAATAGAACAACGCGTGCATGGAGTAGACTTAAGATTAATCAGTATGGAAGATGCGCTTGATCATATTAAAAAAATTGATGATCAAATCACTGCACTTCAACCTCCGCTGCCCAAGGAATTAAAATCAAAGATTATTGGTAAACTTTACCAAACCCCCACGGTTCGTTTTTTGTTGCATCCAGTGAGTAATGATTTTGTGGGATGGGTAAAACAACAAAGCGAAGGTGTTACAAGCGACACGCTTGATGAAAAAGTTGCCCAGATAAAAAGAGACTTACT
>SDBT01006738.1_pt1 | contig 18996 bp, 15 predicted proteins | sample 2277101 | NCBI WGS metagenome assembly SDBT01 (sample SAMN10404973, study PRJNA504765) | marine sediment metagenome | isolation source: marine sediment core GS10_PC15, 103 cmbsf | place: Arctic Ocean: Southern Knipovich Ridge | collected 2010 | reverse complement strand
ACATATGAAGAATTTGCCACACCTGAATCATTACTATACCAACACTTATCAGGATTAGCTTCTACAAAAGTATAATTTAAATCAAATGTATCTAAAGATAAATTAGAATTATTTGCAGGATTTTTAATTGTCATTTCAGGATTAGTTGTATCAACAGGAGTTACATTTACAAACATAATTGTTGAGTTCAAATTATTCAAAGAATCATTCACAGTTATATTTATCCAATGAATTTGGGCTGATAAATCTGTATAATTTGTGATTAAACCAGAACAGCTGATATTAAAGTTTGTAGTATCATTAACAGTGAAACAATCAACTTCTGTTAAAGCATCTGTTGCATTAATATCATATTCAAAGCTTGTAAGATCTGCAATTGTTTGATTATCTATCTCTGTAAAGTAAGGTGGACTTATATCAATTGTAAATCTAACAAAACTTGAATTAATATTATTAGAACTATCATTCGCCCATATTGTAACATTATGCTGTCCTTCTGTCCATGTTACAGTTGTTATATTATCACAATTTGTTGTAAGAGATGTATTTGCAGAATAACTATCATTAGAATACCAGCAAGTATCTAGATTTGTATCACTTCTTGTATAATTAACATCTAAATTAGTATCTGTTGTATTTGTATTATTAGTTGGAATAGATATACTAATTAAAGGATAAGTTGTATCAATTGTAAAAAATACAATTGAAGAATTTACATTATTAGAACTATCATTACAATACACAGTTCTATTATTTGAACCTTCAGTACCTGTTAAGTCTGTCCAATTAGTTCCCATATTCACATATGAAGAATTTGCCACACCTGAATCATTAGAATACCAGCAAAATCCTTCATTAGCTTCTACAAAAGTATAATTTAAATCAAATGTATCTAAAGATAAATTAGAATTATTTGCAGGATTTGTAATTGTCATTTCTGGGTCAATTGCATCTGATAGTAAATTTACTGTAACTTCTTGTGTTGCACTTGAAACATTAGCACCAAGATTTGTTCCATAAACAATACATCCAACATCATAAGTTCCCTCTCCAGCTCCTGTTACTGTTATGTTGTATATCACAAGGTCTTCTGTGGCTGAAAGAGGGTTTGTATCACTTGTTGTTAATGCAGGACCAGACGAAGGAATTGTAATATTTGTACTTCCTCCATCAGTAGTATATATCCAATGAACTAACCCAACTTCTGGACCACCACTTCCAGTTTCTGTCCAAGTGCAATTCATAAAAAATGTTTCTGATTCATCAATATTTGGATCCACGATTGGATCATTTAATGTTACTGTATTTAATGCCTTTTTAGCATCATGTATATAATCATAAACAACCTCTTTGTCAATGGATTTTAAATCAAAAATATCTTGAGAGCCAGTGTGATTTAAAGAAATATAATAAGTTCCTTCTAAAACATTTTCTATTTTTCCAACAACAACATCAGAATCTTTTTCATAAACTTCTATTGTTGCTGGTTCTGTATTTGCTGTAACAATATCAATGACATTTCCATTAGTTAAGTCTTTTTCAAAATAAGCTCTTGCATATTGATTCTTAGGAATAGTATAGGTTATATCATCTGTTTCATTAACTAAGGTATAAATATTTGCAACAAATTCTCTTTTTTTATTCAAATGCTCTGCATCTACAATAACAATTTCTAATTCATAAGTTTGATTACTTAAACTAGGAACAAGCCATTCAATATAATCAATTAACCCATTATTATTTAAGTCATAAGTATCAATCTGAACTTGTTCTTTGCCATTATTAGTTAGATGATAAAGTCTGATTTTCTCTGCTACAGCCTCTTTTGGTATTTCAGTATAAGCTAAAACATCTGTATAATGAATATCATCTGGTCCAGAAATTATAATTCTTTTTCCTTTTGCAGTTAATTCTTCAAAAGCTTGCGGAGCTTCAGTATAATATTCTACAGCAACATCTTTTTTATCTTTACTAACAAGCTTGCCAATTTCAATAATCTTTTCAACATCTGTTTCAGTAATAAATTCTTGAATCTCTGTTTCATCTAAAACAGCTCTTCCAGTAATAATAGAAACAAAGAGATTATTAATTAATTGTGAAATAAACCCTTCTTGGCTTAGTAAATCATCTTCAACAATTCCAGTTAAATCTCCTTGTAAAATTTCTTGTTTATCTATATTTTCAACTAAATTTTCATATTCTATAATATCATCTAAAGCTTCTAAAGTATCAGTATTTGTTTTAACTGCAATTTGTTCTGCTTGTTTTGGGATTTTAACTTCTAAACCAGTTGTTATTTCCCCTTCTACTGTTTTAATCCATTTTACAGGTCTTCCAATAACTGCTTTATATTGTTTTGTTGTAAAATTTGTTTCATTAAAAATTAATGTTTCATTTAGCAAGGTCTCATTTAATTCAGTTATATTAAAAATATTTCTCTCATCTATTTGTTTGTTTAACTTAACAATAGAAATATCCTTATAAGATAATTCAAGTCTTAGAATTCCTTTTTTAGAAATTAAATCAAGTTTTTCTAAAGGGATTCTTAATAAATATTTTTCGCTTAAAATATATTCTTCACCAAACCCTTTTTCTGTTTCAGAATAATTAGTTGTAACAATAATTTTATTTCCCTGAAGATTCAAATTAACTGAGTCATCAGAAAGATTATTTAAGTCAGTTCTAACACTTCCAGATTCTATTTTTGCAGAACCTCCTGCTTTTAAATTATAACTAAATTCAGTATCCTTTGTTACTTCTCCTTGTATTTCTGAATCTTTTACAGCAAAACCAGTTAAAATAAAATCAAATCCAAAAAATTCTCTAAACCATCTTTTAATAAATTTAAAAAATCCTGTTTCAACAGAAAATTCTTGAGTAAATTCTTCTGTTATTTTTGCATATTCTACTTTCATAGTTATACTGTATTCCCCTTCTTTCAAAACTAAATCTTCAAATTTTTTGATAATTGCTTCATCAGTATAAACTCTTATTTCTTCAGATTTTTCATAAATTATTTTCCCTTGTTCGTTTTTTACAATATAAATTAATCTTGCTGGAATATATCTTTTACCAAAGTTTTGTAATGTAACCCAAATAACTAATCTATCTGAACTTGCTAATGAAGATTCTTCTAAATCAAAAGTTATATCAAATAATTCTTCTGGAATCTCACAAATTTCTTCACATTCTTCATAACAGGTTTCTTCACAAACTTCCTCACAAACTTCCTCACAAGTTTCTTTTGTCTCACAAACTTCATCACATTCTTCATTACCTTCTTCATCTGTAGAACAACTTTCTTCACATGCTTCTTCTTCACTACATTCTTCATAACAATCAGTGTCTTCACAAGTTTCTTCACAAACTTCAAAACATTTTGTATCACATTGTTCTTCAGGTTCTGTTGGTTCAATTAAAGAAAGCAATTCTCCTTCTTCAGTTTCATTGATTTCATCTTTCTCAGTAACATTAACCTCTTCTTCAACCTCTTCAGTGATATTGGCTTCTACAGTAACATTAGTTTCTTCAACTTCTGGTTGTTCTGTAATTTCTTCATCATCTGTTATAACTTCTTCTGCAAAAGGATCTTCAGCAGCACAATTTTGTTTTTCAATTTCTTCAATTCCCTCACATTCTTCATCTATTACAATACATTTTTTTGTTTGATAATCATTAATACAATCTCCCCAATCCTCACAACTAATAACTTCAATATCGCATATGTTTTCTTTAACCATAACTTGAAGCTCTGCTAAAGTTTTTTCATCAGCAATTCTACATAAAGGAGTTGTTGTATCAAATACATATTCAAAGAATTCATCATATTGAAGTTCATCACTATTAAATCTAGGACATCCTGCTCCACTAACAACTCTGGCTTCAAGTTTTCTCTGACTTCTATCTATTTTTTGATTAATGAAAATTAATTTATCTCCTTTTTGAATAGTTAATTTAGAAGGATTAAATTTCTTTTCTAAAATTTCAATTATATGAGTATTTTCATCTGCTTCAATTTTCTTTCTTTCTAAATCACTTTCAAATTTTAAATTAAAGTAAACTTTAGGATAAGTTTCTTTAATTCCATAATTCCCATAACCATTACCAGAACCAGAAATCTTGGTTCCTTCAATATAAAAGTCTCCATTAAGTTGTTTATCACTAACAAGTTCAGCAAGACTAAATCTTTTTTCTTCACCTTCAAAATTAATATCTAAAACAGAATCAGCAGGGATTAATTCTCCTTTATTAAGAATTATATCTAAATATCCTCCAAGAGGCCCTCCAGGTTGATAATTAATTTTAGGTTCTAAAAGAACTTTTCCACTAACTAAGGTTATGATTAATAATGATAAGATTCCAATCATCAAAAATAGTTTTTCTCTACGTTTCATTTTCTACCTCTTTTTTTCTTTATTTTATTTTCTTCAAGATGTTTTTTAATTAATCTCTCAATTCTTTTAGAAAGCATAATATCATTTTCTTCACAAAATTCTTGAAATTCAGCATATGTTTCAGAATCTAAACTAAGTGTAACTTTTTTTTGCATTTTTTATCAAATATAATAAGAATTATCTATTTTTAAATACTTCTACGGAAGTATGTGTATTTACATAGAAGTATAGGTTATTTTGTAGTTTTTCAATATTTTATAAAACTTTAAGAAACGAAAGTGAGTTAAATCAATTTAGTAAATTATAAAATAAGAATTGGTTTAAGGAGTAGATTAAGCTATTTATCAACAGCTTAAAATATTCAATTCACCAAAGCTAAAAGAATATTTTTTTACTCTCAGAAACAAACTTAAATCCAAGATAAATCCAGACTAATGAGAACATTATGTTAAGATATTCTCCAAAAATATCCCCTTTTAATTTAACAGAACCTAAGAAGATGTAGTTTTTAAAAGTTGCTTGCTACTAGGGGGGTGCAGATAGTATAATTCACTTTCTCCTACTTAAAACAATATTCACTACAACCAAAATCCCTACAAGAATGATAACTCCTAACAAAATAAAAAAATAAGTCTTAATCTGCTCACCTTTATTAGTTGTAACATGAAAACTTGCTTCAACCTCTTCACTCAACCCTTCATAATCAGAAATTTTAACTTTAATAATATGCATGCCTGAATCAGCACTCTCTGGAATAACAATAAAATCCATAAATGAGGCCTGAGTTTCAATAGCTTTCAAAACTTTTGCCTGAGCAATAACTTCTCCATCTTTTAAGATTTCATAACCCAGCCTTAAATCTTTTCTTGATGGATTTTCAGGATATTTAACTTCAATTTCAAAATAAAATCTTTCTCCAGCAACAACATCAGTATATTTTTCAGGAACATGTACAGCAATACTTAGAGCAGAGACAGAAGTTAGACTAATAAAATAAAATCCTAATACAAATAAAATTATTAATACTCTTTTTTTCATTTTTCATTTGCAGGGGTGTTTATTAAAAAACTAACAATCACAAAATAACCAATAGTAGTTACTATGAAAGTAGTAATTGCAGTGTATATTTCAAAAGATTTATTTACATATAACAGCCTTAATATTTCAATTACTATTATTCCTACAGAAAAAACAGGAATAGAGAAAAATAATTTTTTGTTTAAATATTTAAAATATTTAAAAGAAGTTAATATAAATGATATATTAGCCAAAACAGCAAAAACCAGGCAAGTCCAATTAATCCACACAAAAGAAACTATAAGATTTCTATAAATATCAAAAATGAAAAAAACAAGTATTACAATCAAAAAAGTACCATATCCCAACATCCCTTTCCTAAATTTTTGCTTTCTTTTGTTATATTCTGTAATTAAAATTCCTCCTAAAACTATGGCTAAAACAAAGTGCACTAAAGCACTACTGAGTACAAGGCTTTTAATTAACTCCATTTTTCCACTTCAGATTTATTAATATCCAAATAATGGCTATAAGAAGCAATAATTCATAAAATAACCAGAATATTTTATCATATATAGCATAAAAATAAAAACCAGCATAAAAAGAAAGGGCAAGGCCAAAAATAAAAAAAGGCATGAAAAAAAATATTTTTTTCTTTTCAATCATTACAAGGGTGGTTTTCCAGATAATTATTATGGAAAAAAAGAGTCCCATTAAAACTGAAATTATAGTCATTGCGTTCATTTTAAAACCTCCTTAAAAAATACTAATATTAATAAGAAACTTAAGACACTGATTATCATTGAAGGATACCAGAGAAATGGAGATATTGATCTAATTGCCTGCAATTCTTGTAAAGGAATCTCAGATAATTTTACAAGACAAAGCAAACCAGCCCCCCAGACAAGAAATTTTCTTGCTTTATTTTTTAATTTAAAAGCATAACCTAAAACAGTAAAAGCAATTATAAAAAATATTAAATCAGGAACAGCGTCAAAGAGTATTGCATTTCGCCATCCCTGGAAAAAAGAGACTACAGTAAAAAAGTAAATAATTATAAAAATTGTTGCAAATAAAATGTAATATCTAAGCTTTAAATGTGCAAAAAACCGTCTTGTAGTTATAACTTTTCCACATCTCCCATGAGGATAAGTCTTACACTTCCCACCCATTAATCTACAGTACCAGGGCTGGGATTTTCTATAAATTCCACAAGGATATTTTTTAATTTTCTTTCCCTTTTTTCTCTTATCAAAATAATTTTCAATAAAAAATCCCATTAAAATAACAAAGAGAGTTACACCTATCAGAGTAACTAAAAGTTGATTAAAATAATGCTCTCTGATTCTTTCTGAAATTTCTGCTTCATCAATCTCAGCTAATAAACACCATGGCATCCCTTCTATATTTGTGTGCGCTCCCAGAATAGCAATACCCCTATAATCAGGATATCCAAGAACAATATGTTCTTCTTCAGGGTGTCCAAAACAATATTCTACCCCTTTAGTATCAACTTTCTGTTTTAAAATAACACCTTCTTTAAATCTAGAATAAGTTATCATATATTTTTTTTTATTAACTAAATATGCTTCCCCTGTTTCACCTAAACCAATTTTGTCTGCAATCATTTCATTTAAGTCATCTAATTTAATCCTGGCAACCAAGACTCCTCCTGCATAAGGGGTAGAAATAGAAATAGAGTACTTCTTAATTGTTTCAGAATAATAAGCATCTTTAATGTATGTTTTATCCTGTGCATTAATAAAATAATCATCAGTAGACTTGTCTAATCCAATATGTGATTCATCTGAAGAAGCAATTACTTTCCCATTACTATCTAAAGTAAATAATTCATAAAAATGACTATCCAAATCAATAATTTCAATTAGTTTTTCATTTGTAAGTTCTTGGTGTGTTGTTATTATTCCTACTTCATGTTTTTGTTCTGTTAAAAATGATTCAATACAATCTGCCTTTGATTGTGCAGTAGTTTCTAAATGATAATAAGCTTGTTCTTTCAAAATGTTCTCTGCAGTCTGATAATAAAAATATGTTGCTCCAATCGAGATTAGTAATAAAGCAGGAAGCAAGATTACAACAAGAGTGATACTTAATTTCATTTTCCCCCCCTGAAATACTTATTTTCTAATTTTTTTCCAGTAAAAAATCCAATTAAACTCATAAAGATAACTATAGTTATTGAAATAATAAAAGCAGATTTAATAAATCTGATTCTTGGAGTTCCAAATACCTCTGCTTCATCAATCTCAACCAAAACACACCATTGCATATCAGGGATTATATTATGGGTTCCAAAAACATTTATTCCCCTATAATCCAAGAATGAAGTAATTGTTTGATGACCTATATGTTCTGTAATGTTCATTTCAACCATCTTTAAACAATTTTCTGCATTTTTTGTCTTGACATCTTGAACCATAATATTATTTATCATAAATCTTGAAGGAGTAAGTAATTTTCTTTTTTTATTAATAATATAAACCTCTCCTGTCTCACCTAATCCTGTTCTATCTGTTGTTATCTCATCTAATTGCTCCAACCCAATTTTGACAACTAATACGCCATCAGCATAAGGTGTAGAAATCGTGATAGCCTTTCTTCTAAATTCTTCATCATAAAATGCATCCTGAACATAGATTCCCTTTTTTCCATTTAAAAAAAACAATTCTTGAGAAAAATCCACTTCAACTTCTTCCTTAGGATTTGTTGTTGCAATTACTTTCCCATCACTATCTAAAGTAAATAATTCATAAAAATGATTATCAATACTCTCAATTTCTATTAATTTATCTGAAGTTAATTCTTTATGTGTTGCTATTATTTTTACTCCATGTTTTTGTTCTGTTAAAAATGCTTCAACATGATCTGCCCTTGATTGTGAAGTAGTTTCTAAATGATAATAAACTTGTTCTTTCAAAAGTTTATTCATGTTACTATAATTATAATATCCCCCAATAATGCTTACAAGTAAACCTACAATAAAAAGAATTATCATAAGAAGATGTGATAGTTTCATTTTCTTCTCCTAATTAACACCACAACAATTAATATCCCAAGCAAAATAACAGCCCCAATCAAAACATAAACCAATGTAAAAAGAGTGTCAACTCTGTTTTTTGTAACATTAAAACTTGACCCTACCTTTTCACTTAAATCCCCATAATCTCTTACTGAAACATCAATATCATGCTTGCCAAAATCCATTTCATCAGGAAGAACAATAAAATCAATAAAAGATGCCTGCGTCTCAACCGCCTTCAAAGCCTTAGATGAAGCAATAATATTTCCATTTTTATCAACAACTTCATAAGTCAATCTAAGATCAATCCTCGTCGGATTTTCAGGATACTTAACAGAAATTTCAAAATAAAACCTATCTCCAGCATTCACTTCATTATATTTCTCAGGAACATTCACAGTTATACTAAGAGCTGAAACGTTTGACAAACTAATAAAAATAAAAAATAATAGAATTACAAGAAATAACTTCTTCATCCTCTACCCCCTTTATTTAATCTTCTTGCCAAAATCCATCCAACTATTAACAGAATTATGTTTAAGACAATAATAAAAATTAAATCCTGCCTAACCTTTCCCTGTTTTGGAGCATCAAAAACTTCCTGCTCCTCAATTTCTGCAACCAAACACCAACCAACCTCAGGAATATTTACATAAGTTCCAATGACATCATCTCCCTTAAAATCCTCAAAATATAAAATTCTTTCACCTGATTCATTAAAACATTTCTCTGTATTCTCTGTCTCCACCTTCTGAATCAATAAATCTGCTTCCCTTACATTGGAAGGAGTAATTAATGATTTGTCCTCACCAACAACATAAGAATCACCTGTTTCTCCAAGACCTGTTAATTCCATAGATACATTATTAACATCTTCCATTGAATCCTGCAATGCAATCATTCCGAGAAGTCTTCCTCCTTCATAAACATGGGCCATAAATAAAAGAACCAACTCCAGTGCACCAATTTCTAAATAAGGTCCATAAACCACAACCTTTTTCGAATCCTTAACTTCAAGATAAGCCTTACCCAAAGAAGTATTACTATATGCAGTGAATTCTAAATTAGTTCCAAGTTCAAGACCTCCCCCAACCTCATAAACAACATATCCATCAGAATCAATTAAAATTAAATTTTTGTAATTAGAAACTTCCTTAAATCTGTTCATAGAATCTATCAAATCGTCAGAAGGGCTTGTAAGAATCTTAAATTCATTTAAATTAACTTTCGCAGCAACACCTAAACTAACACCATCACTTGTTTTCACATTTGCCTGTTTGTAATAATCAAATTTACCCCTGTTAAAACCATTATAATCTACAAGAGAAGTATATCCTGTTTTTCCTATATCTCTTACAACAATATTTTGAAACTCCTCATTATTTTGCCAATTCTCAAAACTCATCTCAGGGTATTTATTAACAAAAATCTCAACTTGCTTAGCAATAACTTCTAATTCATTTTCAATGTTTCTTCCAATAACTCCCTCATTAGAACCAACCTCTCCTTTCAAAAGTTCTTTTACTTCTTGTGAATCAGCAAGAACCAAAACATCATGTTTCCTCTCTGAAAAATAATCATTAATTCTCTCTCCTTTAATTTGAACAGTGCTAATTAAATGATTTTCAACTTGTTTATTAAAATCTTTATCAGGAGAATAAACACTTCCATATATTTCCAAACCTGCAACGGCTAAAACACCGACGATAAAAACAATAAAAAAAATGTTTCCTAGTTTCATTTTCCTGCCTCCAATAAAAAACGATTTATAACCAAAACAAATACCCCAATAAGAACTGAAATGCCAATTAAAATTAACAAACCAGACTTAATTAATTCATTTCTTAATAAGCCAATTGCTTCTCTTTCATTAATCTCAGCTAACAAACACCATTGTGTTTCATGAATTGGGATATCCACTCCTATAACCTTCTCCCCATGATAATTTTCAAAAATAAATAGATCTTCTTTTTCATCTTCCTTCTCTCTTGTTCCTGCTTTCAAATCCTGAAGACATTCTATTGCATTTTCAGTATCAACTTTTTGTTTCAAAAAAGTCTCTTCTTCTGGCAAAAATCTTGCAGGACTTACCATATAACCTTCTTTATTAATCAAATAAACTTCTCCGGTTTCACCTAATCCAGTTCTATCAGTGATTATCTCATTTATTTTTTCAGTCTCAATCCTAATAACAAGTACACCAATAAATTTATTCTCTTCGTCGTGAATTATTGGGGCTGAAATTGTAATTAACTTCTTCTTTATTGTCTCAGAATAATAAAAGTCTTTAATATATGCTTTTTCTTTCGCACTTATAAAATACAAATCATCAGATTTATCATCTCCCACAAACTCTTTACTAGTAGAGGCCATAATCACCCCTTCTTCATTCAAAATAAAAATCTCCAAAAAATCATCATTACTCATTATAATTTCATCCAACTCATCATCCAACTCATCAAATAAACCAAACTCTAAAGACTCTTCAATTAAACCAAGCTCAGAGATGATTAAAATTTTTTCTTTTTGTTCTTCTAAAAACGTCTCAATATGATGTGCCCTTGAATGAGCAATTGCATCAAAATACTCATTAGTCTGTTCTTGCAGCACATTTACAGAAGTATTATAATAAAAAATAATCCCGCCAAAACTTCCAATAAACATAAATCCAATAAACAACAAATAGATTATTATTTTATTATTCATTCTCTTCCCCCCAACGAATCGTAAAATTCATCTTGTTCAATCTCAACCATCACACACCAACCAGTTTCCAAAATATACTGGTGTGAACCAAAGACATTTTCATCAAGATAATTCTTATATTCTCCAGACTTCTTAACAAAATCAGTTTCCTGTCCCTGCCTTTCAAAATAATAATTATTATAATCTTTAAAACAATCTTTAAACATTTCAGTATCTAATTTTGTAACTTTCATATTATTTTTATCAAACAAAGAAGTAGTTGGAGTTCCATCTCGATTCACAAGATAAACTTTTCCAGCCTCCCCTAGATCAAGATCACTAACAATCCTAGATTCAATTTGAGAATTATCAATTTGCAAAGCAATAATCCCAATCATGTTCTTTTTTCCAGCAATAACCTCGGAATCAATTAAAACGGGAGATGTGACAAAAACAGATAATATCTCACTTTCTCCAAAATAATCTGGATCAAAAATTCCAACACCAAAATCATTCTTAACTTTATTATAAACTTTACCTAATTCACTGGAATTATGTTCTGAACTATTCAAATCCCTTCCAATAAATTCTTTCTGCTTCGCAGTCCATAAAACCTTACCATCAACACTAATCAAAATCAAATCCAAATAATCATTTGTCTCCTGAAAAAAAGTTAATTTATCATCTATGGATTTTGTTATTTCTTTTGTATTCATTAAATCAATCACCTCTTTGGAATTAACAAGAAAAACCAGATCATCTTTTCTCTCATCTAAAAAAAATCCAATCCTATTTGCCTTAGACTTTGCAACACTTTCAAGATGTGCATAAACTTCATTTTCCAAAGCATCATTCCCTGAATAATTATCATAAACTGCAAAAGCTCCCCAACTAGCGCAAAGAAGCAAAAATCCAATTAAAAAAATAAATATTTTTCTCATTTTTTCTTCCTCCTTAAAAAATAAATCACAACAAAAACCAACACAACCAAACCAACTCCAATAATAATCCACAACCAAAGCAGTGAATTTTCTGTCTTTTCTTTTTTAATTTCAAAATCTCCTCTAAACTCATCACCAACATCAACATTATAAATCGTCTTAAATACCAAATAATATTCTCCCTCAGGTAAATTTAATCCCTTAAAATATTTCCTCTCAATATTTTCTGTTTCAACAATAACATCTCCCTTTTCGCTATGAACAATTTCTCCGTCTTTATTATAAATTGTATAAGTTAAATCAACTGGAGTTGGCACTGAACCAAAACTTTCATAAGTAATTATTGCAACCAAATCATCAGAACTTTCTATAATAGAATCCTCAATATTCATAGTAATATCAAATAATTGTTCAGGAACACCAGCCAAAACAAAAGCCAAAGTTACAACTAAAATTCCCAACATTATTCCATATAAAATTAAATTATCTTTCATTTTCTCTTTATTTTTCATCAAGTTTATTTACGCTTTTTCTTTCCACATTTTTTACATATCTTTGTTTTTCATCTTCTTGACCTCTTTTTAATAAAATAAATTAAAAGAAGAATTATTACAAGTCCGATAAGGATTCCAATGAAAATATACAAGTACAATAGAGATTTTTTAGGAGTTTCTTTGCCAACCTCAAACTCCTGCCTAAACTCATCAAAAATATTATTCCCATACAATGTATGTAATACAAGGACATACTTGCCATTAGGTAGTTCAAGATTATCAAATTTCTTAATAATCAGTTCTTCTGTCCAGACAACAGCTGAATCTTGCTCTGTATGAAGTTTATTTTTATTTATATCAAGAATAATATAAGTCATATTAACAGGAATTGGCTCTGTTCCAAAATTCTCAAATCTAACCCATGCAGTCAACTTATTAGAAAATTGAACAGTAGTTTCCTCAAGTTCAAGTTTAATATCAAATAATTGCGCAGGGATTTTATTTTCAGCAGAAACAAACCTAGCAAACATTAAAAAAAATAAAAATAAAAATAAAAATAACAATTTAGTTTTAATATTCATTGAATTAGAATCTGCATTATTTTTCCTTGGCTTTTCTTTCAGACCTTTTGATTTTTTCATTTTCTCTCTTAAAAAATAAATTTTCGCCATCCCAGCATTTCTAATAAAAACTTTATCTGCACCCTCTAATTTTGCAAGTGCGGTTAATACCTTATGACGAGATGATTTAGAAACCTTAACTAATTCAGTTATAGTTAAACCTTTAATTGTACTTTTTTCTAGAATTCTAATTATTTTATTTATGATTTTATCATCCATTTTTTAATAGTAGCTTTAACGTTAAGGTCAACCTTAATAATGCTTATTTTATTATAAATCTATTTTTGATTTTTGAAACTTATCGAAGGAAAATAGTTTTAGAATGAAACATTTTATCCTAACTTCCAATTTAGTGTTACTTGCAAATCTTCTTATTTGGGAATTTGTTTTGTTTTTTCATTTTTCCTCTTCTAAAATATCTAAAAGAGATTAAACCTTAAGCTTCTCTTTTTTAAGAACCCGATTCCTTGCTTGTTCAATTTCAAGAGTCTTATTTAGTTTTGAAATCCTTTTTTGAAAGATACCTTTTTTCTTAGAAAGTCTCTTCTTCTCATTAGAAACTATGTTAGTCTGCTGTTTTAAAATTCTTAATTTAGAATCCAATTCCTTTAAGTCATCTTTAAGAATTTCAAGAATTTTCTCTGGTTTTATTTTCGCGTCTTTAAATTCTTTAATGTCTTTTAATGTTATCCCTAAATTAGAATTAATAAGTTTCCGGATATTTTTTTCATCAGATCTCAATCTTTTATTCAAAAGAGCCCGATCTTTGGGAATAAGGTGTCTTAGTTTTAATTTTTTTAAATCACTTCGTTCAGAGTTTAACCTCTCTATTCTAAGAATCTCTCTTGTATTAATTTCCTTCTTATCCATTTTGCCTCCTTTCAACTATATTTTTTTGGTTTATCAATTTCAATTCCCGAAATTTCCTTTACATTTCTTTTAATAAAACTTTTCTTAGGTTTCTTTTTTCTAATTTTGTTCTTTCGTATTTTAATAAACAATACAATTAAACTAAGAATTAAAATAACCCCTGCACCAACAAGGTACCAAATCCAAATGGCTAAAAAAGACTCTTCTTTTATTTCAAATTCTTGTCTAAATTCATCTTTAACATCAACATTATACAAAGTCTCTAAAATTGCAGTATATTTTCCTTCATCTAATTCTAAACCTTCATAATTCCATCTCAACAATTCTTCAACTTCAACAGTAATCTCACTTTCTTCCCTATAAAACTCAATTCCAGCTTTATCTGTAATTGTAAATGTTAAATTTACAGGAGTAGGAACTTGCCCAAAACTTTCAAATGTAATAACTCCTGATAATTCATTAGCATTCTGGATTATTGTGTCATCAAGATTAAATGTAATATCAAATAATTGTTCAGGAGCTGTTTTCACACATGTTCCATCAATTAATTCATATCCTGAACCACAACCTACTCCACCACCACTCACAGCACCCCCACCATCAGTGTCTCCACCAGCAGGAGGAACATACTGCTTAATTGCGAATCCGGAAAATGATGTAGTCACATAAGTAAATTTATCATTATCTGTATCTTGAGTTGCAGAACTTGTTATATCATTAAAACCACTCAAACAAACTTCATTAACCATATCAAAATTATCACATTTATGTAATTGTAAATTATCTTCGTCAGTATATCCTGAATTATTATAACTAATTTCAACACTTGCATTATCAAAAGTGAAACTTGTGTTTACTGCATAAGCAGTCAAATATCCTGAAACAGTTGGATCTGAGAAACTAATTTCCCCATTATTGCTTGCAGATAAATTAAGATTATTTATTGTAGTGGACCTGCTGTCATTTCCAAACGTTATATTAAAAAATAAATCAAGAGGAACATTAGGAAGTAAGATTGTCTCAGTTCCATTGATATTTTCCCTGGTAGTTATTTCATCACTTGTTCCACGAGTATAAACAATTAAATCCACATCTGAAGTAACATTTACAGTCACCCTAACTTCAACACTAACATTTATACTCATATTAATCGCTTCTGCAACTTGGAAAGTTCTCGTCGCTGTTGCATTATTTCCAGAACTATCGTTTGCATAATAATTAACAGTATAAATTCCTGTTTGAGTTGCATTAGTTGTATAAACATAAGGCAATGAACCCGCAGAAATAAAATGTGAACTGTTATCTGGCAAAGTTATATTTGCCCAAACAGAATCAACTTGAATATTATCATTAACATTTGCATTTATTGTGGCATTAGAACCATTAATCACAGCAGCAGGACTTACAATTGTTGAAACAAATACTGGAATAGTAGAATCATTCGCACTAATCTCAATATTCACATGGCTAGAATTTGTATAACTTACAAACTGTCCAATAGCTTCAACAAAGAAATCATAAATCTTTCCTAAAATTCCTGTTACATTAACATTCCAGCTTATTGTTTGGCTTTCACCGCCTCTTAAATTATTTGTCTGCTGAGGATTGTCAGATGTAGTATAAAATGGAACAGCACCAGTTATAGTTGAAACAGCTCCTTTTGTTTGGTTGCTGAATTGTCCAATAACAATGCTATCTGATTCACTTAAATCAGTATAAGTTACATGAGTACAATTTACAGTATAATCATAAGCCCCATTTGAAGTAAAGTTTCTTTCATACAAGAAATATTCATAACTTGAATTATAAGTCATATTCTGCAAATCACTTGAATTATCACTAAACACAATTGTACAATTTCCGTCGCTCAATTTAGTCCCATTCTTTGCCAAGTAATAGTCTGCGAAAAATTCAATTGTCTCATTATATATCTTAATATCTGTAGTATTTGTAGAAGCATTAGGCATTCCAACATCATTATAATCCCAGATTGTCAGGAAAGCTGTTTCTCCTGCTGTTAAATTCCCTCCAGCATACGCTGTAAAGTGTTCAACATTAAATTCAATTGTGTTATTCTCCTCGACAAAATCAACATTCACATACTTCCAATTAGAACACTCCAAGGTTTCATAATCAAAATCAGAATCATCACAACTAATAATCGCGTTAACTCCCTTACTCTTTTCCAAAACAATTGTAGCATTTTCAATATTCAACGAAGGCACTGCAATAATTGAACTTGAAACATCTTCCTGTGAATTAGTTCCAAGAGTAACACTAATATTTGGTTCATTCTCTAACCCTCTTAATACAATACTTTCATTTGAATCAAACTCAACTTTAACATCTAATTTCAAATCATCTCTATCAATCAACGTATAATTCCCTTCTTTTAATTCAATTTGAGGAATTACTTTTCCAAAAGTAAATACTTCTGATTCTTCGCCAATATGCAATTCAAACTGAGGCAAGATACCATCAACAAGTTCAACAACTAAAGTTACATTTTCTAAATAATCTGATTCTTCAACACTTAAAGTATAATTCACCTCTCCCTCAACTCTAACTGACAAACTACTATTATAATCATGATAAAACACAACCTTAAACTCTTCTTCTGTTTGTTCCATTTCTAAGAAGTATGTTTCATATTCTGCTTCATCTTCTGTCTTCTCACCTAAATCTTTTCCTTCTTCTGTTTCTAAAATTTCGCCTTCTTCAAAATCTTCACCAGGCATTTCTGTTCCATTGTTAATAGTTTCGCTTGTCTCTGGGAGCTCTATTTCTGTTTCATTTCCAATTGTCTCATTACTACTTCCACTACCAGAACCACTACCAGATTCTTCAGGAACTTCCTCAGCATCACAAACAACTTCAGTTATACAATTTTGTTCAATAATATCATCACAACTCTCAATAATCTCTTCAGTACAATTTACTTCTTCACAAACTTCTTTCTCGACTTCATTACAAACCTCTCCTGTTACATCAGAACATTGCTCTCTATATTCTAAACAATCTCCTTGAGTCCCATTAATATCTTCATGCTCAACACAAACATCTTCACAAACTTCACTAATCTCTTCTACACATTCCTCAACAATCCCTACATTACATTCCTCATCACAACTCTGCACAGTTTCATTCACACATTCAGTTCCAACACTAATATTTTCACAACTCTCAACTTCACTACACTCTTCTGGGTCTAATGTAACATTAACAACACCACACTCTCCTCCAGAACAAGTTACATTAGCACTAAATGTAAAGAACTCATATAAAGTAGCAGTAAAGTCAGTTATAGGATTAATCAAATTAATAACAATTGAACCCCAAGCAATTTCCCATAAACTTGCATCTTTATCTGTTAGCCCACCACCACTTGCAGAACAAGTTACATTCAAAGTCCAATTACCTGAATCCCTGATTTGATAAGAAGCATTTAAAATATACAAGTCACCTTGCTTGAATGTATAACCAGTTTCATTAACATAAGTTATGTTATCTTCTGTATTAAATAGGTTAAATGTTACATTAGAAACACTTCCAGAAATGGCAGTACAATTAACTCCAATATAAGTTAGATTCATATCATAAGTTATATTATTTGAATTAAACACATTTGAATAATTAAACACAGTTTCATTTGAAAAGAAAATTTCAGTCACATTGACAGAATCAACTAAAGAAGTTTCAACACTAAACCATCCAGAGTTAGCTGTATAGCTTGAAGTTTGCACATTTCTTGTTCCTGCTTGCTGATAAGTTATTGTATCCCTTGCTTGATAATTTGCTGTAGAAATATTTCCTGTTCCAGAAGTTCCTGAGTGGGTAGAATTAATTGAATATGAGGTTGTATTTATTGTGAGGGCAGAAGTGAAACTTAAACTAAGTAAAACAATTCCAAAGATTAAAATTAAATTAAATTTCTTTCTCATCATTTTTTCCTCTTCCATAAAATATACCCAACCGTCCCATTATTTCTATAGGGAGAATAATCCTTAGTAAATGTAGAATTACTCCCACCCTCAAACGGCATATTCAAAACAGCAATTGAATTTCCATCCTTCTTCCAATTATAAATTAATTTAACAGAGGCATTATTATCCTGATCTGTATAAACAGTTAAGTTATCTGATGTTAAATTAGTCCCAGAGGTTAAATTTAAAATAACACTATTAAGCACAGGCGCAGCCAAAACCAATTTAATCAAAATAACAACTCCAAGTAAACAGATAACTAACAACAAACAATTTTTCATTAAAATTACATTTACTCTTTTTCTCATCATTTTTTATTTCATCTTAATTAACCCCCATCCGCATCACACCACCTGGTTTCATCCAGACAGTCATGTTTGCTGTTAAGTTCTTGATTTCATTAACATAAAGGGTTGAGTTAATAGTAAAGTTTCCAATTCCATAAAAGGTTAAATATCCAGTAATGTCACATTCAGAATTCAACCAACAATAATCCGCCATGTTAACAGACCATGCCGCAGCAGAAAATGGACAAGTACAGCTATCGACAATCAAAACAATCTCTCTCGTCTCCGTCAAATTAACATTCCCAGCAGAATCATTTACACTAGCATTTAGGTAATATGTACCCCCTGCTAAACTAGTAAAGTTATAACCAAAAGGACTCGACGAAGAAGCCTGCGAACTAACCAGTCCAGTCGCATTGTATAAATTAATTGTGATTGTATCTATGTTTGTTTCATTAACACTAACATTTGCATAAATCCAATTTTGAGTATAATTACCTGAAGCTGTTGTTGGGGAAACAAAATCAATTCCAGGATAAATAGTATCTATTCCAAGCGGCCAGGTGTCATTTGAAGACACATTCACAGGATTAGTACAATTAATAGTCCAATTCTGATTCAAGCCTTCGTTTAACCCAGTAACATTAAAGTTTGTTTGGTTATAT
>SDBT01006737.1_pt1 | contig 18998 bp, 12 predicted proteins | sample 2277101 | NCBI WGS metagenome assembly SDBT01 (sample SAMN10404973, study PRJNA504765) | marine sediment metagenome | isolation source: marine sediment core GS10_PC15, 103 cmbsf | place: Arctic Ocean: Southern Knipovich Ridge | collected 2010 | reverse complement strand
GGGGGGGGAGAGCCGTGACCGGAGTTCATCCTTCGGCGGTGGTGGCATCCGGGGCCGAGCTGGGCGACGAAGTGGAAGTCGGGCCCGGGGCAGTGATCGGCCCCCACGTGAGGGTGGAGGCCCGCACTCGGATCGGCCCGCACGCCGTGCTGGACGGGCACACCACCATCGGCGCCGACTGCCGGATCTACCCCCACGCGGTCCTGGGAACCCCGCCCCAGGACATCAAGTACTCCGACGAGCCCACCCGGCTCTGCTTGGGCGATCGCAGCCTGATCCGGGAGTTCGTCACCGTCCACCGCGGCACACCGCAGGGCCGCGGGTTGACCACCATCGGCTCGGACGTCTTCCTGATGGCCTACTGCCACGTGGCCCACGACAACGTGCTGGCCGACCACGTGATCGTGGCCAACAACTCCCAGCTCGGCGGGCACGTCCAGCTCGGCAGCCACGCCATCGTGGGCGGCATGTCCGCGGTGCACCAGTACGTAAGGATCGGCCCGCACACCTTCATCGGGGGCGGCAGCGTGGTGGTCATGGATGTGCCGCCGTTCTGCAAGGCGACCGGCAACCGGGCCAGGCTGCACGGGATCAACACCATCGGGCTTACGCGCCGGGATTTTTCGAGTGCGGACATCAAGGCCGTACGCCGGGCCTACCGGCTGGCCTTCCTCTCCAACCTGCTGGTGTCCGAGGCCATAGAGCGCATCGACCGCGAGTTGGTGCCCGGCTGCGCCGCCCTGGCCGAGTTCACCGAGTTCCTGCGGACGTCCGAGCGTGGCGTGACGCGCTGAGTTTTCTGAGTCACTCCGCCAGGCAATCGAACACCAGCAAGTCCGGCCCGCCGGTGCCCTTCAGGATGAAGGTGACGCCCTCGGCATCCCAGGTGGTGCTCCTGGCGGGAATCGTCTCTTTCGGACAGTTTTGCAGCAGGGCGGCCAACGACACCTTGAACTGCTCTCCGTCGGGGCAGGTGATGCCGACCGACGGGGGGACCGCCTCCATCTTGAGCGTCCCCAGCGAGGTCTCGATCAGGATAATCCTGTCGTCGGGCTCCCGGTAGCGCATCAGGAAGTCGCCGCCGATCCTGGCCTCGAAATCCCACAGGAATCCGTCCAGATAGTCATCTTCGCCCAGCCGGGCCGGGTCGATCGGGTTCGTGAAGACGACCTCGAAACCTCCCGCGTAGGCGCAGCTCCTGCCGTCCGCAGCCAGCGTCCCGGTCTCGGTCTGTTCAGGCACGAGGTCGCTGAACGCGCGCAGGCTCTCGCGCCAGCAGTTGGAGCCGTCGTCGAACCAGGAGCAATCGATCTCCTCGCCGGGCAGCTCCACGAAGCCGTCTTCCTCGCAGCCCGTCCAGAACAGGACGGATAGCACGAGCATCGAAATGCAGCTCGAGAGGGGAGATGGCGTCTTCATGAAGGTGGGTGGATGCCGGCGATGTCGCTCTGGCCGTCTACTCCAGCTCGATCACGTTGCAGGTGATGGTCCGGATCACCCCTTCGATCATCTGGATCTTGGAATAACTGATCTTTCCAACTGCGTTGATGTCTTCGGCTTCCACCATCGCGATGATGTCGTACTGCCCGGTGACCGCGTGGGCGCTGTTGATACCCTCGATGGAGGACAGGCGCTTGAGGATGTTCGGGACCGTTCCGGCGGCCCCCTCGATCAGTATGTACGCTTTTGACGGCATTGATACACTCCCTGATGGGTGGATTTGTCGTTCTTTGACGCATCGCAACTATACGCAACCGTCCGGCACTTGGCAAGACTTTTCAGCGGGATCGGTTCCGGTGCCGCGGAGCATTGACTTTTGGGTCGGATTTCCCTTAGGAATAGCGGTTGTGGCTATTCGTCCGTCGAGACATTTTTCCCTGCGGCGACGTGGGGGAGGAGGGGTTCCATGAAAATCGAGATGGCCTGGATGATTGGCGTTTTGGCGATCCTGGCGCTGGCCGGCTGCGACAGCTCCAGGCCCGTGGACTGGTGCTCCGGAGTGGACTGCGACGACGAGGTGGATTGCACCGAGGACAGGTGCAACCCGGACAACGGTGAGTGCGAGCACACCCCGGACCACTCGATGTGCAAGAGCGACGAGGAGTGTGATGCCGCGGCCGGTTGCGTGTCCCTCTCCTGCGAGCAGGACGCCGACTGCAACGACGGGCTGTATTGCACCGGCACGGAGACCTGTGCCGACGGCGCCTGTCAGGCAGGCACGCCGGTCGACTGCGACGACGGGGTGGACTGCACCGTGGACGAGTGCGACGAGCAGGCCCAGGACTGCAACAACACCCCGGACGACGGCCTGTGCGCCGCGGGCGAGGCATGCGACCCGGTGGCAGGCTGCCGGGTGCGGTGCGCCGGCGACGCCGACTGCGACGACGGGGTCGGCTGCACCGTGGATTCATGCGACGAGGACGGCGACGTGTGCGTGAACCAGGCCGACGACGGTGCCTGCGACAACGGGGACTGGTGCGACGGGGTCGAGACCTGCGACCCGCAGGCCGACTGCCAACTCGGCGTCCCCGTGGATTGCGACGACGGGGTCGACTGCACGGTGGATTCCTGCGACGAAGACCTGGACGAGTGCGTCAACAGGCCCGACGACGGTCTCTGCGACGACCTGGATCCCTGCACCGGCGAGGAGACCTGCGATCCGGATCTCGGCTGTCTGCCCGGCGTTCCGATCGTGTGCGACGACGGGACCGACTGCACCGTGGACGAGTGCGTCGCCGGCGCCTGCATCTTCACCCCCGACCACGTCCTGTGCGACGACACCAACCGGTGCACCGCCGACACCTGCGACCCGGTCGGCGGGTGCGAGTACGTGGTCCTGCCCGACGACGCCTCGTGTTCGGACGACAACGTCTGCAACGGTGCCGAGGTCTGCCGGGGCGGGATGTGCCGTGCGGGCGACCCGTTGTTCTGCGCCGACGACAACCCGTGCACCCGCAACTACTGCCTGCCCGCCGCCGGCTGCATGATCGAGCCCGAGCCCGCCGGCACCCCCTGCCCCGACGGGGACCTGTGCAGCGGAGACGAGACCTGCGACGGGATCGGCGCCTGCGAGCCGGGCGTCGATCTGGACTGCGACGACGGCAACGCGTGCACCACCGACTTCTGCCTGCCCGCCGAGGGCTGCATCCAGGTCGCCAACCTCGACCCCTGCGACGACGGGGACGCGTGCACGGTCGACGACCGCTGCTTCGACGGGGTCTGCGCCGGCGAGTCGAGGGAGATCTGCGGCGACGGCATCGACAACGACTGCGACGGCTTTACCGATCCCGACCCGCCGTGTTTGGGCGACATCGGAACCTTCGTGGCGCCGCCCCTGTTCGGTTCGGATGGAAACCCGGGCACCCGGGACGCGCCCCTGGCCACCATCTCGGCCGGCATCCAGAACGCCCTGATCATCGGCGCCCCCCAGGCGGTCTACGTGGCTGGCGACAACAGCTACGCCTACCAGGAGGACCTGGTCATGGCTCCCGGGGTGAGCGTCTACGGCGGTTACTCGGACGACGGCAACTGGAACTACGACCCCGAGGTGTACGGCACAATCCTGGCGCCGGATACGGCCGAGGGCGTCAAGTTCCTCAACGCCGCCATCGACCGCGGAACCGTGCTGGACGGCTTTGCGGTGTTCGGCCTGCAGGTCAACGGTCAGGGCGGCCTTTCCCGGGCGGTCACGGTCCGCGGCTGCAGCCCGACCATCAGCCGCAACTGGATCGCGGCCGGCCAGGCGGCCAACTGCCGGGCAGTGACGGCCGAGGACGGGGCCAACCCTCTGCTGACCTCCAATCTCATGTGGGGTTCCAACTGCTGGAGCAGCATGCAGGTGGTCCGGCTCGAGGGCTCGGACGCGGATCTGCAGCAGAACGAGATCCAGGGCGGACAAGGGCCGGCTTGCGTGGGCGTCATGCTGGTCTCGGTCGGCAGCGTGACGATCCAGTTGAACCAGATCCGCGGAGGCGATGCCGCAAGCGGCATGGGCAACCCCATGGCGGTGGCCTTCGGCATTTGGTCCACCGACGGCTTCGACTACCTGTTGATCGATCACACCGCCGTCGTCGGCGGCACCAGCGGCGGCTCCAGCGCGATCACGGCCGGGGTGCGCCTGGAAGGCTGCGGCGGCGCGGAGGCCGAGGTGCTGGGCAACCCTTACATCGTGGGCGGTCCGGCTGCCAGCGGCATCGGCGGCGAGGGACTGAGCTTCGGCCTGATGGCCGACGGGGACTGCCCGGCGCTGGTGCAGGGCAACGGCGTCATCATGGGCAGCGTGGAGCGGACCGAGGTAGGCGTGGGCATCTCCTGCTTGAACGGCGCGGCCTGCGCGGTCGATGACAACGGCTTCATCGCCGGGACCGACGAAGGAGCCGACCTGCGCGCGATCGGGATGATCTGCGACGCGGGCGGCTGCGCATCCATCGCCCGCAACCAGGCCATCGTCGGCGGCACCTCGAACCAGGTGGTCGGCATCGCGCTGGGCGCCGGCACCACCCCGGTGGTCGACGACAACTACGTGTTCGCCGGCGCCTGCCGGGCGTCCGGCATCATCAACGACCAGGCCGTGGGCGTCTTTCTCGCCGGCAGCGGCGCCGAGGTGACCAACAACGTGATCTTCGGCGGCTTCTGCTCGAACTCCAGCGGGATCATGGCCGAGCACACGATCGACGCCGCCGGCCAGCTGCACGCCAACGTCAACTCCAACTACATCAACGGCGCCGGCACCCCGAACGCCTTCATGAGCGTCAGCAACGGGCTCACCCTGAACGCGGACGGGGACGTTCCCGCCCAGCACGACTACCGCAACAACATCTTCAACGCCGGCTACGCCGCCGAGCGGATAGGCGTGCTGGAGATCAACGCCGGCGCGGATCCGCGCACCTTCGACTACAACGACGTGGTCGGCTCCACCCTGGCCGTGTACGTGGACGAGGGCGCGGACTTCCTGGTGTCCATCGGCGAGGTCAACGCCCTCGGCGACATGCAGACCGGCTCCAACCTGTCGGTCTACCCGGACCTGGTCGACGAGGTGCCCTTCGGCGACTTCCACCTCAACCCGGGCTCCGACCTGATCGACGCCGGCACGGACCAGGGCGCCCCCGACCACGACTTCGACGCCGAATCGCGCCCGGCCGGGCAGGGCTTCGACATCGGCCCGGACGAGGCGAGCTAAGAGTCCGCTGCGAAGGGCAACTTCCAACAAGTGCTGGCCATCCAGATTGGGATCAACTAGACTGGCAGCCATGAAACGCGATTCTTCCGTTTCGCCTCAACGTGCCACGTATGCGGACATCGAGGCGTTGCCCGAACACCTCGTGGGCGAGATCGTGGACGGCAAGCTCATCGTTTCGCCCCGACCGGCCCCGCGCCACGCATTGACCGAATCGGTCCTCGGGATGAAGCTCGGCCCCCCCTTTCATATGGGCGACGGCGGTCCGGGGGGATGGTGGATTCTGATCGAGCCGGAGCTACATCGGGGCAAGGATGTGCTGGTGTCGGATCTCGCCGGATGGCGGCGGGAGCGCATGCCCACCCTTCCCGACACCGCCTGGTTCGAAATCGCACCCGATTGGGTCTGCGAAGTGGTCTCTCCTTCGACGGCCCGTTACGACCGGGCCACCAAGCTGCCGGTCTACGCCAGGGAGCAGGTTGGCCACGTCTGGCTGCTGGACCCCATCGCGCGCACGCTCGAGATACTTCGGTTCCAGCAGGACGCCTATCTGGTGGCGTCGGTCCACGGCGGGGACCAGATCGTTCGCGCGGAACCGTTTGAGGCCATCGAGTTGGACCTGCTCGTCCTGTGGGGCGAGACGCGAGCGCCGGTGGACGAATAACCTTCTCCACAGAAGATGTTCTTCGCTGCGGGGATTCTGGCGACAAGTTTTTAGGGGACTGTTGTCGGTAGCGGCCGAAAAGTGCTGGCCATCCAGATCGGGATCAGCTAACCTGGCACTCATGAAACGCGATTCTTCCGTTTCGCCTCGACGTGCCACGTATGCGGACATCGAGGCCCTGCCCGAACACCTCGTGGGCGAGATCGTGGCTGGCAAGCTCATCGTCTCGCCCCGACCGGCGCCGCGCCACGCATTCTCCACCTCGCGGCTGGGGATGAAGCTCGGCCCTCCTTTCGACATTGGTGATGGTGGGCCGGGGGGCTGGTGGATTCTTTTCGAGCCGGAGCTGCATCTGGGCGAAGAAGTGGTGGTGCCAGATATCGCCGGATGGCGGCGGGAACGCCTGCTCGCGCTACCCGACAGCGCCTGGTTCGAGATCGCACCTGACTGGGTTTGCGAAGTTGTCTCTCCCTCAACGGCCCGTCACGACCGGGCCACCAAGCTGCCGGTATACGCAAAGGAGCGGGTCGGTCATGTCTGGCTTATAGATCCCGCTGCGCGCACGCTGGAAGTGCTGCGCCTGCGTGAGGACGTCTATCTGGTAGCCTCCGTCTACGGCGGGGACGAGATCGTTCGCGCGGAACCGTTTGACGCCATCGAACTGGACCTTCTGAGCCTGTGGGGCGACACCCCAACGCCGGAGGGCGAATCGGTGTCGTAGCGCACCGGTACTGAGGATTCACTTCCCGGCGCGCCGCCCAGCCGGACGACGATGCCCTCGGTATCGCGGGCGTCAACCTTTCGGCAGAAGTCCCTGAAGGCGGGGTAGTCTTCAGGGCTCACCCGGCCCGGGTCGACGGTCAGGCGCTTTTCGATCGTCAGCCGGCGGCCTTCCTGGGAAAACTCCATCTCGAACTCGCTCAGGGGGGCGGTCAAGCGGACCGGCTCGGGCAGCTCGGCCCGGGCGCCTTGGGGCAGCTCGATCGTCACCCGGGTGTGGGTGCGGGTCTGGTCGGTCAGCAGCAGCGGGGTCTTGCGGGTGGCGCCGGCTACCAGGTTGGACCCGAGCTGGTAGGGGTAGAAGCCGCCCTGGAGCACCAGGGCGTCGGGCCGCCTCCGGGCCCAGGCGGGCGCCCGGAAGGTGTATGAGATCTGCAGCGGGCGGCTGGGGTCGTCGAGGGCCTGGATGTCGAACTCGGTGAGCAACGAGCCGCTGAAGTAGCCGCCCAGGCCGGCCTCCAGTGCCTGGCGGCGCCGGCCGGGGCTCATGGACAGCAGGGCCGCGCGGTAGCTCGCCGCCTGGGAGGTGGAGAGCGACTCGCGGCCGCGGCCCGCCAGGGTTCCGTCGGTGAACAGTTCCAGCTCCAGGTCGATCCGTTTCTGCTGCCCGGCTCCGATGGTGTCGGGCAGCCGGGTGAACACGGTATCGGGATCCGTGGCGGTCACGTCCATGGCCGGCATTCCGGCCAGAAAGGGATAGAGCACCCCGAAGGGGTTGAAGCGCTCCGACGGATCGAGCCAGATCGTCTGCGAGCCCGGCGGGTCGACGGCGATCAGGCCGTGGGAGAAGCTGTCCGTTGCGGGCAGGCGGTAGTCGAGCTGGGCGTGGGCCACCGTTCGGGACAGCAGCACGCGCGGCTGGTAGCCCAGGGCGCGCAGGAGGGCGAACAGCAGCACCAGCCGGTTGCCTTCGCGCCTGGCCAGGATGTACGAGGCCGGCTGCTCGAAGTCGTCGGTCCCGCCCGCCTGGTGCACGTCGTCGCAGACTTTCCTGAAAAGCCGGCGCAGGCGGCTTGCGGGGTCGCCGGTCCGGCCGGCTGCCGAGACCGCGTAGCGTCGCAGTCCCGGTGTGAGCCGGCCGGCCTCGATCAGTTCCGTCCGCAGCACGTCGCGTACGTCGCGCCAGCTGATGCCGAAGCCCACCCGCACCATGGGCGCGAACTCGTGTATCGGCGGCGCGTGCGGTTCCTGTGCCAGGGCCGGCGTGTCGTGGCGCTCGAAGGTGTAGACGTCGAACCCGTCCTGGCGGCGCTCGACCGGGCTCGGGGCGGAGTTGTGCCGTTCTACGATCAGCTCGGTCCCGCGGGGCACCGCCACCGAGAACAGGGAGTGGAGAATGGGCGTGCCGACGACGCCGAACAGGAACCCGCGAATGTACGAACGGGAGACCGGCGGACTGCCGCGCATCCCGTGCATGTACGCGATCTCGACGAAATCGCCCACCTGCAACGCCGGCAGGGTGACGCTGTCCTTGCCCGGGATCACCTCCGCGTCGTGAATCCGGCCATCGGCCGAGATGGTGCGCAGGTGCTCGACATGCGCCCCCTGGGGGATGGTGTCGATCTCACCCCAATGCTCGAGCCCTTCGGGCGAGATGATCTTCACGACCATGTGGATCCGCTCCAGGCTGGAGCCGTCCGGCCCAACCTCGACCGAGGCCTGGTCGAGCAGCAGGGCCGCGTTTCCCTTAGAGGTGCGCCCGGAGCTCTTGTGCTCGGCGATGATCTTCAGGGCGTCCAGCCGCCGGCCGCCCGCAAGGCGGATGACGCCCGTGTCCCGGGTCGCCGCCAGGGCCGCGCGTGACGGCAGGTGCCAGGTATGGCGCCTGGATATTTCTTCGCGGATGTTCCGGGCCTGGTCGGTCCGACCCCGCCGGTCGAGCAGATCGGCCCGGCGGCTCATGACCTCGATCCTGTGCTGTGCGATGGCCTCGCAGGCGCCGAGCCGGCGATCGGCGTGCTCCAGCTCGCCCTTCCTGACGAGCAGGTCGACCAGGTTCAGACGGGCGGCCAGCCGGCCCGGGTGGCGTGAGATGATCCGGTCGAGCAGCTCACGGGCCCGGCTCTCTTGCCCGCGATCGGTCCACAGGGCCACCTGGCCCTCCTCGAAGTAGCCCAGTTCCTCGAGACGGTCAGCCAGCTGTGCTCGCGTGGAGATGGCGTTGTGCCTGGCGGACAGCTCGAACAGCCGGCGCAAGACATCCACGCTGTCGGGCATGCGCGCAAGAGCCCGCCTGAAGGAGCGTCCGGCTTCGGGTTCCCAGCCGAGATGCTCCTGGATGCGGCCCCTGTATAACGGCCACAGGAATGATTCCGGCCGCTGCTCGGCAAGGCCGGCCAGCTTCGAAAGGGCTCGTTCCTGGTGGCCCTGTTCGCTGTCGAGCAGGGCCAGGCGAAAGCGAGCCAGGAGAAAGCCGGGGCACTTCCGAAGCGCCAGCTCGAGCCGTTCGCGGCTCTGCAGCCCGTCGATTCCCGGCGGTATGTCCGGATCCTCGAGCATCAACAGGGCTGTCAGGTAGTCCGGCAGGGCGAAGGTCGGGGCGCGCCGGGCGGCCTGGTCCAGCCGGGCGCGGGCTCGGGCCAGGTCCCCGGCTTCCCAGTCCAGCAGTCCGGCCAGGAGCGGGGCGACGGCGTCGTTCGGATAGCGATCGGCCCGTTCTGACAGCATGTCGCGCGCACGGGGGCCTGTCGCGGGCCGCGGCCTGGCCTCGTACTGTTGGTAAGCGGGAGACGGATCCGGCCAGCTCCACCACTTCACGCCGGCCGGCCGGCCGTCGGCCGCCGTAAGCTCGACCGCCAGCCGCGCGGCGCCCTGCCTGATCGCGATCTTCAAAAGCAGCCTGTGCCAGCCGGCCCCGGCCCGGAACGCCGTACGCGCAACCCCTGCCATGTGTTCACGGTGAGCGGTGTGGACGCCCAGGCGCCGGTCGTCGACGAACACGGCCCAGGTGTCCTGCCCGGAGATGCGAAGCTCCAGGTCGGCCGGCTGGTCGAGGCGGAAGAACGTCCCGGCGTACAGGACGCCGTCGTCCAGCTCCGATTCCAAGGCGACATGGCCTTCGACCGGCCACGCCGGGCGCAGGACCGCGTGATCCGGCAGGGCTCCCGGCTCGACGGGGGCCCGTTCCGGGGCGAAGCTGCGCTCGAACCCGACCAGGGGATGGCGCCCCCACGGGTGGGTCGTGCGCCAGACCGGCACGACGCCCATGTCGCGCTCGATCCGCGATGCCCGTTGCCGGTTCCCGGCCCGCAGGGCAGCGTCGCGGAGCACGATCCGCAGCGCGCGAGCCGTCTCCGGCGGCGGTCGCAGCACGAGCACCCGCTCGATCCTTCCGGCCAGGCGGGCGTGGCCGGAGCGCACCTGATGGGCGGTCTCGGAAAGCTGCTGGGCAGCCACCAGGGCCGCAGGCGTCGCCGGATCGCTCTCGACCGCCGCGGCGAACCCCTCCATGGCGTCTTTGAACTCGGCTCGCGCCAGGCGGCTCAGGGCGGCGCCCAGATAGGCGAGCTGGCGCTCGCGGCGCCGGTCCTCGCCCGAGCCCTTCGCGGCCCGGACCAGATCCGCAGTCGCTCCGGTCCAGTCGCAGCCCGTAATCAAGCGAGCCCAGCCGCGCTGCAGGAGCTCGTCCGGAGTCCTGGCCGGGGCCTCGATCAGCCGGCTCAGGTGCTGCGGCCGGTGGTCGAAGCCGTCCGGCCCGTGGGCGCAGCCGGCCGCAACCAGCAGCGTTGCGGTCACGACGCTAGCGAGCCGCATGACCTTCTCCAGAAAAACGGATGCGCTTGGAAAACAACCGATCGACCCGGCCGAGGAACGATCTGAAGTCCGGGTACTGGTCGGCAGAGACGCGGTAGGTGGTCAGGGCGAAGTCGGCCTTGACGGACACCAGGTCGTCCTGGCGGTCGAAGGAGATCTCGGCACGGCCGTATGGGCTTTCCACCTTGCCTCCCGCGGGCAGCCCGGACGGCTCCAGTCCCGGCGGCGGCCGTATGTCGACCCGCCAGCGGACCGCCCAGGCCGGACCGAGCAGCAGGTCGTGCTTGCGGGTCTGCATGGAGGCCAGCATGCGCTGGTACGAGGTGTCCTTGCCGAGGGCGGGCACCTCGAGTCCGCCCTCGCGGATCTCGCCCTGATCGGGCACCTCGAGCCGGGCGCTGATCTCGAGGGGACGGGCGGGATCAGTCAGACCGAGCACCTCGATCGAGTCGACCCGGGCGCCGGGAAAGACCTCCCCGATTATCTTGCCGAACACCTCCTCGCGCTGACGACCGCCGAGCAGTCGAATGCGCATCTGGGGCGCCAGGGAGCCCGAGACGACCAGCCTGGCGTCGAGCCGGGTCCGGCCGTCGGGGCCGGGCTGGATATCGAAGTGCAGCTCCGTCCAGTTGCGGTCCGGCCCGGTCCTCGGCGTTCGGATCAGCCGTTCGCCTTCAGGGCCGATGACCAGCGCCTGGACCCCCTGGTCCTGGGCCGGCAGGTCGAGGATGTCGTGCAGGGTCGCCGTTCCGTCCAGCCACAGTCCCTGGTCCGGCAGGTAGCAGATCGCGTGGTTGAACACCGCCAGCGAAGCGGGCTCGCGATGTTTCTCGCCGCTGTCGCCGCGATCTCCGAAGCGACCCAGGCGCTGCATCCTCACCAGCGCCAGGCGGGCCGGGATGCCGGCCGCTTCGAACAGGGCCACCAGCAGGGCCGACTTGTCCTTGCAGTCGCCGAACTTGCGCCGCAGCACCTGGGAGGCCCGGTAGGGCACGTAGGAGTGGATGCCGAATTCCAGGCCCACGTACCTGGTGCCGTCCGCGACGAAGCGGTAGATGGCGCGGATCTCATCCATGGGGTCGTGCAATCCCTCTGTCAGCGAGGCCGCCTGCCTGTGCACCTCGGGACCGGGGATGAGCTGGTCCGAGATCAGCGAACCGAACCACCTGGCCAACTGGGCCCAGGTGGGCATCGTGGACAGGTGCAGGTGGACGTGCGTCTCGGTGAAGCCCGGCATGGCCGGCTCCGGCTCCACGCCCGGCAGGTTCCGCGCCCGCCAGGTGTGGATCCGGGTGCCGTCGGGCGCCGTGCGGACCTCGTGCTCGACGCCGCCCCCCGGGCTGTTGAAGGCCAAGCGGCGGTTTCCGGGGGCCAGCAGTACGTAGAGGCTCTCGCGGACGGGCTGGCCGGACTGCAACGCCACGAGGTCGCCGAAGTAGTCGGACAGCAGCGCCGAGCCGCCCGTGTCCTCGATCAAAGTAGAAAGCTCCACGACGTCGCCCGGGCCCAGGTCCGGAAAGGTGATCTCGCGGGCGTGCACGTCGTAGTACAGGTTGTACCAGGGTTGCGAGAGCGAGAAGTCCTCCGTCAGAACGCTCGTGTCGACCCTGCCGTCCGGGCGCCACAGTCGGCTGTCGAGCACCCGGACCTCCTGCCTTCCGGGGGCGTATTCGACCCGGAAGGTGCGGAAGCGCTCGGCTCCCTGCTGGTCGGCTATGCGTACCAGTTGCTGGTGGAAGCGCGAGGCCATTCCGTTGGGGTGCAGGCGCACCACGTGCAGATCCACCAGGCGCTCGGCGCCGCTCGCATCCGGCCGGTCGGACGGCGTTCGCCCGAGGGTCCGGGCGTCGACCATCCAGGGCTCGTAGAATGGTTTTTCGGAGGACTCCTTCGCCTGTATGCGCCGCTTGAGCTGGTGGTCCTGCGGGGCCAGCGCCAGCGCCCGCTGCCAGTCGGCCAGAGCCTCGCCGGTGCGGCCAAGCTGGAACAGGACCTCCCCGCGGATCACCCAGGGCTGCGGATCCGCCGGGCAGAGATCCGTAGCGCTCTGAAGCGCGGCCCGCGCCTCGCCGGAGCGGCCGTTGGCCTGCAGCAGCTGCCCGCGCTGCAGCCACCAGCCGACCCGCAGGGGATCGCGCGCCTGCAGCCGTTCGAGCCATTCGAGCGCCTCGGTAAGCTCGCCGGATTCCAGAGCCAGCTCGTGCAGCGCCCGCAAGCCCAGCTCGTCGCGGGCGTCGAGCGCTACCAGGCGCTCGAATGTTTTTTTCGATTTTCGTCCGTCGCCCAGCCGGCGGTAGAGGCTGGCCGCCGAGGTGAGCACCTCGGGCACGTCGGGGTGGTGCTGGACGAGCTCGTCGCTGCGACGTTCGGCCCGGGCGTCCAGCCCCAGATCCAGGTACAGCTCGGCTCGGCCTATCAGGCTGGGCAGGTAGACCGGGCTGGCTTCCAGGGCCCGCGCGTGGGCTGCCAGCGCGCGCTCCACCTCGCCGCGCACCTGGTACAGCAGCCCGAGCCTTCCCCAGGCCTCCGGCCTGCCGGGCGCCGAGGCCGCCGCCTGTTCCAGCAGCTGGCGCGAGCGGTTGTCGTCTTCGATCTCGATCACCCTGGCCAGCAGCAAGCGCCTGCGCAGCAGATTCGGATCGTCCGTCCGGCTCTTTCTGACGGCCAAGGCCAAAAACTGCTCCGCCCGGCGGTCGCGCTGGTCCCGGGCCGCGGTGTTGTACAGGGCCCAGCCGGCCTCTGCCTGCAGCCCGGGATCGTCGGGTCGTGCGGAGGCCTGCTCGAGGAACCAGTCGGCCAGGGTGACTTCCCGTTCGACCGGGCCCGGCTCCCTGGGTGCCGGCGCATCCAGCGCCTCAAGCGCCTCCTGCCCGGACAGGGACCGCAGCCCGGGCAACGGGCGGCCTTCGGGGTCCGTGACCGCCAGTGCAAACCCCATCTCGCTATCGCCCTGGACGACCTTGACCAGCACCCGGTTTGCGCCCGCGGGCAGTTTCAGCGAAAGGCATCGCTGGTCCGCGCGCAGCGGGTGCAAACCCGGATCGGCCAGCACCTGCTGCCCGTTGACCCACACCTTGCAGGCGTCGTCGCAGCCCGCGTGGAACAGGACCCGGCGCGGGCGCTGCAGGTGCAGGACGGCCAGGGCATATGCCACGACGCCGGTGTTCGGCAGCATCAGCGGGTGCAGCCGGACCAGGCCGTCGGCCGGCCGGTGCGGCAGCCGGCGCCAGGAGACCGTGGATCTCTTGCCCTCCATCTCTCCGTCCAGGTCGATCCTCCGCTCCGGCGGAAAGACCCGCTCGAACCCGTCCCTGACCTGGTCGTCGAACGGCCCCGCGAACCACCAGTCCCGCACCCATCCCAGGCGCTCGCGAACCTCGGCCGCCTCGATGTCCCGCCCGAGCGCCTCCAGCCGCTCGGCCAGCTGGCGCAGCGCCAGGCGGCGCACCGGCAGCGGGGTCTCGGGATCGTCGGCCAGCCGGCGCAGCATCCTTCCGATCCGCACGCGGTCCTCCCCGTCCGAAAGGCCCATAAGCCTACGCAGGGACCAGAGCCCCACCGCGGCGCGCATGCTGCGGCGATGCTGCTCGACGAACTCGAGCTGGCGGGACAGGCTCGCCTTGGAGGGCCGTACACCAGCGGATTGCGCCGGCAGGGGTGCGATGGCTGTCAACAGGACGACGATCAGTGCTGTCATGCGCTCTAGGGCCACGTGAAGTCGGGGGGTTCGATGACGACCAGCTTGCCCACCAGTTGATCTTCGTCCGTCCCGTGACCGAAGAACGAGATGGTTCGCTTGCCGCTCTCCTTCTCGTCCACCTGCATCTCGATCCCGAGGAACATGGCCTTGCGGCGGGCCTGGTCCAGGCTGATCTCGCCCCGGCGCAGCCTGGACATTATCTCGTAGGCCATCATGCCCTTGAGGTAGTCCAGGTCGTTGGTCATCAACACGGCCCTGCGATCGATCAGCGAGGCCACCAGGTAGGTCCGCCCCCCGGTGTCGTTCATGATGGCCCAGACGGTCAGCTCGGGGATGTAGCTCGTTCCGGAACCGTCGAAGTCGGTTCGCATCGCCTCGGCCAGCAGGGCCAGCTCGTTTCTCTGCCTGTGCGACTGGACCCGGATGTTGGTGTACTGCTTGTAGTTGTTGGCCAGGCTGGTCAGGATCTCGCAGGCCGCCCCCATCTTGTGGTTGGACAGCACCTGCTTGGCGCTCTTCAGATCCATCTCCACCACGGTCTGCCCGCGGACGACCGGAGCGACGAGCAGCGACAGAACGACCAGGAACGAGCGCATGGGAAACCTTTCAATTCAAGCCATATCACACCCCCGTCCTCCAGATCAAGGCATCCGCCTTGGTGTATCGCCGGATACCCGAATGAAAATGATGAGGCACACTCTACGAATCCGAGTTGACTTGCCTGTTCCTTGCGGCTAGCTTGGGCATCACCTTTTTTCGCCCGTGAGGTGATGCATGCTCAGACGTCTCGTCCCGGTGCTCCAGATCATCGCGCTGTCCGCTCTGGTGTCCGCCTGCGTCAAGCGGATTCCCGCATCGGCAGGGGGGGATCGCAAGATCGTCGCCGGCCACGATGTCGTGCTGGGCCAGCCGGTCGAGGTTCCCGAGGGGGCCAGCGTGGTCTGGCGGATGGGTGACGGCGCGAAGATGTCCGGGCCCCAGGTCAGGTACGCCTGGCACAGGCCGGGAGACTTCGATGTGACCGTGAAGGTTACGGATCCGGACGGGAAGCAGCGCGAGGACAAGGCCCGGATCGAGGTCTTGAGACCTGCGTTGCTGGACGTGGTGCCCGCGTCGATCGGTTTCCTGATGCTGTTCGATCGTCCCGGCGAGCGCCTGAAGGACGTCCCGCTGTTCCTGGAGCGCCTGCTGGCCTCGGGGCAGGACGCCAACACCATTCTGGCCAGCATACGCGAGGGGCTCGGCTTCGATCCCTTCTCGGGCGAGGAATGGGGGAAAGCCGGGATGGATCCGGAGGGGGGAGTAGCGCTGGTAGGGCTGGACAGCGGCAGGGATCTCGCCGTGGTGGCTGCGTTGATGCCGGGTGACGCCGCCCGCGATACCCTGCGCGGGATGCTGTTTTCCACGGGCGACGCCAAGGAGCAGCCGTCCGCCAAGGACATGGAGATAGTCGAGGTTCGCTCGTTGGATTCGGGCGAGCTGCGGGCGGCCTACACCTTCTTTCGCGGGTACCTGTGGGTGGCCGTGCCGGTCGAAGAAGGGCGGGATCCGGTCCAGGCCCTGGCGAAGCTGCGCCGGGCCGGCCTTCAGGCTGGGCTGGGCTCGGACGGTACCTACGGCAAGGTCAGCGGGCTGCGCGAGCAGCCGGGAGAGATCCACCTCTTCATGACCGGGGAGTTCTTCCGGATCCAAGGGCAGAAAGGAGTCGCCGGAGAATCCGAGGAGGATCGGCGTCGACAGGATGAGATCCTCGAACTCCTGGCCTACCTGCGCGCGGATCTGGACGTCGAGGCGGATGCCGTGCGGGCCGAGCTGCGCCTGGGCCTGTCGGGGCAGGGGGCCCGGCGTCTGGCCGGCGTGTTGCGGGCCCGCAATCCGGTGCCGGCCTTCCGCGGCATGCTGGCAGGCGACCGCCACCTGGTGGCCAAGCTCTCGGCCGACTGGGCCGGCCTGGCCAGGGCGCTGCTGGAAATGTCCGGCGAAGGGCCCAGGTGGGACGAGTTGAACGGCGCCATGGACGAGTTCGCCCGAAACAGCGGCATCCGGCTCAGGCAGGGCATCTTCGACAACCTGGGAGACAGCCTGATGCTGTCGCTGCGTCTGAAGATGGCCGGCATTCTGGGCCTGGCCGGCCGGACAGGGGCCGGGCAGAAGCTGGCCGATTTCGTGGAAGGGCTGCTGTTCGTCCAGCTGCGCGACCCGGACCTGTTCTTCTCCACCCTGGACGGCCTCTGCGCCCTCGAGAGTGGCCTGGCCGGAGTCGTCCCCGTGCACCGGGGTGACAGCAAGCGGTGGCGTGTCGGCCCCGAGGAGCTGGACCTGGTGCTGGTGCCGGGTTCCGGCATGGCCCTGTTGGCCACGTCGGACGAGGTGGCCGGCGCGGCCCAGAGACGGGTGTCCAGTCCTTCGGAGCCCGGAGGCGGCTGGCCCCGGTCGATCGAGGCGGCCGGGAGCCAGGTGCTGGCAGTGGACCTGGCACGGGTCATCGACGACTTCGACAAGACCCAGCCTCCTGAGGGCAACGCTTCGGCCGCCGTGTACAAGGGCCTGGCGTCAATGGCCCTGGCGAAGCTCGGCAAGCTCGACGCGTTCGTCCTGGACGCAGTCCTTCAAAACGACGTGCTAACCTTGTCGGCGCGTCTCGGGCTGCGGTGACACATCTCCTCGGCGTGGGCGCAGGCAGACGGAGGAGACGGAGGAGCGATGCAGCCGAAACCGACCAATACGGGATGGATCGAGGTGATCTGCGGCTCGATGTTCAGCGGAAAGACAGAGGAGCTGATCCGCCGGTTGCGCAGGGCCGAGATCGCCAGACAGAAGGTGATAATATTCAAGCCCGGCATGGACGACCGCTACCACCATGAGCAGATCGTCAGCCACTCCGACCAGCGCATGGAGTCCGTGCCGGTCGAAAACGCCCAAGACATCCTGAAGCGGGTGGACCCGGACGCGCAGGTGGTGGGCATCGACGAGGCGCAGTTCTTCGATCAGAGCCTGGTCGAGGTGTGCGAGAAGCTGGCCAACCGCGGAGTCCGGGTGATAGTGGCCGGACTGGACCAGGACTATCGCGGGCGACCCTTCGCACCCATTCCCGACCTGCTGGCCGTTGCCGAGTTCATCACCAAGAACCTGGCCATCTGCATCAAGTGCGGCAATTCGGCCAACCGCTCGCAGCGCATCGCCCCGTCCGAGGAGAAGTTGCTGGTGGGGGCCTCGGACAGCTACGAGGCCCGCTGCCGGCACTGCTTCAGGCCCGAGCCGGAGGTGGCCGGGGGGGATATGCGACGGGAGGGGTCCAGGTGTTCGAGGAAGTGAGCCAGATGATCTCGGAGGAAGACCTCCAGGCCCGGATCGCCGAGCTCGGCAAGCAGATCACACGCGACTACGCCGACAAGGACCTGGTGCTGATCGGCGTGCTCAAGGGCTGCTTCCTGTTCATGGCCGACCTGTGCCGACACATCGAGCTGCCGCTCAGCTGCGATTTCCTGGGGGTGTCCTCGTACGGGGACCGGACCTCGACCTCGGGGGTCATCCGGATCACCTCCGACCTGACCCGACCGATCGAGGGCTGCGACGTGCTGGTCGTCGAGGACATCGTGGACACCGGCCTGACCATGAAGTACCTGATTCAGAACTTCAAGACCCGCCGCCCGAGCAGCATCAAGGTCTGTTCGTTATTGCACAAGCCGGCCCGCGAGCTGGTGCCGATCGAGATCGACTACCTGGGTTTCACCATCGACGACGTGTTCGTGGTCGGCTACGGCCTGGACTACCGCGGCCGGTATCGCAACCTGCGGTATATCGGGGTGTTGGAGAGTGTCGAGTAGGCATTTTTTTTGATTTCTCCCCTGGTCTGTCGTATACAGGATCGAGCAACAGCTCTACGGAGATGCCAATGGCCGAGACATCCAGCGAGGCCCTGCCCCCTCCTGCGCACAAGCACCACAAGGGTGGCGGTGCAAAGTTCCTGTTCGTGGTCCTGATCATCCTGGCCCTGATCGCGTTCGTCGTCTACCACTTCAGCGTGATCAACCGCATGAAGTTCTTCCTGGTGCCGGAGGGGGGCAAGCTGCACGTCAAGCGGGGAGTGTTGTTCCTGGCCGGCAGCGAGGAATACGTGCCCGAGAACAAGGACGAGGCCTGGTTGTATCAACCCATCGACTTGCCGCTGGATTTCGGCGCGCAACAGAAGGAGTTTTCGGACCGCGCCGAGTTGAAGCAGGAGTTCGCCAGTATCCTGATCCGGCAGACCCAGCAGCTTATCTTCTCCCCCGACGACGAAAAATACTCGAAGGGCAAGGGGTACCTGAAGCGGCTGGACCAGCTGGGAATGAAGCCCGAGCACGTCAAGCTGATCATGGCCCTGAACGCCGACGTTGACTACATCGAGGCCAAGCGCGCATACCTCGGCGTGGAGAAGACCCTGGAGCACGCCCTGAAGAAGTTCAGGCAGGCCGAGACTTACGGAACCGGCAGGTTCGCCGACGCGCCCGACTGGATCGGCAAGGTGGAAGGACTGTTGCAGACCATCCGGACCACCAAGGCCGGCGCCCTGCCCGTTCCGCTCGAGCCCGGGCCCAGGCCTGCCCCCGGAGCCGACTTCAGGCCCGAGATCCCTCCCGTGGCTCCTCCCGTGGCTCCCCCAGTGGCTCCCCCAGTGGCTCCCCCAGTGGCTCCCCCCAAGCAGCCCAAGGGTGGCATCTGAGCACCTTACGCATCTTCGCTCGTCGGCGTCGGCGTCGGCGTAGACGTCGGCGGCCTTTCCAAGAGCATCGAGGAACTCCTCTGTGCTTCCTTGAAAATCCGCCGACGTCTACCCCATCTTGATCTCCTACCTTTCCCTACATAATCCAACTGCCTTAAATCATTGAATAATTTCGGTGCATCGATTGGTGGTGTAGGCACAAAAAATTTCTGTTTTTGTT
>SDBT01006736.1_pt1 | contig 18999 bp, 21 predicted proteins | sample 2277101 | NCBI WGS metagenome assembly SDBT01 (sample SAMN10404973, study PRJNA504765) | marine sediment metagenome | isolation source: marine sediment core GS10_PC15, 103 cmbsf | place: Arctic Ocean: Southern Knipovich Ridge | collected 2010 | reverse complement strand
TATGGATTTGGGGTTCAACTCCCTTCTGTCCCACCAAATCAAGCCTAACCTATTGTTTTTATTAACATAAAATTCTTTATACTATTTTCACTGGGACGTTTCTGGGACAGAACATTCCAAAATACTCATTTTAACAGTTGAGTTGGGCATGTCCGAAGTGAGGCGTGATGAACCTTCCTGATGCAGTTATTTGGACTAAATGCAATCACGGTTTAATATAATTCCATTTATATTTGTGACAATTTACTTATGAAGTCACTCACATCGTTAAACATGGTTATTCCTTCTGAATAGATCTATAAGTTATCACTGGAGGCTGTTGTGGAAATTCTTGTTATCATTTCTATTATTGCTGTATCTGGTGTTATCATCCTGCTCTTGCGTGAATTTAATTGTTGGTATTTGAAAATTAATGAGAGAATACAACTATTAAAAAGCATTGATGCTAAGCTGGGACAACTGTCCCTGGAGAAAGAATCGCCAAAGCCGGAACAATATAAAAATCACACATGGGTCTGCCCTAAGTGCGGGATGATAAATCCGCCTGAAAACTTGGCCTGTACGAAATGTAAACAGAAATATACTTAGTCTATAGTTTGTGACAATTGTCGTTGCAACTATTCTGTAAATAGCTTATAATTTGAAACTTCCCAACCGATTATATAGTATTATAATTAGGTGCTTAATCCTAATACTGGAGTAATTAACATGTCTGAGATTAAAAAACTAAAGATCCGGCATATCTTTCCGGATAATCTTGATTCAAATTTTGTTTCAAATATTGTTGTCCAACATCAACCGGACCACTTTATTGTGTCATTCTTTGAAGTATTTCCACCACCAATCCTAGGAGATTCTGAAGAAGATAAAAGACAACAATTTAACAAGATGGATCATATAGAAGCTAAATGCGTGTCTCGAATAATTGTTACTCCTGATAAAATGTCTGAGATAATTACTGTATTGAATGATAATTACAATAATTATTTGAATGCAAAAAAAAATGATAAATCCAGGGAAAATTAGGTAAATCATGACAATTACAAGAAATGAAACAAATGTAACTGCGCAACATATACCAATCCTACTATTTATGGCGAATGGCACAATAAACTATGGATTGTCTTTGACCGAGCAAAACCTTGGACCTGAAATTAATATTTCACCAAATATTGATACGGGTACTTGTGAGATACAAATTGAGTCAGAACGAGAGTCGTATCATACTATGCTCGCCTCAGAGAATGTACTAAAGAGAGATTGGGATACTCCTGAAGAGGACGAAGCATGGGCACATTTATAAGAGGCGATGTTGTAGTAGTTCCTTTTCCCTTCACTGACCTTAGCAATGTCACAAAAAGGCGACCTGCATTAGTAATTACCGATCTGGAAGGCGATGATATTATAGTCTGCCAGATAACATCGGTCAATAGATACGACCGATATTCAATCTCATTAGAGGGTTCAGACTTCCTAATTGGAAGTTTAGATGTGGCTTTATCGTATGTTCGTCCAAACAGGTTGTTTACAGCTGATGCTAAAATAGTCATTAGAAGAGCAGGACAGATTTCAGAGGCTAAGATGGAAAGCGTGGTAGAACAATTAAAAGATATTATTGAAAATTAAAAATAAATAATAATCCCAGCCCCAACTTCCATCGCCGGCACCGCGTAGTACCACTCATTTCTTAAAATAATATATTACTCTTAAAAGATCCCACCAACCGCCCATTTTTATATAACCGGTATTTGTATTTCCCCCCGTTATCCGTATTCCCATCCATCACCTTTAAGAAGTCTTCCTCGGATTTCAATTCCGTTTTCACTGATATTTAAACTCTTTCTTCTAAATTTATTTCTCTGGCTGTGATTAATGTGTCATTCATTACTATTAGATGAAACCGGTTTTATGAAATCGTCAGTAGACTGCATTGATATAGCCGAGCCTATTATCCTTAAGGTTGGAAGGTTAACCTGGGAAGGTCATGAAATTATAGACACCAGTAGCGCTTATCCTATGTAAAAAAAGAAGATTTGTTTCTGTCCTGAAATTAGAATGGGATATAATTATTAGGAGTTAAATTATGTGGCAATCGAATTAAAATAATCTGGATATTTCCTCGAGAAGATGTCCGGATCACCCTTGACAAGAGCTTCCTCATCCTCAGAATTGACCATTTTTAGCCGCGCACGTTCCGCAACACCATCCTCTATGCTCCAGTCCTTTGACATGATAATCTCTTTTAAGTCGCGTATGCTCTTCAGGAACTCCAGTATCATTGCATCAGCTTCTTCTTCCTCGCCCTGTATGGCCAGATTATCCAAAACGGTTATTATAATCTGCCTGTCAACCGGGTTAAAGGTTTTTGCAGCAGCCAATGCTGCTACCAGACCGGCTTCGTCCTTGAGCAAAAGCCATGCCTGTACAGCGCGTTCAAAGTATAATTCAAGTCTGGCTTCAAAACTTAGATTACTTACATCATTCATATTTCAACTCATTTGATTTTAGCGGATATATATCTAATCGGCTCATTTATTGATAAATATAGGCAAGATTTATAAATAAATGTCAAAAAATTCGTGATAATTCGTGTTTGCCCCACACGCCTCAGACGTGGGCACGGCGCCTTTGGCGCGGGACTTCTTTTCTTTGTTTGCAGCATCGCTGCGTTATGATTTGTGGGGGATAAATTTTATTTGTATATTCAATGAAATTTAAACCTTTAATTCTGCCCGGAGAGGTAGATAAGGATCCAAAGTGATTGTTTTAACTATTCTGATAGATATATTTTAGAGCCAATGGGCATAATTGTTCATTGGCTTTTTTTTGTTTAATTATCAAACAAGTATGATTTTTTCCACGAAGTCCTCGAAGAAGATACGAAGTCCCCGAAGATTTAAATCTTATTAATTCTTTGCGTACTTTGCCTGCCCCCGCCCGAGGCGGGCGGCGCCTCCTTTGTGATCTTTGTGGTTATAATTAGATTATTTCTGGAGATGATATATGGAATTTAAAATTAAAGCAAATCTGGTCACATCCGAAGATATGCGCCGGATAATTACACGCCTGGCTCATGAGATCATCGAAAAAAACCGGGGTGTGGAAAATCTGGCAATTATTGGTATCCATACGCGTGGGGCTTTTTTGGCTGAGAGAATTGCCAGAAAAATCGCAGATATCGAGAACCAGGAAGTACCCACCGGATTTTTAGATACTACCCTGTACCGTGATGATTTCCGTACCAGGCTTAAACAACCGGAAATCCAGGTGACAAATATTTCTTTTCCAATGGATGAAAAGAACATTGTGCTTGTTGATGATGTATTATTTACAGGTCGAACCGTTCGTGCTGCTATTGATGCCCTGATGGATTTCGGTCGCCCGGCCCGGATAGACCTGGCTGTCCTTGTGGATCGTGGGCATCGGGAATTACCGATAAGGGCTGATTTTGTCGGAAAAAATATTCCAACCTCCGTAGGTGAGGAGGTCCGGGTAAAATTGATTGAAGTCGATGAAGAGGATTGTGTCAACCTCGTAGAACAAGTTTCTGGAGGCAATAAAATATGACATTTAAAGATGGACATCTGTTAGGGCTGGAATATGCAGACAAAGAAGATATTGAGCTTATTCTTAACACCGCAAAATCATTCAGGGAGATTTTGGAACGCCCAATAAAGAAAGTGCCTACCTTGCAGGGGAAAACGGTTGTGAATTTGTTTTTTGAATCTTCAACCCGCACAAGGATCTCTTTTGAATTGGCCGAGAAAAGGCTTTCCGCCGATTCGGTCAATTTTTCTTCCTCAACAAGCAGTGTCAAAAAAGGTGAAACGTTGCTGGATACTGCAAGAAATATTGAAGCCATGAAAATCGATATGGTCGTCATTCGCCATCAATCGCCGGGAGCACCTAATTTTCTTGCCAGAAATCTTGACGCCAATATTATCAATGCCGGCGATGGCGCTCACGAGCATCCTACTCAGGCCTTACTGGACATGATGACCATGCTGGAAAAGTATGAAACCCTGGAGGGGCTTAAAGTTGCCATTATTGGGGATATTTCACATAGCCGGGTTGCCCTGTCCAATATACATGGGTTATTGAAAATGGGAGCTAATGTTACCCTATGTGGACCGGCAACAATGATTCCAAGAGAGATTGAGGGCTTGGGTGTGGACGTTAGCTATCATGTGGATGAGGTCCTGGAAAAGGTAGATGTAATCAATGTCCTGCGTATCCAGTTAGAACGTCAGGATAGCGGGTTATTTCCTAGTTTAAGGGAATATCATAATTATTTCGGCATCACGAGGGACCGTCTGGACCGATTATCCCGGCCCATTACAATCATGCATCCGGGGCCGATCAATCGCGGTGTTGAAATTGCTTCAGACGTTGCTGACAGCGAACACTCACTCATATTAAATCAGGTAACCAACGGCGTCGCTATCCGTATGGCGGTACTCTATTTATTATCCGGAGGAGAAAATGTCAATGTTTAATAAAAATCCGAATTCCGGGAGTTTTGAAAACACGATCCCTGAGAAGTTGATGATAAAGAATGCCCATGTGGTTGATGTGTCTGAAAAACTGGATTCCGTAAAAAGCATCATTATACAGAAAGGAAAAATCATCGACATCCTGGATAAACCGCCCCAGACTTTTGAAGGTGAAGTACTTGAAAATAATCAAAGTCTTTTAATGCCGGGGTGGTTCGATATGCATGTACACTTCCGTGAACCAGGTCGTGAAGATGAGGAAACGTTAATCACAGGCAGTAATGCTGCAGCCAATGGAGGTTTTACAGGCGTGGCCTGTATGCCGAATACAGAACCGGCTATTGATTCACAGGAAATTATAAACTTTATCCGCGAGCGGACGCAAAGCGGTCTGGTCGATGTCCATCCTGTGGCTGCCATCACCAAAGGTCGCAAGGGCGAGCAACTGGCCCCAATCGCAGAAATGGCTGAAGCGGGGGCTGTGGCCATTTCCGATGATGGAACACCATTAGTGAATGCTGAACTTATGCGCCGCGCCCTGGAATACAGCAAGATGTTCGATATCCCTATTCTGGGACATGAGGAAGATGTTAATTTAAGTAAAAACAGGCATATGCATGAAGGATTCTATTCAACAAAATTAGGTATACAGGGCATCCCCTCCATCTCCGAGGAGATTTTTATCGCACGTGACATTATGCTTACAGAATATACGGGGGGTAAATTTCATGTTTGCCATATCAGTACCAGGGGTGGGGTGGAGTTAGTACGCCAGGCAAAGGCAAAAGGGTTAAAAGTTACCTGTGAGGTAACCCCCCACCATTTTACATTGACCGATCAGGTTGTCGAGAGCTATGATACCAATACGAAAATGAGTCCACCCTTGAGGAGTGATAAAGACCGGGAAGCATTGATCGAAGGTTTAAAGGATGGTACGATAGATGCGATTGCGACAGATCATGCCCCTCATTCGATAGAAGAGAAAGAATCTGAGTATATTTACGCTCCATTTGGAATTACCGGGTTGGAAACCGCCCTGGGATTGATTATATCACAACTTCTCGATACAAAAATTCTCACCTTAAAAGATATTTATGACCGCTGTGTTAAAAACCCACGGAAAATATTAAATCTGGATATACCAAAGATAAAAACCGGAGAGAATGCCAATTTAACTCTCTTTAATCAGAAGGAAAAATGGACATATAATGACAGTATTTCCTTCTCAAAATCTCAGAATACACCGTTTAAAGATCATCCTTTAACCGGAAGAAGTGTGATAGTGATCAATAAGGGGAAAATTTTTAAAACACCGCCTTTGAAAAAGATGTAGTCCATCACTACAGAATAACATTTGCGAATGAGGTATAGGGTATAAGGTATACCCTATACCAATAATTTCCCTCATCTGATTCCCATTTGTCAACAAATCAAAAAATTCCCCAAATTACCTATCTTTAACTTGACTGTACTGCATGTTGTCTTTAAATTTAAGGCTCGGTTTTTATTGTTCAGGAGGTTTTTGTTGAAAACTTATATAGCCAAGGAAAAAGAAGTCCTGGAATCAAAAAAATGGTATGTGGTTGATGCCGAAAATCAGATTCTTGGTCGTATGGCAAGTCAGATTGCTTCGATCCTGAAGGGGAAGCACAAACCCATTTATTCACCACATCAGGACGTCGGTGATTTCGTTGTCGTCGTAAATGCTGAAAAGATTAAGGTTACTGGTAATAAATTAAAAGATAAGGTCTATTACCGCCATTCCGGTTATCCCGGTGGGCAAAAAGCCACAACTCTGCAGCAGATGATTCAGAAGCATCCGGCACGCGTTATTGAACTTGCAGTTAAACGTATGTTACCCAAAAATGTATTGGGAAGAAAGATGTTTTTAAAACTAAAGGTATATGCAGGTTTAGAGCACCCACATACAGCGCAACAGCCTGAAGTTCTGGAATTTAAAATTAATAGGAGCAGCTAATGGAGGTTTATCTCGGGACAGGCCGGAGAAAAAATGCTATCGCCCGTGTGCGGATGCAACCAGGTGATGGAAAAATGGAAGTAAATGGTAAAGATTTGCTTGGTTATTTTCGGCGCGAGACACTAAAGATGGATATCGAACAACCACTGGAATTGACCGAGACGTTGGGAAAGTTTGATTTTAGTATTTCTGTGCTGGGCGGCGGACTTAGTGGGCAGGCTGGTGCTGTACGATTAGGTATTTCCCGTGCTTTAATAATTTACAGTGAAGATTTTCGTTCCACGCTTCGACAGGGTGGTTTTGTGACACGTGATCCTCGTGAAAAAGAACGGAAAAAATGCGGATTGGCGAAAGCCCGTAAACGTTACCAGTTCTCTAAGAGATAATATCCTTGATTTTTGTCTGAATACTGAATATAAATATTAGGAATTGGGCATTAGGAATTCCAAATTCCCAGTTCCTGATTCCATAATACTTTACTCTACGACAAATATCGAAACTAATTACACAAAAACACACATTGGCTGATTTGGCCCGGTGGTCTCGTTACAGACGAGTCTGGACAAAGTTGACGTCAATGGAGGAATAACCAAACAAGGAGTACTTATGCCACGCATAAATCTAGAAACTCTGCTGGCCGCAGGGTCCCACTTTGGCCACCTTACCCGCCGTTGGAATCCCAAAATGAAAAAATTTATCTTCATGGAACGCAACGGTATCCATATTATTGATCTTAAAAAGACCCAGAACAAAATCGATGAAGCCTACAATGCTATCAAGAAGATTGCTGAAGACAATGAAGATATTCTATTTGTAGGGACGAAAAAACAGGCGAAAGAGATAGTCAAGGGTGAAGCAAAAAGATGCGGTAACTATTATATAACCGATCGCTGGCTGGGAGGCACGTTAACGAATTTTGGTACCATCCGGAAATCTATCAAACATATGAAAAATCTGGAAAAAATGAGCACGGACGGCACCTATGAAAATATTTCAAAAAAAGAAATTTTAAGTATTGAACGGGAAAAAGAAAAGATGAAGAAAGTACTTGACGGCATTGAGGAAATGAAGCGCCTGCCGGGTATTGTTTTTATCGTTGATACAAAAAAAGAACAGATTGCCGTCAAAGAAGCCCGTAAATTAAATATTCCGATTGTCGCGATTGTTGATACCAATTCTGATCCGACAATCATAGATTATCCTATTCCAGCCAATGATGATGCGGCCAAAAGCATTAGTATCCTCAGCCGGATTGTTGCTGACGCAGTGATAGAGGGAAGCCAGAAATTAAAGGAACAAAAAGCAGAAGCGGAAAAAAAAGAAAAAACAGAAGAAAAAGTCGAAACTCAAGATAAATAATCGCTACCACAGCATTTCACGGCTTATTACTCATCCAAATATAGCGCAATATTAGGTCTAGCTGATCTTTAGATCAGTAGATCCTGCCGATCCGGATATATTACCCCTGCGTTCACAACCGTGAAAAATTCTATACCTTTTAGTGGTGCATTTGAAAGCAAATATACAGATCCGAGAAGAGGAGATAAAAATGGCAGAAATTACAGCCACTGTAGTGAAAGAACTTAGAGATAAAACCGGTGCCGGCATGATGGATTGTAAAAATGCACTAAAAGAAGCTGATGGAGATATGGATAAAGCTATTGATGTCTTACGCACCAAAGGAATTGCCCGCGCATCTAAAAAAGCAAACCGTGCTGTTAATGAAGGAAGAATTGAGGCCTATATCCATCCCGGGAGCAAACTTGGCGTGTTAGTAGAAATTAATTGTGAGACAGATTTTGTTGCAAAGACAGATGATTTTACCTCTTTTTCCCGCGATGTAGCGATGCAAATTGCCGCATCATCCCCCTTATTTGTTAAGCGGGAAGAGGTGGATCAGGGTACCATCGATCAGGAAACAAAAATTTATCGCGAGCAGGCAAAAGAACAGGGAAAACCTGATAATATTATTGATAAAATCGCAGCTGGAAAATTAGATAAGTTCTATTCTGAGATTTGTTTACTTGAGCAACCTTTTGTAAAAGATCCGGATAAAACGATCGAAAATCTGGTTACGGAAACCATCACCAAGTTGGGTGAGAATATAACTATTCGTCGTTTTAGCCGCTTTAAAATAGGGGAATAACCTGATAATGGGACAGACGCCTGTCTATAAACGTATTTTGCTTAAACTGAGTGGTGAATCTCTTACCGGTAAAAAAGAATTTGGTATCGAAGCAGAAGTTCTGAACCGTTTCGCTATTGAAGTTGAAAAAGCCTTTCGGGCAGGGGTTCAAATTGGAATCGTTATTGGCGGGGGAAATATCTTTCGGGGTCTGTCCGAAAAAGCCCGGGAGATGGACCGGGTCCAGGCAGATTACATGGGTATGCTGGCTACCATTATAAATAGCCTTGCCTTGCAGGACGCCCTTGAAAAAAGAAATCTCCATACCCGGGTAATGACCGCAATCGAAATGCATGAAGTGGCAGAACCATTTATCCGACGCCGTGCCGTTCGACATTTAGAAAAAGGACGTGTCGTTATTTTTGCAGGTGGTACTGGAAATCCTTATTTTACAACAGATACTGCGGCAGTCCTCAGAGCAGTAGAGATTGAAGCAGATGTGATTGTAAAAGGCACGCGTGTCGATGGCGTTTTTGACAATGATCCGGAAAAGGTTAAAGACGCTCTGAAATTTGACAAAATATCCTACATGGAGGTTGTTAGCCGAGGTTTGAAGGTGATGGATACAACCGCTATAACACTCTCCATGGATAATAAACTTCCAATCATTGTTTTTAATTTTGACGAAGAAGACAATTTAAATCGTCTTGTGATGGGAGAATCCGTAGGAACCAAAGTTCAGGAGTAGCCCATGGATATGAAAGAGATTAAAAAAGATGCTGACCACCGGATGAAGAAAGCCGTTGAAAATATTCAGCACGAACTTGCAAAAATCCGTACCGGACGCGCATCCCCTGTCTTGCTTGATGGTGTTAAGGTGTCTTATTATGGGAATATGGTCCCATTAGCTCAGGCATCCACGGTAACCATACCCGAACCACGACTGATCGCTATTCAACCCTGGGATCGGAATATGATTTCAGAAATAGAAAGGGCTATCCTAAAATCAGATTTGGGGTTAACACCTTCCAACGACGGAACTTTTATCAGGGTACCAATTCCGCAACTTAATGAGGAGCGTCGGAGAGATCTGGCAAGACTTGTAAAGAAATTTGCCGAAGAAGGCAGGATCGCTATTCGAAATGTTCGACGCGATGCCAATGATCATCTCAAAAAAATGCAAAAGAATCATGATATATCAGAAGATGAGTTGAGTGTCATTCTTGACGAAATCCAGGAAGTCACTGACAAACATATCAAAGAAATTGATGAAGTTCTGGAGCATAAAGAAAAAGAAATTCTGGAAATCTAATAAAAAAGCCCTGTCAACAGCAGGGCTTTTTTTTTATTTATTATGGTAGGTATGTTGTTTCCAGTGGATTGGTGATCTGGAAAGCAGGCTCACAGCTAATAGAATTGAGTAGAAAATATAGAATACTTCATAAACCGGGAAAATTAGAAATATTCTCCTGAGTTTAATCCGTCTGGCTATGCGCCAGATTAAGGATATATCTGTTGTAAAAACCGCCAGAATTGCCAGAAGCAACAGGGGAGACAGGGGAAAGATAAATATGCCCCCAACCATCATGAGATGAACCACAAAGGACGTGAACATCATCATCCACCCCCAAAAATTTACCCGAACACCACCGCGCAACCATCTCTTTCGTTGTTCATAAAAATCTTTGAAATTTTCTAAAGGCAAACTTCTGACCGTATTCTCCGGGTCTAATCGATAAGCTATTTGATAATTTGTTGAACTGGTAATAGTTCTAAGTAAGGCCATGTCTTCTGTTAGCGAAAAACCAATTGAACGAAAACCACCTATTTCATCGTAGACGGATTTCTTAAAACCAAAATTATTACCTAAAATGCTGACCGGCAGTCCAATACCTGCTGTACCGGAGGCAATGGACTGTAAAAGCAACCAATCCAGCTGTTGCAGCCGTTCAAAAAAACCTGATTTAAACCTATCGTCACCGATGACCGTTAATCCACCCACCATACCTGTTTCTTTAGTAAAGTAAGTACACATCTCCTCAACCCAGGTCGGCGGTACCCGGCAATCGGCATCGGTTACCAGGATAATATCCCCCCTCGCCTGATCGAGGCCCTGGGCCAGCGCATTCATTTTACCCTGGAGTCCGTTGGTTGCCCTTTCAACATCAACCAGGATAAAATGATTTAACCGATCACAAAATGTTGAGGCTATCTGGCGGGTCTGATCGCTCGAACGATCATTTATCACACATACCTGAAGTAATTCCTGTGGGTATTGAAGATTCTCGAGGCTGGTCAGACATTCAGCTAAAAACTCTTCCTCGTTTCGTGCGGCGACTAAAACTGATACAGATGGTTTTGCAGTTGTGGTCGGATATTTTTTGTTAAGCCCAAAATGATTCAGCAAGCCAATCAGCACATATAATGCCACAAGAATCAATATAATACTGGCTATGATCATCAACATCAGGACTTTCGGTTTCCCCATTTAAACTGTTTGATCTGTGATAAAAACCCAAATAATAAAACATAAGGGATATGAAGAAAGAAAGCAAATGGGAATAAATTGATGTGTCTCCTGTCATGCAACAGGGTAGCAGCTTTGCTAAGAAAATAATAATCACCAGCTGCTTTTAGTAGTACAACAGCAAGTATTGGTAAAATAAAAATATTATGAAACAGGAGGGTAAGCGGGGAAAGAAAGAGGAGTAAATTAAAGATATAAAGGGCCAGGAGTGAGGCAGTGATCTTTTTTGGATACAAAAAGCCTTTGGATGCATATCGCAGGCGTTGGTGGAAAAACCTAATTAGATTAGACGGAGGTGCATTCCAGACCTGACTTTCCTTCTGGTTATTATAGATAATTTTCCAATCGGTTTCCTGACGCACTCTTTGCAGAAACAGATCATCATCTCCCGTATGAATGTGTTTAAACTGACCAAAGCCATCTAATTGCTCATAGACCTCTTTCCGGTAGGCCATATTGGTTCCCACACAGGTTACAGGATAGTTCAGCCCTGTTGATGCACAGGCAACAGCTGCATGGGATAAATATTCTAATGATAAGAGTCGATAAATTGTATTATTGTAAGGTGATTTGGATATATAAGGGGCATATCCAATAACCATACCCACATGCCCGGTGAAGCATGAAATTGTCGAGCCAACCCATTCCGGGCCAGGCCGGCCATCCGCATCGGTAAGGATGATTATCTCTCCTTTTGCCTGCCGAACAGCCATATCAATGGCATATTTTTTTGGTGCAAAGGAGTCGTTAGAAACCTTAATCGTAAGATGTTTGATTTTGCTGTTGTTTTTGCTCAAATCTTGAATGGTCTTTGCGGTATCATCTGTGGAACGGTCGTCAATTATGATGATCTCCAGATTTTCAGAGGGATAATTCTGGGCCAATAAATTCTGAATACAATCCCTCACATTTTCCTCCTCATTGTGCATACTGACAATAATTGATATCTGAGGATTATGGCTATCTCTTAAACATCGAACTTGCGTTAGTCCCTTCCTCAAATAATAAAGGGTGAAGAGATATGCAATCAGGTGTAGAAAAAGTATAAGAAAAAAGATATTTAGAACAGATGACATATTAATTTTTTTGAATAATTCTGGCTAAAGGATAAGTGCTCCGAACTGAGTTTATTTATTCCCAATTTTCCAGAGTTTATCCGGAAGAAAACTCCCGAAACCCTGATTGCAATTGCGGCAAATATCAATTTGCTTTCTGTCTGTGAGTAACTTTGACCTGAAGGCAGCAAAATCTGATCCTCTCCATACTTCATCTACAGAATTAGCATGATGAATATTTCCCATTGGATACTTACCGTTTTTATCAAAACAACAGGGTACAAAAGTACCATTCCAGTTGATCAAAGTCGAAAGCCATGGTCTGGTGCATGATTTTTTTTCAATACCTTTTACCTTATAATCCTGACCGCTGTAATCGTAGCGGCGGAATTTATCGTTTTTTGGCAACCACTTCTCGGCTTCTTCCAGGGAACGTACTTCAATATTTTTAATCAACAATCGATCTACACCTAATTGTTCAGCTAAATTCTTCACTTCGGCAATCTGGTCTTCATTATGTTTCATCACAAGAAATTGCAAAGCAATATTTGGTGTCCGGAGGCCTCTTTTATTCCGTTCAGCAAGAAGGCTTTTTGTACCATCGAGAACTCGCTGCAACTGTCCTCCAACGCGGTACCGTTCATAGATTTTCTGGTCAACCCCATCTACCGAAACGATCATACTGTCCAGTCCGGAATCTAATGTTTTTTGAATATTTAAGTCAGTAAAATAATGCCCGTTAGTACTGGTTGTAACATAGATATTTTTTTCTTTGGCCATTTCTACAAAATCGAAAAAGTGTTTATTCATATAGGGCTCACCCTGATGATAAATCAACAAAAAGAAAATATCATCACCCATCTGTTCTATTATCTGTTTAAACGTTTCTACAGACATTCGGCCGGCAATCCGTTCCATTTCACCCGCCCCGGTTGTACAGAGGGGACAATGTAGATTGCACATATTTGTCGGCTCTATCGTCAATACGGAAGGAATTCCCCAGACAACCGGTTTCTTGAAGATAGCAGAAATAACAAAGGAAACAGAGGTTTTTAGAATGTTCCCGATCCGTCGAATTGTAAGGGATCGGATTAAGCGGCTGAGCAACAACTCGTTAAGAAAAATCATTGAACTTTATCCTGATTTGTTCATTTAAGGCAAAGAGAAATTTAAAAGATAAATGATAAAAGACAAATTAATAATAGTTAAAATCGTTGAATATGACATCTAACTTGAATAATTTACCACAGAGAATATTTAAGTTAAATAATATTAAATACTTAAAAGTTGTATTATAGTAAATTTGAATTACTATTATATACAAGCCATTCATCATGTAAATACAATAATATTAAATAATTATCTCTGTGGGCTCTGTGGTTTATGAATAGATCAAACTAATCAATATTTTCAGTGAGAAAGCCTTTCTTGTAATTTAAACCATGGTCATTTAAATTTACATTGCCCTATGAAGAATTTTAACATTTTTCTGATCATATTAGGAGTTGCAGCACCACTAATGGCTGAAAATCCTGTCAGTGTTCCTCTGACTAATCCGGTTTATCATTTTCTGGATCGGATGGAAACACTCGGGATTCTGGACAATATTCTCGACGGTGCCAAACCATTTGACCGGGGTCATGTGGCCGATCTGCTGGTTGAAGTCAATAAACATCGCGATGGGTTGACTGCTATTGATAAGGAAAATCTGGATAATTTTAGGCTGAATTTCCGCTTTGAGATCGATCCTTCACAGAAATATAAGCAGATTGAGGGAGACAAATCCTGGTATAGCCCATTCTCCGGTTTCAAACAAGTTAAGAATGATTTATTCCGATTCTTCGCCCGTCATCAGCCGGAAGAGGAAAACCATGTGTTTCTCTGGGAAGATTCAACAAATAGTTTTTACTTTGATTTTGCCTATGACATCACATACGATCAGAAAAATGACAATATTAACCGAAGCAAAGATGTGATGACCTTTGAGGCCCGTGGCAGTATTACAAGCAATTTTGGCTATATGGTGAATGTGTCCATGGCCAATATTCATGGTAACTTCCAATATCGTAACAGTGATCCTTTTTTAAAAAACACCTGGCGGAATAACCGGGAGGAAGTAACTTATTTTGACCGAAGCGGTGGAGATATTGGCTTAAGTACACCGTATGTAGATCTCCACTTTGCCATACAACCCACGACCTGGGGATTGGGCGAATCCGGTTCGCTGATTCTTTCAGACAATGTTGAGCAGTATCCCTATATAAGTATTGGTAAATACTGGAGCTGGGGAAGTTTTGTGTTTATGCATGGAAAGTTGCTGTCAGAAAGTACGGGACGTTCGGACGAAGGACAGGCACAACATCCGGATAAATGGATTGCCAGCAATCGGTTCGAATTCTCACCACTCACCGGAATGGCTATTGGGCTAACAGGTGTCATCATCTATGGCAACCGCTCAGCAGATTGGGCTTATCTTTTACCTATAAATTATTTCCGGGCTACAGAGCATACGCTCAGAGATCGGGATAATGCCTTATTGGCCTTGGATCTTGAATCACGAATTTTTGATGGCGTCAAAGTATATGGCACCTTATTTCTTGATGAATTGCGTAAGGATAAATTGGGTTCGGATTGGTATGGCAATAAGCATGGTTTTCAGGCTGGTTTGCACCTGGCAGATCCTCTGGGCATCGCTAATTTTGCCATCCGTTTTGAATATGTGGCCGTAATGCCCTGGGTATACACACATAAGTATAAGGTCAATCGCTATGTCAGTGATGGGGCTCCGCTTGGCTACTGGTCTGGTCCAAACTCTGAAGTTTTCTATCTCCATTTAGAAAAACAACTTAGTCGCCGGTTGAATACAGGGGTGAAATTGTGGCAGTGGAAACACGGTCAAAACTATGAAAATGAAAATATAGGTGGTGACATTTTATTAGGTCATAATACGTTGATCGGCGATCAAACAGAGCCCAGAGAGACCCGTGTTTTTCTTGAAGGAATCCTTGAAAGCGAAGAAAAGATTGAAATTTATGCACAATATGAAGCTTTTAATGGTTTTTTTCTGAATTTTGCGACGCGATTCAGTCAATATACAGATGAGGCAAGTACTAAAGATACAACAGAGCTCCATTTTGGACTACGGTTAGAGTACTAAACTAATAGATAGCCTATGATTTTATTCTCACGCCAGAGGCGGGCAGACAGACGCTAAGGAACCAATTAAAAAATACAAAACACAAGATACAAAATAATTCTTTTTGCATTATTGACTGAAGAGTGGTATTTATATTTTGTATTAATTCTCTCTGCGTCTGCGTGAAAAATTACTGACGATCAAGCAAATTGTGGGTTATGGCAAGTATAATATAGTGGTTACCACGCAGCCCCTATGAAATTTGGTAAGTTAAAAAGGTAATAACATATTGATCATATATCTTTTTTTGGCATTAAGCCTCATTTATTTCTTGATATTAATTGCTGCACTCGTGGGATTGAGACGATTAAGCACCCCGGGACAAAATAAGATTCGCTCCATCAGTATTATCATTGCCGCCAGAAATGAAGAAAACAGGATAAGGCCTTGTCTCAAAAGTCTTGAAACGATTGATTACCCGTTTGAATCATATGAAGTAATCCTCGTTGACGATTGTTCAGTTGATGGAACCGCAGAGATAATCGAGACCTACTGTCAGCGGCATCAAAACTGGAAATTAATCCGCCTTAAAGAGAAGAGCACGCATTTAAAAGGGAAAAAAAATGCACTTTTTGAGGGTATAGCCAGGGCTAAAAATGAGATTATATTTACAACGGATGCAGATTGTATTGTTCCTTCAAACTGGCTAAAGAAAATGGTTTGTTATTTTAAAGATAATGTTTCTATGGTCCTGGGTTATTCGCCACTCATATCTGAAAAAAAATGGTATTACAGGCTTCTTCAATTTGATAATCTCTTCTCTGCTATTGCGGCCGCAGCACCGGTAAAATCAGGTTATCCCTTTACCAGTGTAGGCCGAAACCTGGCCTATCGAAAGGATGCCTATAATGCACTGGGGGGATTCAACGCTTTAAAAAAATTTCGTAGTGGGGATGACATACATTTAACAAACAGATTTCATCAACACGATGGAGGCGAAATTGATTATTGCGCTGATCCCGATACGTTTGTACAAACTTTTATACCAACATCTAATGAAGAAGTTTTCCAGCAACAAATCCGTAAGAATAGTAAAACATTTCAATTGTCTGCATCCTCAATAGTGTTTATGTCGTTGATCTTTGTTTACTATCTTTTACTGTTCATATTACCAATAATTAGTCCGGCTACCTTAAAACTCTGGATTATCCTTATTATTCTTAAATTTATATTAGAATTTATTCCATTAAAAAAGTCGGCAGTTATTTTTAAACAAAAAGATCTAATCCCCTATATCCCCTTGATGCAAATCATCTATCCGCTGTATATTATCATTTTTAGTCTGATTGGGAGTTTACAGTATTATCACTGGAAAAAATAGACCGTCGATGAATACTATTTTTAAAAAGCGTGTTATATACATTAGTCAAATTAGTTTCGGAATCGCTCTGGTAGTCTGGATATTAATGCAGGTGGATCAGGAGAAATTTGTTGCCTATTTTAGTAAGATATATGCACATAACTTACTGTATATTTTAGGATTAAGTGTGATAAGCCTGGTAATCCAGTTTCGTCGCTGGCGGTATCTGATTGAGAAATATTCAAGTCATTATGATCTGAGAGATTTGCTTCCTTCCTTTTTTGCGGGATTTACCTTCCGTATTATAATTCCGGGTGGGCCTGCAGAGTTTAGTAAGATTTTTATGTTGCCTGGAAAAAAACGAGGTAAAATTCTGGCGTTTGGTATGGAAAAAGTGTTTCTCACCTTTATAAAACTAATAGCAATTTTGATTGTATTACCCATATCATTCCCGCAGTATTCTGTTTATTGTTTTGCCCTTTTCGTAATTCTGGTGTTTGCTTATATATTTATTCCCAGGTTATCCTATCTGAAAAACTGGCAGGAAAAGGATGTTAACTATCATGTTGTTTTCGCCAATAATGTTCTTTTTTCTCTTGGGATTTTTGTCGTAATGGGATTGCAGTATTATATATTATTGAATCAGGTTGATGTGATATCTCTGTCAGCGACATTTCATACATCCGTTTATTTGTGGTGTGCAGGAATGGTACCGATAAGTGTCTCAGGGCTGGGCATTCGTGAGGGATTAGCTGTCTACTTTTTCCGCCTCTATGGTGTCTCACCGGCGAATGCTGTCGCTACCTCTTTGTTCCTTTTTGTCATCAATACTATTTTTCCGGCCCTTATCGGTGCCTATTACATTTATAAAAAAAGAGATCATTTCCGGGAGATCAGGGGCAGTTTAAAATCGACCAGAGAAATTATCTCCGCTGTTCGGCGCAACCGAAAATCCGAAGATAGTACAACTGAAAATCAGGAAACAGAACAAAAATAGAGGCTCAATATTGCCCCGGAAATGTAATACTATGAGCAGGTGCGAATTGATTGGTTGAAAAAGTTATCCCCAACTGAGATTATTTAAAGCGATGGTTTAGAATTTTCTAAAATTAATATGGCTTACTGCGAATGTTGTTAAAAGGGCCTGACAGAGCGTTATCGGATCACACCACCAGTTATCAGGATCTAAGATAGAGCAGCCGATCGCAATTTATAGAGTGCATAAAAAAGAATGTATAGAAACCGGATATAAGACGAGGCCTAAGGCTATATTATACAATTAGTTACGAATGGTAAAGATAAAATATACTTTTCTTATGGTAAGAAAAATATATTTTTCGGGACTTATATAACAAATGAATACAAACTGTATACCATTGTTCACCTGGCCAACTTAATTCTGAATAAAAACAAGTTGTTAGGCGAACATATTTGAAATTGACCATAAGTTGATCACAGTTATACACAAGTTATTCACAGCTGCCATGTTTTCACATTTATCAGCATAATGCAGAGAACATAGCCAGTAGTGGCCTTTCGTGAAAGGCCACTACTGGCACACATAAATTTTACCGCCCTGTTTGTCCTGATTGGCCATGACCCTGACGAGATTTTAGATGTTTCACGTCTTCAGGGTTGAAATAAATAGCCGCAAACTGCTCGACCAATTGTCTTAATTTACTCACATTCTTGAGATCTGTTGTCTGCTTTGATTTCATCGCGAATACCATCATCTGATGCAGATAGGTTAGTTTTTTCTGATAATCCTGAAACTCTTTCGAATTTCCCGGTTCTTTAATTTTAATCCTCTGAGCCAGAAAATAGTAAGTTACGATATGTGTAAATTCATCAGCATGTTTATCCTTATTTTCCACCCACCGTACCAGTTGGTTGACATTGGCCCCGGCATTTTTGGACAAATCATTAATTTGATTCATCGCTTTTTCAATAGTGGTAATATGTTCCTGTAAAAGATCAATCCGCATCTTATCACCATAGATGCCACAGGGTACCTGACAATGGGAATAGGCGAGGTTGGCCGTAAGGATGGTCAAAACAACCATACTGATGACCTTAATTGATATTTTCATAGTTTTCTCCTTCATTAAGTAAATTTAACATTAGTTATTTATTCCAAAAACCAGTTTGTTCTCCTGAACTTTTGTGATTTGATGGTGATAATAAATTCGAAAAAGATGTAAAAAAACTCTAGTCGATGGTACATAACGATTTATTAGTCAAAAATATTCTGACAATTTTATATATATTTTCACGGTATTTTTTGAGTTGGTAGTCATATTTATACTCTCTATAACTAAATCACCC
>SDBT01006735.1_pt1 | contig 19000 bp, 12 predicted proteins | sample 2277101 | NCBI WGS metagenome assembly SDBT01 (sample SAMN10404973, study PRJNA504765) | marine sediment metagenome | isolation source: marine sediment core GS10_PC15, 103 cmbsf | place: Arctic Ocean: Southern Knipovich Ridge | collected 2010 | reverse complement strand
AAACTGATAATTTATTTTCGGTCATTTATTCTTATTTCTTTCGGCTAATTATTGTTGTTGTAATCAGATAATTATTTTTACAAATTTCTTATATTTGCGGCCAGATAGCATTGTGGTTCCCACCCAATCACCCCATACACCATCATCATTTTTAATCTTTACTCTCCAATAATACATTTCATAATTTTCAAGAGGATTAGTTATTTGATATTCAGATAATGTAAGTGAATTATCGATGGCAATAATAGTACCACTAAAATCATTAATCTCAATTTGATATCCTAAAGCATTTGTTATGTCTTCCCAATTAAATAATGGAGTAAAATCTGCAGTTACGCTACCATTAGAAGGCGTTAGATTCAAAGGTTTTTTAATTTGAATATCAAAATTCCAAGTATTACTCCATTCCCCCAATATACCATCACCATTTTTAATCCTTACTCTCCAATAGTAAATAGTATTATTATCAAGAACGGTTGAAACCTGGTAGTTACTTTGAATAACATCTTCATCATCAACAATTATTGTCCCATTAAAATCATCTGCTGTATTAACTTGAATATGATAACCTGTTGCCTCGTAAACATCTTCCCAATCTAAAACAGGCGTTGTATCGCTAATATTGCTATTATCAATCGGAATTGGTATGGTCGGTACCTGAATGGTAATATCTAATGTAAAACCGTAAGACTCACTCCAATTGTCACTCCATTTAGTACCGTCATATGCTTTCGCACACCAGTAATAAGTTGTATTGTTTTCTAATACTCCGACGGGAATTGCGTAATAATTAGAAGAAATATTATCGTTTTCATGGACTATATTATTCTCAAAATCGCTTTCTGAAATGGATACTCTTATACAATACCTTTGCACCAATGAAGGATTAAACTTATATACGACTAAAGTAGGCGTGCCGTCACTTGTTATAGTTCCATCGGCTGGAGAAAGAATTGTAATATCATCAACATCATAATATGAACTGATACCATCCCCATCTAAATCTACAGATGGAACTCCAACGTAATTTGGAGCTTCTGGATCTACCGGATTGTTGAACACAACATCTTCAGGAAATTGAACGCAGTTTATCCCGAAAGAAAGAATGAATACGATAATCAGAAATGAGAGGGTTTTTAACTTTTTTAACATAAACTACTCTTTACATAATATCTATTATATCGCATCTATTGGATTATACTAATATGCTAAAACCTTTTTATCAAATTTGTCTGTATACGGAAATCATCATGGCTGTATGTACTTATCTGCATTTCAAGTCTGTTAATATCATCTTCTTTTGGCCTTCTGATAAATAAATATACAGATATTCCTGCTGATAGGATAGCAGAGCCCAAGAACACATATTCTACAGTGCTCAAACTTCTACTACGATCCAAATGATCCTGAGCAGTATTCCTGTACTCAATTGCTTTATCTGTATCTGTCTCTTGCTCATATAAATCATAATTTGTATTATATTCATCCATTTGGTTTCGTGATAAAAAATAAAATAATAAAGTGCCACCAGTAAATGCTGCAGCTCCTCCTCCAAACACAAACCCTGCTGTTTTATAATTCACTCTCCTTAATTTTAACTTCTCTAAATTAGCCGTTAAAAGATTTTTCTCTTTCTCTCTCTCCATTACCTTTTCTTTTTCAATTCTTTCCCTCTCTGTTGCTGCCCTTTCTCTTTCGATGGCTTTTTCTCTTTCAATTCTTTCTTTTTCGGTAGCTTCCTGTTTCGCAATATATTCCTCAGTATATTCCGGCGTAATTTGTACTTTAAGTGTTTTACCCTTCTTAATATATATTTCTCCTTCAGTCTTTTTAATATTTGTACCATTCACTTTTAAAATGTATCTACCTACTGGTAATTCTTTTGTCATTCCTCTTTTCACTAAATCTAATAGAAATATATTTTCACCAACATCATCTTTCTTCACTGTAATATTATTAACCTCATGTTCTTTATCTAATATGTCAATAAATAGCTTTCCTATCTGTACAAGATCAATTTGAATCCTGGTTGTTTCATATGGTACAACTTCAAAACTGTCCACCACTTTCATATACCAATCTTTAACTAATATTAATTCGTGTTCTCCTGGAATTATATTCTTAATCAACTTGGGTGTCTGTCCATAGCCTTTTTTATCAATAAAAATATTTACCTTCTCTGGGTCTGTTTGGATAAATACGTTGCCTTTCAATATCTCAAGAACCGCGTTTACTTCAATTATGTCACGATTCATTACTGCAATTTCAGCTTTATAGTAATAGTAATCCTTTTTCACTTCCAACAGATGGTATCCTTTTTGAATATTCTCAATAAGCAACGGTGTTTTCCCTTTTCGATTCCCGTCTAAAAATACATCAGACTCTTTCATATTTGCTGCAACATAAATGCTACCGATCCTTTCACTTATTGGTTTAACACCGACAATCTTATTGCCTAACATTTCCGTCAGACTGAATAATTCATTTAATCCACCATCTATTTCTCCTGAAACCTGTGAAACTATAACTCCGGTTTCTACATCAATAATCCGTAAACTCATAGTGTTTAAATTTTCTATTTTTGTAAGATTCCCCGTCACAATAAACTGTGCCCCAAGAAGTTTTCCAATCTTTACAGTACGTTCTGCATCAACTAAATCACTTAGCTGAAACTCTTGTTCCTCAATAACAAGATCAATAGTATTTCTATCGATAACCTGGTATTGGTTGGAGTTTACAAATATTTCTCTTATTCTCTCAGTCAAAGGAATCGCCAACTCACTTTTTATATTCTTATCAATAGATATATCAGTAACAGCAAGTATAGGTATTTCTTGGCTGAAAGCATGGAAGGATGGTGAAATTAGGAGCATAGTACAAATACAAAGTACTAAATGAGGTTTCAGTAAATATCTGATAGAAAAATATTTTAGGAAATTCACACCATTTTTTTTTGAAAATAAGAATTTTATATCGATTAATCATTTTATCATTATTTAATATTTAGTCAAGATAGAGATAAGTATATCGTATTTAAAAAATTCGAATTTTTACTTATGCAGATTTCATCGAGGAAGAATATGTTTTGATTGCAAAGCCTGGAATAGACAAATTAGCAAAGTATTTTTTGTTGAAATAATAATGTTGAAAATTTGTTTGTTTGCCCATATAATGTTGACCGGAATCTATATTATAATCCGTAATTGAACCGTTTGTTGTATCCTTCAAACCATTTTTGTTTAAAAAAGGTATTAACTTTCGGTTCAGATAATTTTTTGTATAAATCAAGTTTGTTGTGAACAAAGTGTAATAAAAGTGCATCTAAAACTTGATCAAATTTATATCGCTTATTTTCAACCGTATTATTCCCTCTCATTACTGCATGGAGGCCTTCGTCTCCTTCCAACTTTATTTTATGCGTTTTATATCGACCTTATCTTCATCTGTTAAATCAACACCAAATGTTTCATTTAACTTCTTAATAATGCTTGTTAAAAATACCTTTTCATCAGTAGTAAATTGTGTCGCGCCCTCGGGTGGAGTAAATATTTCGTGCAGCAAGAGGTGGGGAAGATTATCGGAGTGTCGCGTCAGAAAGGCATACAAGGACCAGCTTTGTACATACGTTGCTGTCTGACAAAAATTCACAAAAGAGAACGTGAAGGAAAATAAACTTATAAAAATAATGTGATTCTGCCCACAAATTGTACTTGCGAGAAATAATGTAAATTGTTAACATGTAAAATAGTATTAGAAAGAAAAATAATAAGATTAGTTTGAATTGCAATTTTGGCAATTGTTATGGTGATACCAGAACTCAATAAATTTTAGGTGGACAATAACGTAAATGATACAAAGCTTTAATAATAAAACCGAGAAAGTCGGTGATGACTTTAAAAAGAATATCGGTAAAGACAGCCGACTGCAAGTCGCAGCTGGTATTTTTACTATATACGGTTTCGAATGTCTCAACACCGAATTGAAAAAGATTGATAAGTTAAGCTTCATATTCACAGATCCCACCTTTATTGAAGCTGATAAAAATAGAAGAGAGAAAAAGCAATTTCAAATTAACGTCGATTTTCGACAAAAGGCTATTAGCGGCTCAGAGTTTGAAATAAATTTAAAAAATGAACTTAAAGGAAAAGCAATTGCCAAAGAGTGCAAAAAATGGATTGAACAAAAAGCAGTATTTAAAGCCAATATCGGGAATAAATATATTCAGCCGCATATAGCGCTTGAGAATAGTGAAAATAAATATGTGTACATGGGGATAAATGAGTTTAGTAGCGCAGGCTTTGGTTATGAAAAAGACAATTCTATACTGCACCAGATTATTAAAACAGACGATTTTGAGGCTACTAAACAGTACATTCAGAATTTTGAAGAAATATGGAACGATGAGAAAGTATTAAAAAATGTAACCGACGAAGTTCTCGAGTATATTGCAGATCTTTATAAAGAAAACTCCCCGGAATTTATCTATTATCTGACCCTATACAATATTTTTGATGAGTTTCTAGAAGATATTTCCGAAGATGAACTTGCCAATGAAAAAACCGGATTTAAAAAATCTGTGATCTGGAATAAACTCTACGACTTCCAAAAGGATGCCGCATTAGGGATTATTAATAAATTAGAACGGCACAATGGATGTATTCTTGCCGATAGCGTAGGGCTTGGGAAGACCTTTTCAGCATTGGGCGTTATTAAATATTATCAGGAGAGAAACCGAACTGTACTTGTTCTATGTCCCAAAAGGCTGGGAGACAACTGGCAAACATTTTTAAATAATTATGATGACAATCCTTTGATTAAAGACCGTTTAAATTACCATGTTTTATATCATACGGATTTATCAAGAGAACAAGGGCAATCAAATGGAATAGATTTATCACGAATAAACTGGGGTAATTACGATTTAGTTGTCATCGATGAATCGCATAATTTTAGAAATAATGACCCCCGAAAAGATCGAGTAACCCGCTATCAAAAACTGCTGAATGATGTCATGAAAGCAGGCGTTAAAACAAAAGTTCTTATGCTTTCGGCAACTCCGGTCAATAACAGGTTTACTGATCTAAAGAATCAGATCGCTTTGGCTTGTGAAGGTGAAACAGGTATAGCCGACGGGAAAATGGATGCGGATAAATCAATCGAAACCATTTTATCAAATGCTCAGAAGGTTTTTAACGATTGGTCTAAACTGCCGGCAGAAGAAAGAACCAGTCAAGTTCTGTTAAAACGACTTAATGCAAATTTTGATTTTTTCAAATTACTCGACAGTATAACAATCGCCAGAAGCAGAAAGCACATAGAGAAGTATTATGACATCAATAAAATAGGCAAATTCCCAAATAGATTAAAACCTATTACCCATCACGCTGACATAACGAACCTTGAAGGATTTATAGAAATATCAGAGCTCTATAAAGAACTCTCCAAATTGACAATGTCTATATACTCACCTACTGAGTACATATTGGACAACAAGCGACAATTTTATAGCGACATATATGATACAAAACTCACTGAGAATGTAAGTTTTAAGCAGTCACACAGGGAAAAAAATCTTCAAACTCTTATGCGGGTTAACTTTCTTAAAAGATTAGAAAGTTCAGTCGATTCATTCAGGATAACTCTAGGTAAGTTTATTAAAGGAATTGAAGCTACCATTTGCAAAATTGAAATATTTGAGAAAACAGGAGTTCAAGCATTTGTCGATTCTACTCAGGTTAATGATATCAATCTTGATGCTGATAGTGATGATTGGTTGAATGACGAATTTAGTGTTGGTGGCAAAGTAAAAGTCAATCTGGTGGATATGAACACTTCCGGATGGAAGCAGGACTTGGAGGCCGATGTTCTTATTGCCAAAGCAATATTTGCAGAAATGGAAAAGGTAACACCTGAGCACGATACAAAGCTTAAGGATTTGAAGACATTTATTAAAAACAAGATAGAAGCCCCTATAAATCCGGGAAATCGGAAAATTCTGATATTCAGTGCTTTTGCGGACACGGTGAATTATTTGTATGAGAATATTGCCGATTATAATAAAACGCTTAATCTGGAAACCGCGAAGCTAACCGGCTCAGATCAAAATCAGACAACGCTAAAATTGGATAATAACTTCAATAATATTCTGATCAATTTTTCCCCCCGATCTAAAGAACGAAGGAATAAAGATGCTCCTGAAATAGATGTCTTAATTGCTACGGATTGTATTTCAGAGGGGCAAAACCTTCAAGATTGCGACACTCTTATTAATTATGACATACATTGGAATCCTGTTCGCATTATTCAACGGTTTGGTCGTATTGATCGAATCGGGTCGATTAACAAAGATATTCAGCTGATTAACTTCTGGCCTCAATTATCCCTTGATGACTATATCAATCTGAAAAGCCGTGTTGAAAGTAAAATGTTTATGGTTGATGCGACAGCAACCGGTGAAGATAACGTTCTTACCAACAAATCGTCGGATTTACTGTTTAGGAAGAAGCAGTTGGAAAAATTGCAGGAAGAGGTAGTTGACATTGAAGATATGGGATCTGGTGTTTCGATAACCGATTTAGGGTTAAATGATTTCCGCATGGATTTAGTCAACTACATTAAACAGAATGGAAGCCTTGCAAGTGTTGCAAACGGAATGCACACAGTATGTAAAAAGGATAGTGAGCGAGGGATTGAAGAAGGGGTTATTTTTGTTTTAAAAAACATAAATAGCGAAGTAAATATCGATAAAACAAATCAGCTCCATCCTTTTTATCTGGTGTATATAACCGTAGACGGAAAAATTGCATCAAATCATCTGAATGTGAAAACCACGCTGGATATCCTCCGTGCGCTCTGTAAGGGCAATAGTGAAGCGATAAAAGATGTTTATGAATTGTTTAATGATGAAACCGACGATGGGAAGAATATGGTGAGGTATTCAGAGCTGTTAAATAAATCCATTGAATCGGTACTCAATGTAAAGGATGAAAGCGATGTCGACAGCCTTTTTACAGCAGGAGGCACAACCGCTCTTATGAATAATATAAAGGGTCTGGAAGATTTTGAGCTTCTTACCTTCGTGGTGATAAAGTAATGGGCAATGATAGCTTGAAATTACCAAGAGCCGCTTTTGTAAATAAATTTATTCCAAAAAATAAGTTTTATGAAAAGGCAGCTGTAAGCGCAAAATTGCAGAAAGAGTTTGTTGATAAAATACAGAAAATTACTTGGAAGTATAAACTTGCTGAAAGCACTGTAGGAATCACAAAAACAGATAATGTAACAGAAATACAAATATTTGAAATTGAGTTGAAAGAGCAGGTGATCCCAAAAAACGTCCTTAAGGTCATTGAAAAAGCCATTCCGTATCAGATCTTGTACCGCTTTATCTACAAAGGAAACGAAGCATACGGAATTACATTAAAAGAGAACAATAATGCAGAAAACTACTACTTCTCCGAATGGAACGAAGAAAAGAGCTTTGATTTCAAAGGCATTGATCTGGAAAAGGTATACCAAAAGATAGTCAAAACCTTTATACGATTCGAAGCGCAAACTAAAAGCAGTTTTAATGAGATCATAGATACTGACAACAAAATCAGGGCATTAGAAAATGAAATAGTTGCTTTGGAAAGCAGAATATCAAAAGAAAAACAGTTTAACCGCAAGGTTGAGATAAATAAGGTATTGCTGGAAAGGAAAAAACAGCTTGACAAAGTTAAAGAGGAGCTATAATAATGGATAAATTAAAAATGCAGACACCCGATTTAACGGATAATAATATTGTGCGGATTTCGGTGTTGTTTCCCAATGTGATAACAGAAACAAGGGATGAAAACGGCATTGTTAAAAAAGCAGTGAATTTGGACCTGCTGAAACAAGTTTTATCTAAAAGTCTCGTGGAAGATGACAACGAGCGATATCAACTCGATTGGCCTGGCAAAAAAGCATCTTTACTCAAAGCCAACACGCCTATTACTAAAACCCTCCGTCCTTACAGAGAAGAGAGCGTCAATTTTGATACTACTGAAAATCTTTATATTGAAGGTGATAACTTTGAAGTGCTGAAGATTTTGCAGGAGAGTTATCTGGGGAAAGTGAAGATGATTTACATTGACCCGCCGTATAATACGGGAAATGATTTTATTTATAAAGATAATTTTGCGGTGAGCAAAGAAGAGTATGAAGACGAGCTGGGAGCAATAGATGAAGAAGGCGGAAAGTTGTTTAGAAACACCGATAGCAATGGAAGATTTCACTCCGACTGGTTGAGTATGATGTATGAAAGGCTTGTGATTGCAAGGGATTTGCTGAAAGATGATGGAGTTATTTTTATTAGTATTGATGATAATGAAGTGAATAATTTGCGAAAATTGTGTGATGAAAATTTTGGAGAAGAAAATTTTGCAACTGATTTTATTATAAAGAGCAATCCAAGAGGGAGTCAATCTAATATTTATTCAGCTTCTGTTCATGAACACTTATTATGCTATATAAAAAATGCAAGTATTCAGTCTGGGTTTAATGTTGCCTTAGATGAATCCATGAAGGCAGAATATAGTCTAAAGGATGAAGGAGGGTTATATAGACTTCTTGGACTAAGATTAAGAGGTGGGGCATGGCGGAGAGAAGAAAGGCCTTTTTTGTATTATCCAATATACATAAATCAAGAGAATGGAACAATCTCTTTAGAGAAAGTTAATGCGCATTATTATGAAGTGTTGCCAATAAAGCCTTCTACAAATGAAGAGGGTACATGGCGGTGGAGTAAGGAAAAAATAATAAAAGACAAAAATTTAATTATAGCAAAAAAAATTAAACGAGATGATCAAATAACTTGGGATATTTTCCAAAAGGATTATCTATGTTCAAGTGAAGGTGAGCAAAAAGGTACAAAAGCAAAGTCTATATGGGATGAAAAAGAGATGAATTATCAAAATGGAACTAATGAAGTTAAAAAGCTTTTTGATGGAAAAACATACTTCGATTTCCCAAAACCCTTTTTTCTTATAAAGAAATGTATAGAAATGTGCGATGACAAAGATAGCACTTTTCTCGATTTTTTCGCTGGATCAGCTACCACTGCTCATGCCGTAATGCAGATTAATGCCGAAGATGGTGGGAATCGTAGATTTATCATGGTGCAGCTTCCTGAGTTGTGTGAAGAAAAATCAGAAGCTTTCAAGGCAGGATATAAAACCATTGCAGAAATTGGTAAAGAGCGCATCCGCCGAGCTGGTAAAAAAATAGTAGAAGAACTTAAAGCAAAAAACCTACAACGGAAATTAAACGAAGAACCTTTTGACGCAAGTAAGCTCGATATCGGCTTCCGTGTATACAAAACCGATGATACCAACATGAAAGATGTGTTTTACCATCCAAATGAGCTCAAGCAAGACTTACTTTCGCATTTAGAAAACAACATAAAAGAAGACCGCACTCCCGAAGACCTTCTCACTCAGATTATTCTCGATCTCGGCTTGGAACTCTCCTTGCCGATAGAAACAAAAAAGATACTCGGTAATACTGTTTATATTGTCCAAACCAACGCTCTTGTAGCTTGTTTTGACAATGACATTGATTTTAAGATTGTAGATACAATATCGGATTTAAAACCTTTAAAAGTTGTATTTAAAGATGCCAGCTTTAAAGACGATAAAGACCGTGTTAATGTGGAAGAACGCTTTAAAAGACTTTCATCTGAAACAAAAGTAACGGTGATATAATTATGAAACTACAATTTAAACAACAACAGTATCAGGCAGATGCGACCATGGCAGTTGTCCGATGTTTTGAAGGTCAAAGTAAAGGATTGAGAAAAGAGATTGTTGGCAGAAAAACCATTGATCATGGTCTATTTGGAACAAAAATTAAAGTAGATGAGATATTCTCCAACAAAAAACTGGAACTTGCCGAAAGTGATATTCTTAAGAATGTACAGATACTGCAAAAAGAACAGGGATTAAAAACAGTTAATCGGTTGGATGGGTTAAATTTTACCATTGAAATGGAGACCGGAACCGGTAAAACCTATGTTTATACTAAGACCATGTATGAACTGAATAAGCATTACGGTTGGAACAAATTTATTATAATGGTTCCATCGGTTGCTATTCGGGAGGGGGTGCATAAATCCCTTGAGATCACAGCAGAGCATTTTCAGGAAATTTACGGGAAGAAGATCCGGTTTTCAATTTATAACACCAAGAACAAATCAAATTTGATTAACATTAAGAGCTTTGCAGACACTTCAAATATTGAAGTTATCATTATGAATTATCAGGCATTTGCAAGAACAAGTAAAGAATCACTAAAGATCTATCAAAAACTTGATGCTATTCAGTCAGAAAAACCAATAGATATAATTAAAAGAGCACGGCCGATTTTAATCATTGATGAGCCACAACGCTTTGGAGAGAAGGCCGAGAAGATTTTTACTGACAGAGAATTTGACCATTTATTTACTCTGCGATATTCCGCAACTCATAAAAGAGATTTTAATAAAATATACCGACTGGATGCCATAGATGCCTATAACCAGAAATTGGTTAAAAAAATAAGTGTAAAGGGTATTGAAGTTGTCGGGAACAGCGGAACAAACAGCTATCTCTTTCTCGATAGAATCCAGATTAGCACCAATAAGGATCCGGTTGCGTATTTGGAACTGGAAGTAAAACAAACTTCCGGTTTAAGCAAGAAGATAAGGCAAATTAAGGAAAAGGATGATTTGTTTGTTTTCTCAAATGAACTGCAACAATACAAAGGTTTTACTGTAAAAGAGATTAACGGCAAAACCAATACCGTGACTTTTACCAAAGACGTTTCATTATCAGTCGGCCAAGCAACCGGTGATGTAGATGAAAAACATGTACGACGGATTCAGATAAGGGAGACCATAAAAACACATATTGAAAAAGAACGGATTATGTTTTCCAAAGGCATCAAGGTGTTATCACTGTTTTTTATTGATGAAGTTGTGAAATACCGGGATTACGCTGCTTCAGACCAAAAAGGCACTTATGCCAAAGTATTTGAGGAAGAATATAAACAGGCAATAAGCCAGCTAAGCTTGTTCGAAGAGGACTATAACAAGTATCTTACCAGCCATAATGTTGACGATATCCATAAAGGGTATTTTTCCATTGATAAAAAGGGCAACTTTGTTGATTCTAAAGAGAAAAAAGGTGAAAGCGGCAGTGACGACGTGAGTGCCTATGATCTGATAATGAAAAACAAAGAGATTCTACTTGGTTTGAGCGAACCAACCCGGTTCATATTTTCCCACTCGGCACTGCGGGAGGGCTGGGACAGTCCCAATGTGTTCCAGATATGCACCTTAAAACATAGCCAGTCAACTATCAGTAAACGACAGGAGATTGGCCGAGGACTAAGGATCTGTGTTAATTCACATGGTGACCGCATGGACTCATCCGTGCTTGAAGGTGAGTTCTTTGATGTGAATAAATTAACCGTAGTCGCCAGTGAATCCTATGACGCCTTTGCAAGAGACTTGCAAAATGAAATTGTAGAGTCTCTTTCTGAAAGACCGGTTAAACTCACCATCGATGTGTTAAATGACCTTGTGTTAAACAATGACAAGGGGGAAAAGTTTGTATTTGATAACCAGACATCAATGGACTTGATTTTTGATCTCAAGACAAAGGGGTATGTAAATGAGAATTATCAAATAACAGATGTTCTCATTAAAGATATCGCGGATAAAAAATATAAAGTGCAAGAAAAATTGAAAGGTTTTGAAAATCAAGTTGCCGAGCTGATGACGAATATTTACACGACCGCCAATTTTAAAGCTACAGAAAATGAAAATGAAAACAACATAAATGAAGCACTTTTAAAGCCGAACGATAATTTTGCTAAAAAAGAGTTTCAGGATTTATGGAAAAAAATAAAGGTTAAAACTGTTTACGAAGTAGATTTTGACAGCGAAGAGCTAATCAAAAAGAGCACGGAATCCATCAATAAAAATCTAACGGTTAAAAAAATTCTGGTAAATATTACTTTGGGTGAACAACAGGACAAAATCGATGAATCAAGCCTCAAATCCGGCGAAAGCATGAAAAAACAAAAGAATATCACTGAAAAAGCTGATTCGCTCCTTGGTTCCTTGAAGTATGATTTAGTAGCTGAAATTGCAAAGGAGACGAATCTTATAAGAAGAACAATCGTTAAGATATTACAGAATTTGAGTATTGATACTTTTCATAACTTCAAAGTAAATCCGGAAAGTTTTATACACGGAGTTGTAAATCTTATCAATAGTGAAAAAGCGGCAACCCTCATCAATAATATTGTCTATTCAAAAACAGATCAATCCTATGATGACAGCATATTCACCATCAACAATTTTAAAGGTTCACTCGCGGACAATATCCTCGAAGTAAAAAAACATGTGCATGACTATGTTAAAACTGATTCAAAAATAGAAAGAGATTTTGCAAAAGCGCTTGAAACAGAAGATGTATTGGTTTACGCAAAATTACCAAGAGGTCAAAAAGGTTTTCAAATACCAACTCCAGTAGGTAATTATTCTCCTGATTGGGCGATAGTTTTTGATACCGATAAATATAAATATGTCTATTTTATTGCAGAAACAAAAGGGAGTATGGAAAGCCTTCAACTTAAAGAAATTGAACAGAAGAAAATCAGTTATGCTAAAAAACACTTTGAAGCCTTGGGACATACAGATATTAAGTACGATGTCATTGATTCATACCAGTCATTAAGGGACAAAATAATGAGATAGGACAATCAGCTTTCGATATTGGGGCCCCAGCTGGGAGAGGCGAGGAGACATACATTGAGTGCGCTACGATCCGAGGTCATTATACTTGCCGATTCACACTTAGATAATTTTCAAATGATCTTGAATTAAAAGATCCATTTTTAGTTTATCATATCATTAAAATATTTCAACTTTCAATTGTTTGTCCGGCTTAACAGATGAAATAAAACAGCCAAAAGGATTAATTTCAACCGGTCTTTTAATCCTTGTTATTTCTTCTTCAAGTTCTTTGATCCTTTTGTCTTTTTCAAGATCTTCAATCCTTTTATATTTTTCATCCTCTGTCATCTTCCATCCCCTAGTGATCATTATTAATGTTTATATAAAAACAGCCCATATGGTCTACCCTCCACAAATTTTACCGGGTTTTCCGATTTTTTGATTTGTATAATACCCCTCTTTTGTCTTTCCATAATACCTGCTGTCTGAATTATGTCTCGTGTCCGAATTGGTATTTATCCAATACTTCATTTCTCCTACTTGATTTTTTTTATTATCAATATCTGAAATTGATTCAGAAGTCTTATTGTCATTTAATGACCATAATGACAAATCTAATTCTGACTCCAACATTACTTCGACATCATCAGAAAGGATATAAAAGAAATCAATATCAGTTATTTTTTCGACTTCATCAATCGTAACAGCATATTGTGACAGCGGATAACTACCTTTTATATTTGGTAGGATAAATCCAATAGCTTTTAATTCCGGTTCTAAATAATCCAAAACGACTTTATAATAATGCTTTGGAATTGCGACTTTATTCACACCAATGTATTGATAAGGTCCATCTGTCAATACTGGTCCGGTAACGACATAGATTTTTCTGTTTTCTACTGCCCACTTTCGTACTTGTCCTTCGAGTTTCTTCCATATCCCACGATTGAAACTTGGATCTTGTGGGCTCATGTTGCTCATATAAAAGGATGAACTCATTGCATCGGGAGACCACTTCATGTCAGCTGCCGGTATAAGATGACCCTATAGAGCTTAGATAAATTAACCCACTTGTGCTCAGATAAACTGATCCGTTGGCTCACAGTATAAACAACAATTCAATACTTTTTTTCCAAGTAGTATATGTTAAATATAGGGTTATGATAAATGGAATCGTTTTAAAAAACTTAATGTGGTTATATATTTTTTCTTTTCCACGGAGTATAAATAAATAGTTGAGCCTGTCCCTTCAAATCCGATTATAACTTTTCCTATCAATACAAAGACCTATCAATACAAAGACCATCCCAATACCTAAAACTATTACTAAAGTAGTTCCCGGATACTTCACGCCATAAATAACAGGTGTCAAAACCAATCTGGTTGCAGTCTTCATTGACTCGTGTTCCTTTATGTAATTTGCAACAGGCGGTGATGTCTTGTAATAGAATTTTACAAACGCCCTGCCGATTCCGTTAGTCATAAGGTGGTTATCTCTAAATTTCCTTAAAACCATTACATGTGGGTCTAGGTAGCTTCCAAAAGCAGCGGTAGCTATGAAGCAACCGCCAACAGACCCAGATCCACTGCTTACCGATGAACCGCCACCGTCGGGGAGGTCGGGAGCATCAGGGTCTTCAATCTTGCCGTGAGCTATACCGCCGGGATCTTCAATCTTGCCGTTAGCTACACCATCTTTGTCACCGCTCCCTCCGTCGGTTAGAATCAGGGTAACCGTTTTGCCGATTATGACCGCGTTCAAGAACTCATGGAATCCAGAGCCGTCCACCTTGTAGTACTTTGCATTCGTCGGGAAGGTCGTCGGGAAGGTGATCGTAACGGTTACGGTTCCACCGTTTGGAACGTTGTTTATAGTGAAGGAGACAAGCCCGTCTGGGAACTGATAGTTTGAGGGTTTACCAGTCTGGTTGAGGCTCGGATCAGAGTCAGAGAAGGTCTGGACACTGCTCAGACTTGTTCCTAGATTAGCGGAAGTATCCACGCTGATCTTGCCTGTGCCGGTTACGGACTGCGGTGTAGCATAAGTATTATCATTGGGGTAATCGTCTTCGTTATCCGGTACACCGTCGCCATCAGAATCTGGGTTTTCTGCTATAGTTGAGAAGATCCATAGGTGGTCGGAAATCAGGTTGTTGTCAGCGCTATCCTTCACCCCGGTGTTTATGGTGGCCGCGTAGAGGGTCGAGTTTGTGAGATTAGACGATGGGATAAAGGTAGCAGTATTAGTTATAGAGTCATAGCTTACGTTACCAGTCACAGGACCGTCCAGACCCGTGAGCGTAAACGTAGAAGCGTTTATGGTTGAGACGTCCATGGCCTCGTTGAAGGTTGCGGTTATGGTATAGTTTATTGGAATATTGGAGTCGTTGGGGACCGGGTTTGTTGAAAGTACATAGGGCGGATCTGTATCAGGAGCTAAGCCTGTGGAGAAGCTCCAGAGATAGTCATCAACCATATTGAGGCCGTTAGTATCCTGTACACCCGTTGTAACTGTAGCCGTAAAGGGTGAGTCATATGCGAAGTCGGCCAACGGGGTGAAGGTCGCCGTCATAGTTGCAGCGTTGTAGCCTACGGTGCCAAGCACAGGACCGTCCGGACCCGTGAGCGTAAACGTAGAAGCGCTTATGGTCGAGGCTTCCACAGCCTTGTCGAACACGGCTGTTACGTTGATATTTATTGGCACTTCAGTGGCTCCATCTGACGGGGTTCCAGGGGTTACGGTAGGGGGAGATGGGGGTGGGGTTACTGTTAAGCTCACCGACTTAAAAATTTCATCACCTGAGCCGGAATCATGGAATAAAACGCTATCATCGTAATTACCCGGGTTCAGTGTGTAAGCTCTTCTGTTTATATTTATCGTTATGGTTTTAGCTTCACCGGGCAACAACTCGACATCAGAAGGTGACGGAGAAACCCACCATTCACCATTTGCTATATGCAAATCGAAGGAGCTTGTTCCAACATTAGCCACGCTATAAGATTTGCTCACAGGATAGAACGGGCCACCTTCTGTTCCAGATGAACTTAGCCCCTCAGATGGGGCAACAACTAGCTCCCCTACGCGTTGACCGTCAAATACCGTCAGGTTAACATATCTCAGGACCGTTTCGGTTTGGTTGCTTTCATTTACAAAATTGATGGTTTCAGAGTAACTCCCCGCAGGGAGGTTAAAGGCATTATTGTTTAACGCGACGGTAACGTAAACAGATTCTTGTCTTGCTAAAGTTCCGTCAACGGAATCTCGACGTGGAATAGTTTCTTGTGAATCGGTTGATAGTGTAACCCATGTATCGCTCCCCCAAGATCCACTAAGTGTTGCCCGCCAGTCTATGTTATCAGGGAGGTATGTGGTGTTATTAAGGCGATATGTCTCGGATGTGAAATTAAATGGACCACCTACTGTCCCAGCTGCTTCAAAATGATTGGAAGGCTCAACAAAAAATTCGGGAGAGGGATTAGGGTCTATAACCGTTAACTCCATATCTCTGGATATGATACTCCCATTTGTTGTGTTCGAGAAGTTTACAATATCGTTAATAATACCTGCCTGTTTGGCATCGGCGTTACTGTTTATGTTGACTGTAACTGTTGTGCTTTCCCCGGGCAGAAGTGTTCCACCTATGCCTGACAACGATAGAATATCAGCACCAGATATCCCTTTTGTGGCAGACCAGTTGAGGGATTGACCTCCTGTATTTACTAATGTGTAAGTCTTTGATGATGGTAAGAAAGGCCCACCTTGGTTCCCGGATGCACTAAAACCATCATCTGGCATTATGGTAAGAACACCATTCGAAGGGCTAATCAAATCAATACTTACTTCATCAAGGTAAACTGTTGTATCCAATACAGTAACTTGGGCTTCATTGCCGAGAGCAACAGAAGCTGTGTCTTGCCAAACCGCAAACCCCCAGGAATATTCTATATCTTGATCAAGATAGACAGTGGTAGAATAAGAAAATTTATCTATATCTGGATTAAATATCGGATCCGGTATAATACTACTCAATGCATTTAATAGATTCGCTATTTGTCCAAGTTTCAAGGCTGTGATTGCTGCTGATTGTGCTAATGCAATAATTAAAGCTCCATTACTCAAATCAGTCTCGTACATATATATGGGGTCTAATTGGAAGACACCACCGAACACCTGAAAGATTGTGGCCCCTTTAGAAGCACCTGGCACCAAAGTTGATGATAACTTCCACATGCCTCCAGATATTCTACCCGTAAAAGTTACTAAATAGATCCCAGACTGTGACACCGAGAAAGTTTTTGCTATATTGTCTAGTAGTTCAATATTAGCTACCCCAGCAAAATGAGCTCCCGTTACCCCAATATGATGAATAACTCCTGCTTGAGGATCCCTAGAGCTATCAGAAAATGCATATCCGAACCCCAAAGTAGTTGGATTTTCGGAATGGCTTGCTCGTATATTTGAATATGGTGGGGTATCAGCGAGAACAGGTTTTAAACCAAAAAGCGTGAGTATAAAGAGGATACTCAAAATCATAAGACGGTAACTATGCTTTATGTTAGTTTCCATTAAGATATCACCCATCACACAAAAATTGCTCTAATTTTACCACTTGCAGCTTTCTTGTCAATCAATTTTATTTTGTAATTCAATAAATAATAGCACTTCTCCCGGTAACCTGGGTTTTTTAATCTAATATTTTACAACTACACTTAAACTACAGATAACGTCCCAGTATTATAGGTATAAAGGTCTGCACAGACCGGATCTCTTTAATTGCCTGTAATGCGATTGTATACCCTACTCATTAGCGCTCACTTAATTCACCCCTTTCTGCTCACATACGTTTTCCCTTTAAAAAAACTATTGCTAGTCAGCCCGTCAACCACTCGATGTTGTCCGCTTATCAGTCTTTTATCTCAACAGGAATATAACCACCGTATATCATTCGATTACCGACTTTTACAATATTCACATCTATTACTTCGGGTCCTGCCTGCGCATTTGAAACAATAAGCGGTTTAACCAAATGTAATGTCAACAAGACTGCAATAACAGTTAAAATAATTTTTATATATGTCATATCAACCTCCTATTCGATAATAAGTTTGGATTAGTTTAGTATGGTGATAACCTTTGGTATGATGAATATGGTCTATACATTTCGATTTAATATTTTGTATATAGTATTACATTAACTATTTCTGATTTAAAACTTTATCGCTTTTTTAGGTTTCTTTTTGCTTCTTCCATTTCTGTATTCTCTTATCTAATATTCTTTTTAATTTTTCTAATTTTTCTTTATTTTCTAACCAGATTTTATGGTGTTTCCCTCCACCTAATCCACGACCGTCAAAGACACCAACTGTAAAATATGGCATACCTTTAGGTACAATTTCACGGTCAATAATTTGAAGAGTATCGTCACGGTAAGTTGGTTTCCCATCTCCAACTTTAAGTGAACCTATCTCAGTTATATATTTTTTTTCAGGAAAGATATATTTATTGCCTTTTGGTAATTTTATACTTCTTAGGCGAGGGCGTAATTTTGAATCAATATATATTCCAAGACCAAGTCCAACAATTAGCCAAATGATACCTGTAATTATCCACTCAAAGGATATTTTATAAATAATATCTATGATCCCCTGAACAACGTTTGTTATCAATAATTTTCCTTAAGAATCAATAAATCGTTTTTCATTTAATCCTTCTTCCTCCAATATAAAATTTCAATTCTTATCGTCACTCAATTTAGTTCAAATGTAATATCAAAATAAAATATCTATCTTAGTATATCAGGAATCTCGAATAATTCAACAATCAATTCAGACATAAAAAAGACGAGAAACCGATCACACAACATTTGCCATGTAATCAATGTCTCGCCTCCTTTACTCGGTTGATGATTGATTTTTGTCTGTGATCTACTTTCTTCCATTTACAACTCAACATAGACATTGTAGAATATTCCCTGTGTTTATCAATTGAATATGAATTGTCAAAGCACTTTAGTAAATGTGAAAAGTGATGGTATTATTGAGGATGATTTAGGTAGGAATTTTATAGGTCTTTTCTTGATTGATAGGAAAAGTTATAATCGGATTATTGAGGCTAAACCTGAAAAAAGTCATTATTGAATGATAGGCAAAGTTATAATCATCCTCATGAGAAAAAAAGTGGAAATCAACAAGAATCGCCTGTTTTTTCTCATATTTTGTGATTACAGCTACCCATACTTTACCCATACTTTGAATCTA
>SDBT01006734.1_pt1 | contig 19001 bp, 20 predicted proteins | sample 2277101 | NCBI WGS metagenome assembly SDBT01 (sample SAMN10404973, study PRJNA504765) | marine sediment metagenome | isolation source: marine sediment core GS10_PC15, 103 cmbsf | place: Arctic Ocean: Southern Knipovich Ridge | collected 2010 | reverse complement strand
GCTCTGGGCTACAAGCATACGTCTGAAACTCTCGGTAAAATGAGAGGCAAGCAGAATGCACTTGGGCATAAACAAACTACCGAACATCGTACTAAATTGAGTGCTTCTCAGCGCAAACATGGAGACAGAGATATAGCTAATTGTCGTTGTGTTGTGCACTGTCCGGTTCTTCCGCGAGGAACAAGTAAGCTATCAGAAACAATGGTCGCGGTGTATCTGACGGATTTTCCTGAAGTCATTGTTGAAAAATACTTCGGCAGGTATCGCATAGACGCATACCTTCCGCCGCCATACCATCTCGCCTTTGAAGCAGATGGAAAATACTGGCATACGCTGCACAAGCAGAAAGACCCAGGATACTATCATCGTCGTGATGCGTACTTATTGCGTAAGTTTAATTTGCCAACGGTGCGCCTAACAGAAGACGAAATACAGGCGGTCAATGTATAACTGGATTAGGCATGTCTTTAATGCTCCGCTGTTCAACGCGCCTGCGGCTGTCGCGTCCTCTGTAGATAGTGGCGCGACTCGTTCTCCGTTTGGTCATACTATAGTTGCGGTTCCTGGCGGAGACCTTGTTCTGATTTATCAAGACGGTACGGCGGGGCTAGTTTATCGTGTATCATCTAATGGCGGCACTGTGTGGGGCTCAGAGATCGTCATCTCCTCCCGTACCAGTGTGTACGCCTCTGCCGTTATCAACCCCACGACCAAGGACGTGCACGTCATCTACTCCAAGCACGGCGACCCTACCGTTAACGATGAGCCCATCTACTACCGGCCACTGATCTGGGACTCTGGGGACGAAGATTGGAACGTCGGCGGCGAGCAGCAGCTAGCGGGAGGCGGCAGCCTCTATGACCCCGCAGTGGCTGGACGACGGAATGCCACAATCAGTGTCGGTGATGACAGCTTCCCTGTCATTACCTACCTGCGCAACGAGTACAACACCACCTCCTGGGCCATGCTGGTTTCTCAGGAAACCTGGGCGCTCACTGACTTTAACGTAGACCTGGATATCGGCGTTACCGCCGACGAGGACTCGCGCGGTGCGACTGTACAGACCGATGATAGAGAGGTCTACTTCGTTTCACGCACGGGCTCGTGGTACAGCCTAGCCTACGCCACCATCGCTAATCCAATGGCTGCTACCGGCGTGGACATGACCGTACTGTTTAGCTGGCTGGGCTCTGAGACCGAGATGGTGGCCGTGGCCCGCAACGACGACGGCGACCGCCTGGGCATCGTCTACATGGCTGGCGACGGTACGCCACACTTCCGGCTGTACAACATAGACACCGCAGCGCTCATCTCCGACACGGAGATGGACGCTACCGCCGCTGTTAGCGTGAGTATCACCTGGGACGGCGCTGTGTTCTGGCTGGCCTGGGTGGAGAACGACAACGTTCGGGTCTCCAACAGCGACGCTCCGGCGACAGTTGTTCAGACCTTCTCCAATCCAAGCCCAGCCGCAGGTTACTTCTGGTCATGGTTGAATAGTCCTGTATCCTGTGTGTACGCGCAGCAGGTAGTCTTCGCCTGGTGCGATACACTGGCAACAACTTTCGTTGGTACTTTCCTGGCAGATCGCGCAATCGCAGAGGATGAAGATGGCGCGGGGGTGGATGAAGCGGAAATAGGCGTCTCGGAGGACGAGACCGGCACGGGCGCAGACGTAGTTACTGCCCTCGAAGTTATCGACGTACCTGACTCCGGCGTCGGTACGGATGCAGAATCACTGGGCATAGCCGTTACAGACGATGGCGAGGGTGAGGACACTGCGGGGAAGACCGTGACCATAGACGAAACTGGCGCGGGCACTGACAGCAGGCAGCTAGCAATGGCTGTGGCCGAGACGGGCACCGGCTCTGATGATGTTGCTATCATCGTGCTTATAACACCGGCCGCTGACACAGGCACAGGCACGGATGCCGTCGCCTCATTGGGTATAGCGGTGGCTGACGCCGGAGAAGGAGACACAGATCGGCAGGTAGGCCCGCAGTATGCTGAAACCGGCACGGGTGCTGACGCGGCCATTATAGCGCTGAGTGAATCGGAGTCTGGTTCGGGTGCGGAAGCGCTGACAGCTACTATACCAGTGACAGACTCTGGCGTCGGTGTGGATGACAACTCCGTTGATAAGGGCGATGATGAAACCGGCACCGGCGAGGACTCGGCGGAGATCGCAGTGGCTGTCGCAGAGACGGGCTCTGGTGCAGACGCGGTTGGCGCTGGTGATACAATAGCGACCAACGTTACTGATAGCGGCACCGGCGTTGACACGCCGTCCGTCACATGGATACCTACAGCAGTGATTCTGCGTTTGCTGATGCACAGCGGCGAGGTTCGCCTCAAAATCGAGTCATAAACGGTGCCGCTTGAAAGCTAGGAGCTAAGGAGGTATACTATAATCATGACCAGTGTAAGACAGTCAGCCCTAATCAGCGGTAACCAAGCGGTCGCAGAGATCGCCGAAGGCCCCGTGGTATGGCTCGACGAACACCTCCCTGATATTGTTATTATAACGACCTACGATACAGGTGGTTTCGTAGACTGGTCAGAGGCGGATGCACATCCTCACCTCTACATCGCGCGCCTCAACAGTACAATCCACCTGGCCGACATCACCGGCGTGGGCACTAACGTAGTTGAGGCCAAGGGCGAGCAGCGATTCTCTTTCACTGTTGACTCCACCGATGACACTGAAAGCGATCAGTGGAATGAACTTACTGAAGAGGATTTCAACGTGAACATGGACGAGTCCGCGTACCCCGAAATCGGCGTGGATGGGCTCAACCCGCTAGTTGTCGGAGATGTTATCCACATCGACTCCGAGTACCTACAGGTATACGAAATCGACGGCGACGACGTGTACTTTAGGCGCGGCATGTTTGGCTCTACCGTTGCCGTGCACGCAGACGCCGTGAGCATCTACTTGTCCACTAACCCCTTCACCACGCCAGGACACTACATCGCGCAGATCGTCGGTCTTTTCGGCGGCAAGACGCAGAGGACACAGCGCTTCCTCATCGAAGTGTTGGACTCGGTGCCAGCACCATAATGCAATTCATCTGGCCCCTGGACGATTACATCATCACCCGCGACTTCTACTACCTGGCCAGCCTATACGTTGGCGGGCAGCACGCGGCTATCGACCTGATTCGCAGGACAGGGGCTACCCGCGCCGCGCCTATCAGAGCCGTGGCGGACGGCACAGTGGTCGGTGTCGGCTGGGACTACTACAGCGGCTTCTTCGTGGGTATCGACCACGCCGGAGACTTCAGGAGCAGCTACAGGCACCTGTACGGCCAGACCCCTGTGGTTGTTGGCCAACGAGTTAGCCAGGGCCAGATCGTCGGTAACGTGGGCAGCACCGGCGGCGTGTCGCTTGGCGACCACCTCCATTTTGACCTGTGGAATCGCAACAAGATAAGAGACGACGACGCCATCTTCTACAAGAACGGCTGGTACGCAGTAGACCCAATGAAGTATTTGGGGCAGGAGGACGATGATATGAACGAAGAACAGTGGAAGCTGCTACAGGATACCCACCACCACGTCCACATCCTGATTCCCCAGCTTATTATGACGCTGGAGATAAACAACAGAGCCCGCTATGCACAGCTTAGGAAGGATATCGCAGCTACCGGCACGGGCGGGGGCTTGTCTGTGACACAGGTCAAGGCAGCGTTCAAGGCAGCCATCCGAGAGCTTGTCAAGGCAGGATAAACCTGGTAAACTGTAGCTATGAACACTAGAGGCGAGCGCCGAGAGCAGAAGCGCCGCAAGAAGCGGCACGGCATGAAAGTAGATGGTGCTGGCAACCGCCTGCTAGCTCGCATTGTGCAGGACAAGGCGAAAGAGGCCGATAGTGCTACAAGCACCCATAAATAACTACATCATCATCGGTGAGCGGGCCGTGCAGTGGATGCCGTCTGCGGCCAAAATACCTGTTGAGGAAGGCCCTCCGAAAGCAGTGTATCCGGTCTGGCTGATGGACTCACTGGGCATACGCGCAGCGGTGTTCATCCGCTGCCCCACTTGCCAGATGCCGCTTGGACTTTCGCCTGGAAATGATACCGAGCAGCAGGAGTGGAACAAGCAGGAGCCCGTGCTGAACAGTATGCTGGGGTGTGTGAAGTGCGCTAACATCTGGATGATTACGAATCACACGGCATACCACCTTATGGCCATAGCGACACCCGTGGCGGAACGCATACCACGGGTACTAGTCTTACCGAGGGAAGGAAACGAAGCATGAAGTACGAGTTCAAGGTTCTGCCGGAAATCCTGTGGGCCGCCGGAGTCGGCGGAGTCACTGCTGGGCTGGAAATCCTGGTCAAGTTTGACCCAGAGGTTATCGCCGACTGGGAGACGTGGGCTATTGCTTCTGGCGCTGCTGTGGTAAGAGCCGCAGCAGCCGCTGCGCTGCCGGTATTCGCCCGCGTCGTGAAGGCGGTAGTAACCAGCATCATGAGCTAAGCGTGTAAAGCTGGTCGCAGCACCAGGAAGAAGGGTGGCAGAAATGCCGCCTTTTTTCTATATTTGCTTGTCTACAGAAACCTGCTTGTATCTGAGCGAGGTTTGACAAATCCTCAAAAGGTGCTATACTTATATAAGAAGGGTAGGAAAGTTATACCTACAAAGGAGTAGTATCATCATGACCCAAGTACGCAAGCGTCAGGTTCGTCGGGGTTTTTCTCTTCAGGAGGAAGCACCCCCAGAGGAGCCGATGGCCTACGACGAGGAGGACGACCTGTCTGACCTTCTCGGCGAAGAGGAAGAAGAGGAGCCTATGCCTCCCATGGAGGACGAGGAGTCTGGACTGGCTCTGGCGCAGGAGCTTGACAACCTGTACAAGCAACTCGACGACCGCGACAACATGACCGTCGATCTTGCCAAGGCCGTTCGCACCCTGGCCAAGCGCGTCATCGCTCTTGAGGACGACAAGTCAGAGGATGAGGACGAGGACAAGGAAGACAAGGCGGGCGACCGCAAGGTAGACATGGAAGCTGCCGAAGCTGACATGCCTGTTGGCGGAACCCAGGACATGGGCGAAGACGTGCAAGCAGGCGGCGAGGCTCAGGAGCCTGGTCTGACTGCCGGACAGCCACAGGGAATCGCACAGAAGGCCAGGATTGCTAACGCACTCAAGGCCGAGAATGTGCACCCTGACGTTATCGCCAAGGCTACTGGCCTCATCTGGAAGGACGACAAGTGGAACAACTTCGGCGACAAGGACTCCGACATTCCGGCCAACGCTCCGGTCACACCGGACACCAAGGACTGGGCTGAGGACTTGGAGATCGTTCCTGGTTCTGGCCAGGCACCGTCTAGCGTGAAGGGAATCGGTTCCGTGCACAAGGCTCTGACAGACCAGGGCCTCGACGCCGATGCGATCTTCAAGACCGCTGGACTTATCCGCAAGGCGCAGGCACCGACCGTTGGCGCAGGCGCGACCGGTACCCCGCAAACCATCGACAATATCGAAGAGCAGGCCCGTGGCCTGTCCTTCCGAGACCTCGGACGCATGGCCAGCGAGCACGGCGTACAATACTGGAAGTAAGGCTTCCTAGAGAGAAGGAGACAGAACAGACATGACTAGCTACCAAGGACTAGGCGGCCAAGTCAATAAGGCCCAGGTCTACAACCCTCGAAGCCTTGCTGACTGGATGCAGCGTGTGCCTGGCGGCTCCGGCCGCGAGCAGCGCTACGGCTACTTTGGCCCAGGCTCCGGCCTGATCGCCAAGGACATCACTACGGCTCCGCCAGTGGACGCCTTCGTCCAGGCGGATTTCTTCACGAACACATTCGGCGCGAAGGTCTGGGACTCTCTGAACAACCAGACCCGTGCGTTCAACCTTCTTCGGAAGGTGGCCTGGGGGCCGACGACCGGTTACCGTATCCGTTCCGGCCGCCACACCAACACCGAGGTTGTAGGCGAAGTTTCTGCGCTGCCTGACATCGACAGTGTAGACCTACAGACCATCAGCATTCAGCCACGATTCGTCGTGACTCCTGGTGGCGTTTCCTCACTAGCCCAATTCCTGGGCACGCTTGAGGGTGGAATCGGCGACGCTCTTGCCGTAGAGCAAGAGTTCTGCATGATCGACCACACCAAGCGGCTCAACCAGCAGATCATGGGCCGACCGTGGAGCAGAATCCTCGGCGACCCTGGAACCGGCACGGTCTTCACTGTTATCAACGCTCAGGGCTTCGACGTAGGCGACACGGTTGAAGCTATCGTGGACAGCACCGGCGTGGATGTTGTTAACGGCCCGTACACGGTTACTGCCGTGGACTACGTTGCCAACACCGTGACCGTTGGCTCGGCCATCGACGGTGCTGTAGCCGACGACGACATCCTGATGGTCACCATCAAGGCTGGCCCGCTGTCTCTGGACATCGCTATCAACGACGACGACGCTCCCAGCATGGGCGGCGCTGGCCTGGACACGCAGGATGGACAGACCCGCTACGGCAACATCGCTCGTAATTCCCGATCAAGCGGGACAGCCGCACAGTTGTGGGCAACGTCCAACGTGTTCACAGCGGCTGGTCTGGGCGACTTCGGCACCGGCGGAGCAACGCTTCGCCACCTAACCACTGGTCTTCTTGACCAGGCCATCGACGCGATTCGTCGCAACGGTGGAGAGCCTGACCTGATTCTAACCCAGGTCGAGCAGGTGACCCGACTGGGCACTATCCTACAGGCTAACCAGCACTTCATCGGAGAAGGAACCTTCCAGGTGAAGCTGGGCGGCGAGGGAACGCTGAAGGGCTACCCGACTGGCTTCCAAGTGGCAACCTACAAGGGAATCCCCTTGTTCCACGACTTCGACGCCCCTCGGAGTGAGCAGACCGTCGCTACCGGCGAAGACAACGAGCGTGGCGGCCACGTCTACGTTCTGGACTCACGGTTCATCGAGCTTCCGGTGCTGTGGACGACACAGTACATGGAAAGCCGAGACTACCTCCAGAACAACATGCTCGGCATCAAGTTCATGTTCGTCACCGCGATGAACCTTCGAATGCTGGATTTCAGGAAGCAGGCCAAAATCTGCGATCTAACAGATGGCGTAAACGCTACGTAAAGATATAGCAATAAGCTATCGTAGCCAACCACGACAACTCAATAAGAAGAGGGGGCTGGGGAACCACGACTAGAGTTTCGCCCCCTTTCGCTAGTCACCCCAGCCCTTGATACCTCTTAGGGGGTCGAGGAGTCCCATTGCCTCGACAACGAAAAGCGACAATGGTGAGGAATAGACGTGACAAATAGACTAAGCCAGAAGCACCTAAAGGCACACCTGGCTCCTACTCAAGCAGCAGCCCCCACAGACTTTCAGTGGGCCGCTGGCTTCTATGAAGGCGAAGGATACATTAGGCGCGCGGGCCGAACAGAGTCAGTCTCAATCCCCCAGAAAGACCTATGGTCTCTCGAACACATGAAATCCTTGTTCGGCGGTAGCATTAGCCCCCGCAAGATTCATACCCCAGCAGGGAAGCCATCAGAGATAAACGTGTGGTCTGTTTCGGGGGCACGTGCTCGTGGATTTATCCAGAGTATCTACGGCTTGCTTTCTCCCCGCCGACAGGAGCAGGCACGCGAAGCACTAGCCGTCGGCGAGTTCAAGTAGTAGGAGAAAAGGCATGACTATTTCAGTACCCAATGCAGTATCACGTGAGCTATACAATACTGCCAAGCGCGTGCGCGATGAGGTAGGTAAAGGCCAGGAGACTCTGCGAGTAGCCGGAGCCTCTATCCTGACTTCCGGCGCGCTCACGTACCGCAAGGTACTACTCATCCCTGACGTAGACATCGTTATCGTGGGCGTTCGTGCAGTCGGCAGCGGCGGCGTGCACTCCGGCGACAACCTTGATGTTGTTGCACCTGCTGACGGCGAAGCCCTTGACGTAGCGGCTGGCTCAACCAACCAGCTAGTTGACGCGGTTACTGACCCGTCTGCCTTTGAGGACACTGTTGCTGACCTGACTCTGACCGGGCTAAATGGTAACGTTGTCCAGGCAGGGCAGCCCATCGTCGCCATCTTCACCGAGGCCGACGGCACCGTACTGAACGTCGCCGTCCAGGTTAGCTACATCCTGGCCGATGCTGAGGTGACATACTAATGACTATCGCAGTACCCAACGCGCCAGCCAGAGTTCTATACAACACCGCCAAGCGCCTTATTGATGAGCTTGGCAAGGGCCAGGAGATGTTGCGCATCGCCGGTGAAGGGCCGCAAGCAACTGTCACCGGAGCACAGAGCTTCGTTATCCTGATTCCCGATGTAGACATTGTTGTCGTAGGCGCGCGGATGGTATGCGGTGGCACGGCTGCTAGCGCCGACAACGCCGAAATTATTGTACCGCAGGACACCGAAGACCTAGACGAAACGCCCGACTCTGATAACCGTCTGGTTAGCCAGATTACCGACCCGGCAGCCGCCGAGGATACTGTCCTTGACTTGACACTGACCGGTCTCAACGGTAACCTGGTGCGTGCCGGTCAGCCTGTCGTGGGCTTCTACACCGACAGCGCGGGCTCTGGTGTGCTCGTACACATGCAGATCAGTTATATCCTAGCAGACGAGGAGAGGACATACTAATGTCTATGGGAAGTGGAGCAGTAGCAACAAGCGAATTAACCCCTGCACAGTTGGCCACAATCGGAAAGTACGCGGACGTGCAGTTTATCTGGGATGACTCCCAGAGCGGTAACCTGCTCTTTACTGTGCCGTACCGCGACGTGGATGGTACACTCAGAGTCCAGCCGACACTGTACATCAATCTGGCGACGCTGTTTGCGGTAACTGCTGCGGGCACAGAAGACCCCGCCGTCGGTGAAGCAGTAAACATGGCACGAGAGAGTCACAGTGGCGCGTTCAGTGCAGTTGCTGCGCTGAATGAGGCACAGGCACAAGCCCTGAAAATGCGGAGCGTCATCTGGGTAGACGAAGACCCTACAGGCGGAAGTGGCCTGGTAGGTTCTCTCGCCGGAAGTCCTGGAACATGGGTTATCGTCTTCCCTGGACTCTTCGGAATTTCAGACGGCACTATCGGCGGGCACGCAGGCGCAACCTCAGTAACAACTACAGGTCAGATAGGCGAGATTACGCGAGCACAGCTTGCTGGTGTGAATCGCCTAACCGTAAACTTCGTCCGGTCTGGGGCCGGTAGCGGGGCAGCGAGTGGTATCTACACCATTCAAGGCTCCACCAACACCTACCTCATCAACCTGATGGAGTTCATCGCAGCTAACGAGATTGACGCAGACTGTCACTAAGCACTAGCACCAAGCACAAGGAGTAAGGCACGATGGGTAGAGGACTTACCGAAATAACCCTAGCTGACCTGCATAGCGTCATTGGGCGCTACAGTAACGTCATCTGGATGAACGACCCTGACGATACTGACCTGATGAAGACCATCATCGGTCAGCCGCGCACTGTTGTCATCAACCTGGCGCAGCTTCTGAATCTCTCTAGCGGAGATATTCAGGGCGATGCTATCGCTATTGATGAACTTGAGGCGACCGAGATCGCTGACGGTGCTGTCCGTGGCCGCGAGCTAGCCGAGACTCCTAGCCTGTTCCAAACGGCTACCGAAGTCATCCACAACCACGACACCGGCACCGGCGCTGTTCTTATAGCGGCTAACAACTCTGGAGAGGGAGACCGCCTGGTTCTCTGCCAGGTTGAGGTCACAGAAACCTTCGTCGCCACTGCCTACGATGTTGACGTTGGTTCCGGTGCTAGCCTGAACGGTATGTTCGATGACATGTTCAAGGGTCTGGGTACTCTTCAGATCAACGAGACCCTGGTGGGCTCTTACCTTCTACCGGAAGGCGAAGACCTGGTATTCACCGAAACCGTCGCTTTCAGCGGCGACACGCAGGGTCAGTTTACCTTCCGCTTCATCACCGTATCCCCAGCAGCAGGGTCAATCCCTGGTGCACTGCTAGCCGACGACGCAATCGGTGTATTCGAAGACATCACGGCTACAAACGTCGCCTGGAACACTGGTAGCCCCGCAGAACTTCTAGCATCGCACGCGACCGACGACCGCCTATGCCTGATAATGGGTATCGCTACCGTCACGGCAGCCGGTACGCCTGACTTTGATGTAGGTTCTGAAGTAACCGCCATCAACGCCGCGTTCGACCAACTCTCCGCTGGAACCTGGGTAAAGGGCGAGCGCTGGATAGGCGCGTGCATGCTCCCTGCTGGCGAGAAGCTACAGGTTACCATTACCGGCGCGCCCTCTGCTGGAGCCGTTGACTTCTACGTCATCCCGATTACAGTAGTAGGCAGTGGTACTACGAACCTATTCGTAGGCGGAACCGACTTCGTGCAAGCCTTCGATACAGGTGCGGGAACCATCCTGGCGGCTAACGCTGCCGGAGAGGGCGACCGTCTGGTCGTTGTCCAGGCCGAAGTTACAACGGCGTGGGCTGGCACCGATTTCGAACTTAACATTGGCTCAACCACAACTCCTGCTGGACTCTTTGCCGACATCTTTGGGGGCGGCTCTTCGCTTCCTGTCGGCCGCAGTGTAATCGGCACCTACCTTCTGCCAGAGGGTGAGCCTCTGGCCGTAGTTGAGACCCTGATGACCATGACCGCTGGTGTAATCACGTTCCGCATCCTCCACTCCCAGGCGCTGGCGGGCTCAATCCCTGGAGCACTTCTGGCTGACGAAGGTGTGAACTTCCCCGACGGCATCACACCGGAGGCTGCTGACTACACCGACGCCACCGTAGAGCTTCTGGCATCAAGCGGAACTCTTGACCGTGTTGTTCTCGTGACGGCCATCGTTACAGAGACAGCACTAGCAGCAGGTATACCACAATTCGATGTGGGTGCGGGGGCAGGCGTTGAGGTATTCAGCGACATAGCCGCAGGCAGTTTCGTTATTGGCGAGCGCTACTTCGGTTCTATGGTACTTCCGTCAGGAAGTGCTCTAAACTGCACAGTCACCCCTGGTGCCGCCAGCGCCGGTGAAATCGACTTCTACGTCCAGGTGCTTGCACCAACAGTACAGACGGCACAGATCATAGACGCGGCCGTTACCACCGCGAAGATTAACGACGCAGCAGTTACCGGTGTCAAGCTGGCCGCTGTTGGTAGCTTGTTTGACGGTGATACCGGTGCGGCCATCACCGTCGTCGTGCGAGACTACGGCGACGGCGACACACATACCCTTCTTGCAGCGAACGCGGCCACCGCCGGTGATCGGCTACTTCTCGTGCAGGCGCACGTTACAGAAGTCTTCGCCCTGACTTCCTACGAGTGGGATGTAGGCTCCACAGCCGCCTCTAACGGACTGTTTGACGACCTGTTTGCAGGCGACCCAACCATCGGACTACGCGAAAGCGAGATGAGTGCGTACATCCTGCCAGCAGGTGAGGCCCTGGTACTCGACGAAGTTGGTGCTCAGGTTGACGGCGGGGCTCCAACGGGTAAGGTCACCTTCCGCATCCTAGACCTGGGCGCTATCACTACAGCCAGGATAGCAGCGGGTACTCTATCAGCCAATGTAGCCGGACGCGCAATCATGGCCGCTGGCCTATTCGATGCAGCTACCGCCCTGGACAAGATTGCGGCCGCCGCTCTTGTTGGCTCGCTTCTCGACAACGAAGCCGTTGGACACTTCCAAGACTCCGGCGTTATGGCGGCAGCATCAACAATTGGCTTCGGCGGAGGTGCTGCGCAAGACCTTCTGGCCGCAGACGCCGACAACGACCGGCTGTGCATTGTGATGGGCATCGCTACCATCGCATCACAAGCTGGTGTGAATGACTGGGATGTGGGCTCAGAGACTACCGACAACGATGCCCTGTTTGACAACATAGCAGCAGGAACGTGGGTTGCTGGTGACCGCTGGGTGGGAGCATGTATGCTTCCGGCAACGGAAAAACTACAGGTTTTCCTCACTACCGCCGGTAACGCCGGTTCAATCGACTTCTACGTCATTCCGCTTACGCTAAGCGTACAGACCGACCAGATCGCAGACGCGGCCATCACAGGAATCAAACTGGCCGCTACCCCTAACCTCTTCCAAGACCCTGCCACTGAAGTGACTCACGACCACGACCAGGCCCTTGGCTCGGCTACCCTTCTAGCAGCTAACGTCGCTGGAGAAGGTGCCCGTCTAGTCGTCGTCCAGTGCGAGGTCACAGAGGCTTTTGCTGGGGTTACTGATATGGACATCGACGTAGGCTCTGCCACCACCCCTGGCGGAGTCTTCCACGACATCTTTGGTGGCGCTCTCAACGTTGCCCTCGGCGAGACCTTGGTGGGTGTCTACCTTCTACCTGAACTAGAGGCCCTGGTTACTACCGAGAACGCCATGGCCAACGACACCAATGGTCAGTTTACCTTCCGCACCTACGTTGCAACACCTGTGGCGGGTTCAATCCCTGGCGCGCTGCTTGCTAACGACGCAGTATACTTCCCCTACGGCGTAGCAGCACAACCTGTCGTTCATGACGGGGGTAACGTAGCGCTTCTGGCACTAGACGCAACCATTGACCGTATCGTCCTAGTGACGGCTATCATCACAGAAACAGGGGACGGTACAGTTGACATCGACGTAGGTGCAGGAGCAGGTACTGAAGTATTCAGCGACCTGGCTCTAGGAAACTTCGTTGCTGGCGAACGCTACTTCGGAGCAATGGTGCTTGCAGCAGGAGACGCACTAAACGCGACAATCGTAACCGCTGGCGGGGCAGGTGAAATCGACTTCTACGTTACCGCTCTTACCCCGCTGGTAGCGGCGGCCAACATCGACGCCAACGCAGTCACACCCGACAAGGTACTAGACATAGCTGCCGAAAGTGCAACGGCTGGTGTTGGCATCAAGATGGCCATGGCCGAGTACACCTTTGCTAACCTAGCGGCTGACGCGGGCATGTTCGGAGCAACCAGCATTCCGTCTGGCGCACTTGTCATTGGCGGTTACCTGGAAGTCGTCACTGCTCTTGGCGAGACTAACGGTGGCGGTGAGGTCGATGTTGGCCTGGACTTGGAAGGAGCCAACGACCTTCTAGCAGATACCGCATGGAACGGCGCTCCGTGGAGCGCACCTGGCTTCTACGACATACTACCGGACATGGGCGGTGCGGGTAACATCCTAACTACAGCGCCACACGACATCACCATCAGCATCGTACTAAACGGTGCTACCGACATCGCCAGCGGTGTCATCCGAGTGGTTCTGTACTACATCGAGCCTAAGACCGGCGCTGTCTAAACCCAATAACCAAGTAGCCTATGGAGGAACACAGCCATGGCAAAGACTGACCGCGAAGTCCTTAACCGCGCTTACGAAGGTCTACCGACCTATCGTGCTACCTTTGCTGATCTGAATGCCCCTGCGGGGCTTGCCGCGACGTTGAAGGGCGCGGCGGGGGTAATAGTCCGTGTCAAGACTGTGCATGTGGATGTTCCGGCGGCTGACCAAGCACCGCTTATTATCCGCAAGTACAGTACGGCGGAGAGTGCAGGTACTCCTGGAACTACCCCGCAACGTGTACCCCTAGACAGTACCAGCCCAGACGCCCGCGCCACGCTAGCCGTCTACACCGCAGCGGCGACAGCGGGTACGTCGCTAGGAGAAGTCTTCGAAGCCGACATCCTGGCGCGTGATACTGGCGTTGCTAACCAGGATATCCGAGGTGACCGTGCCCATGTAGAGTTCGGCAAGAACGGATGTCAGCCGGTTACTCTACGCACGGCCGCAGAAGGCATCGGCATTGTTCTGGCGGCTGGCTCTAACCCACTCAACGGCTACATCGAGTGGACGGAAGAGCCAGCGATTGCTGACCCGACTCCTCCTGTCTCGTAGGTAGACGAGCGGGGCTTGATAGGCTATACTAAGTGAGTAGAAGGGAGGCAGGCATGCCTAAGCAAGCTAAGAAGGTCAAGGTTCCAGACAATGCACCGTCGGTGTTGGTCACCCTTAACGGGATGGTCAACAAGAAGCGACAGGAACTAATGGCCCTAATCGAGTCGGGCCAGGCTTACGCCAAGAGCGTCCGCCTAGACCCAGCCAAGGACTATCGCTTCGTGGTCGAGGGCGGCCGAGTGTACGCCATCGAACAAGAGGCACCGACAGTAAAGGCGGCAGAAGCGAAGGAGTAGGTGAAGGTTTTCGATCAGGTTTGGCTCTACCAAGGAGCAGCCTGGACAAACTATACCACTACAGCGTTCAGCGGCATGGCCCTGACGGTCACGGCCGGTGACATACTGTACTTTGCAGCCCCCGACTGGCTAGCGGGGTTCCTCTTCATGAACCCAACCGGTGCAGAGGTAACTGACTACTACGCAGAAGTCTGGGATGGCGACCAATGGGTCAGGCTACAGCCTGAGCGCTCTTTCCAGAACCTGGCGGCTGGCTACACCTGGGATACCGCGTGGAGCTTCCAGGGCACGGGCACCTACTTCTGGGGCAAGACACAGAGTTCACCGGTAAACAGGAAAGCCAGCAACATTTGGCCAGAGACCAGCACGGCACCAGCGACGCCTAATAGTTTCTGGTATCGCATCACCTTCCCGACCGGAGGGACGATACTGGACACTGTGTGGCCGATGATGTACAACACCTACACCACACCGCGCGAGGTATCTGAGTTTTTGGGCGTAGAAAACTTCGACGAGATCAGCCAGCCCAACCTTAACTACATCCGCAAGAGCATACGCGACCAGGAGGACTGGCTGGACAACTACACGCGCAAGTCCTGGCGCATCCGCTCTACCGTAGAGGAGGGGGCCGACTTCAACCCCTATGGCATCCGCCCGCGCAACCAGCCGATTATGATGGTGACGCGGCTGGGGCTGTGGAACGGCAGCGCCTTTGACATCTTGCAGTACGGGCGCAACGAGGACTACTGGACGGATACCGGCAAGGGTATGGTATTCCTGACCCTTCCGTCGTTCCGCATGCGGTATTACTCGTGGCTGCTGAGCCGCTACATTCGTCAGCCTGCTAGTATTGTCCTGGACTACCTGTGGGGCGCGGACTTCGAAACCCACGAGGACGCCGAGAACGTGTCCTGGATTGTTAAGCGCCTAGTGGGTGCCGATATGGTGAGAACGAACGATGAGACAGGAATCTTTCGTTCCGGTCTGGACATCTTGACCAAGGGTGAGAAGCTGAACTCGTGGCGCGAGGAAGCCGTGGAGCGGGCCGATACGTTACGGGCGATATACGCTACGGGCCTCGGCAGCGGGCAGTGGTAAATCTAATGAATGATATTGTTTCTGAGATAGACCTGGCGAAAGCAGCGGCCTTCGTTGACGAGGGGTTTTACCTGGCCTTGCGTGGAGTCAACGCCGGAGGATTACCTCAGTGACGGACGTAAGAAGCTCGAATCTCATCACCCTCAACACCCCGTCTCTGACGGTACTAGGCTCCGAGCCGGTGCCCGGAGAAATATTTCGCGATCTTCTGAAACAGGCCTGGATTCCTACTCAGAGGGTGCCACGTCCACGCATACACCTCATGAACGACGTGACCATGCCTGGCACGCAGGCGCACCTTCGCCGCGCCGATCACATCTATATAGCTGAGACCGTCATCAACGAGACACAGCACGGTCACAGCTACCAGTACAAGGACATCGAGGTAACCATCCCGTTCGAGATATACACCATCAACGGCCGCCAGCGACTCTATGATATCTGGGCAGTCCTGAAGCGCATCTTCTATGTCTACCAGCACGCGATTCGACCGTACCAGCAACTACACGTAGACGACTTCCGAGAAATGGTGCGTGACAAGCATGGCATCTGGGCCGCTATCGCTACTATGCGCGCGGAGTCGAAGGCTGTGCCTGTCATTACCGGTATTAGCACTGGTTTCGAGACTCCGGCCCAGCCAAATGCAGAAGCGCACGCAGCAGAACACCAGCCAGAAGAAGCAGAGGGTCTAGAGGAGCCAGAGGAGCCCGCCTTTCCATAGCAGCCTAAATCTGCTACACTAATAGGGAGGATAATAAGCTATGGCATTCATTCGTACAGAACGAGCCCGCGTGTTGTGGGCCGCAGAGAGCACCTTCGGTAGCATATCCAATGGTACTTACCGGCGCTTCGGCCTTCATGACACCATCGAGGCCCCTGACCCAGAGTTCGCGTGGGAGCCGTACTTCGGCGTGTTCTCCACCCGCGACCGCGCTACCATTATGCGCGGCCAGGCATCGCTGCGCGGTAGTATCCCAGACATACGCCTACAGTCGGGCCTCACTACTTTCGTGAGCACCCACGTGCTACGACCGGCCGCTGGCGGTGCCAACGAAAACCTTGCTCCATTCACCCTGTACGTCGCCTACCTGGATACCGGCGGCAACCTTCAGCTACAGCGCTACTATACCGGCGGCAAGATAAACCGCGCCTCTATCAGCGCAAACGAGGGGCAGGAGCTTCGCCTGAATATAGACGAGATGCTGTTCCGCAAGATGTACCACAGTCGCTCTGGTAATGATGGGTACGTGTCCAGGAGCGCGCCCTCTGTTCCTACTATCGCTACCGCAGGCGGTCGATACATGTTTGCGCACGGCTCAGTGAGTATAGCCGGTGTCACCTTCGACCGCGTTCGCCGGTTCAACCTGAGTGTAGACAACCAGATCGAGCCTCGCTACTACATTCAGCGAGACAGTACAACCGGTATCCTGTACCCAAACGACCTGATCGAAGGCCGCAGGGTTTGGCGGGTAGAGGTGGACGTAGACATCATAAACCCCGCAGCAGGAGGAGACCTAGAACTATGGGACTTCCTGATTAACCAGGGAGCAGCCGGTTCTGGAGCCACGCTGAGAACATCCGGTGGGCTAATAATCCTTACGTTCGCGGCTGTCGGAGGCCTCGGCGGTAGCCTACAATTCGTCTGCGGTGGCTCACCTTCTACACTACAGCCGTCAGGTGTCCTGGCGTCTGCCCCGCACAGCATACCAGCCCCGCCCGCAGGACTAGTGACTGTCACCGCCTCGTTCGACGTTGATACAGTAACCGTAGGAACCCCGTAGGAGTAAGCCATGGCAGAAACAGTGACCCCAGTAAGAACCCCTACCCGTCCGTCAGAAACGCCAGCGCCGGACAGATACTTCAACCCCGACAAATTGTGTCCGGCCCAGAAGAAGGACGGGGGAGGCGGCGCACGTCCGCTGTAGATAACCACATGAAAAAGGGGGAGCTAGAGTGGATTGTAACGACGGACTCTTCGCGCCGTCTTCAGGACGAACTACGAGTAGCAATCCGTGTGCTGCATGCAGATAGCATGCAGGAGGGTAAGCCCATCATCATACGCTTTTCGGGCGTAAGACGAAAGGAGCAGTAATGGTTAAGCAGGAACTACCGGCGGCAGGTCTACAAGACCTTCTGTCCTCCGCCGCGCCGGAGCAAACGAAGGAGATTACGGTCAAAGGCTGTAAGCCCTTCACCATCAGGTATCGCGCCATGTCCTGGCTGGACAAGAGCGCATGCGTCGCTAAGGCCACCGAGTTCTACATGAACGAGGAAGGCGCGCCGCAGACGATATTCCACATCAATCTCTACTTCCGCGAGGCGCTGAAGATGATGATCGTGGACTTCCCGCCAGCGCCGCTGAGTGACAAGGTTCTTGAGCAGCTTACGTCAGAGATCGGTCAGCAGCTTCAAGAGATCATTCCGTCGCCGCTGGGGGAGGATAACGCAAATTTAGCGGAAGGGTCAGAGAAGCCCTCGAAGGCTCGAAAGAAGACCCGCTCATCCACCGCTACGCCGTCGAAATAATCCTTCTCAAAGAAGGGCTCCCGCATAGTCTACTTGCCCAGTTGACGGACGACAAGGTACTGGCATACTACCACATCATTATGTACATAAAGGAGAGAGAAGCGGAGTCAGCAAACGAGGGGCAGCGAAGGTATTAGTGAAGACCTGTAGAAACGGCCATCCAAGAGAAGACAGTTACTTCGTCGGGACACGGTTAGTCTGCCGACAATGCGCTGCTGCTAGAAATGCTCGATGGTACAATAATCACGTCAGGAGACCCGATAGAAAAAGCTATGGTAGACGCGCCTGTTCAGTGACGGACTGTAACGGAACGTATGTTTGGTCAACCTTAGAAATGTGTAATTATCATCAACGAAGGATGGAACTTCAACTGCGCCGTGAAGCACACAATCAACGGTGCAACCGATGGGCAAAAGCCAACCGAGAGAAAAAAGTCAACATGGCGAATAGGCGGCGCGCAGCTAAGGGTGATTTTACTGCTGCTGCCTGGATAGTGCTTAAATCACTGTTTGGTCACACGTGTGCTTACTGTCGTCGTCGTTTCACTAGACTAGAGCAAGACCATGTTACTCCACTGACGCGCGGGGGTACACACAGCGCGGGGAATATTGTTCCAGCCTGTAGGTCATGTAACGCAGCAAAGGGCAATCGATAATGCCTCAAGGACAAGGTAATATTGAGTACGTGGGCCGCATATCGCTGGACGCGTCTGAACTAATGAAAGTGCTAGGTATGGGAGGAGGCGCAGGTGGAGGAGGCGCAGGTGGAGGAGGCGCAGGTGGCACCGGCGGCCCCCCTACGTCTGGTGATCTAAAGGCGCAGCAGAACATCCAGAAGGGCATGATTAAGGCGCACAAAGACCCTTCCTTCATGTCTATCTTCAAGCCACTGGTGGCCCTGGAGGGGGTAAAGTCACTAGTAGCCAACTCCCGCGTGGCCAACGCCTACCTGGGCGGCATGGGCAAGATGTTCTCGGCCGCGATTGACCTTCTGCTACTACCGTTCACGCCGATCTTCAATCTGCTGATGGTGGCCATGTCTAAACTAATTGCGTGGCTTATAGACAGCGGCGTGCTGGAGTGGATAGGCCAAGGCGTTGAAAATCTGATAAAGGTGATGGAGTGGGCCTGGGGGGTGCTGAAGGATATTGCAAGTGCCATAGCAGGCTTTGCCCAGTCGATATGGAGCCTTGCACCGGACTGGCTCAAGGACGGTCTCAAGGCCATAGGT
>SDBT01006733.1_pt1 | contig 19007 bp, 18 predicted proteins | sample 2277101 | NCBI WGS metagenome assembly SDBT01 (sample SAMN10404973, study PRJNA504765) | marine sediment metagenome | isolation source: marine sediment core GS10_PC15, 103 cmbsf | place: Arctic Ocean: Southern Knipovich Ridge | collected 2010 | reverse complement strand
TTTGCTCATCATTCAACGCTTGTGTCTGTTTTACATTCCAACGGACCGTAATGCGTGTACTTGTTTTATTAACATGTTGCCCGCCCGGTCCGCCGGCTCGACTGGCGGTGATTTCAAGTTCATGGCCAGGAATAACAACACCATTTTTAACAGGTACATCATCTTTCATACTAATCCTACATACTGCAATGCTAAAATCTCGTACTATTCATCATGTATCATACTATTTCATCCTATTAGCCCCTGAGGTAAAGTGCAAACCCGGTTGGCTTCGATAAGTACATTCTCCGAAGAAAATAACCATAGCTTTTTTCAGAAAGATCTTTTTTTTGATAAAATTATATATTCAAGAAATAGGCTTAGCAGATGTTTATAGGTCTATCCGGACACTCTTTTCTTAAAATGAATACCCTATTGACAATTGGAAAATATACTGTATCATGATAGATGAAAATAGGTTAATTGTTTAACATTAACCTGAGTGGAGGGTAATGAAGCAGTGAGGCTTCTTGTATAAGGCCTTTTTTTATATAGACTGAAATACAGTAGTTATTTAACCTATAAAGCCAGTGGGGACTCAGATGATTATAGGTATATCATCGCACAGATCAGTACTCCAGACGCATCGATTGATGTGTGGCATGGGTATTGCTTTTTTCTCTTTCTTCCAACTATCTATTCCATTCTGGAGTTGGTGTTCCACTTGGCGTTAAGCCTGCTATTTTTTTTCTCAATTATATATTTCCAATAATTTTATTTTTGAACGTATAGCGTAACAATATCTGGATACGTGTGTGTTCTTTTATGCAGTATTATTGTGCTGCAAATAAAATGAATCGCATGTATGAATTCATTAAGGATGATTATGGAGCGTAAAATATTTATAGGACCACTTTTAGTATTCTTATCTTCTTTGGTTTACAGCATGGAAACTACAAAAACAATGCAACCAAGAGTTGTAAATTATAACAGTGGTGATCAAATCGAAGAAATGGATAGTGCTATTATATTCGGGATGACTCCCAGATTTTCTTCAATGCAAGAATTTGCAACTCTGGTTGCCAGGGATGCTGAAGAACTGAGTAGTACTAAGAAGAAAGGAATGCGAGCTGATTTGAAAAAGATATCACCCGATAAATTAAGGTTGATATATCAAAAGTTCAAAAATGTTGATATGCATACGAAATACGATGATACGCATATGAAATGTTTTTTTGAATGTGGTTACAATACAAAGCTGGTAGATCAGAATTTGGGTAAGTATTTAAAAGCAGCACAAGGTGTACCTGCCGATGTTCCTATTGTTCACATTCTTTTACCATCGTATTTCGAGGATTTGGATGATAAGATGGATACTTTATGTAAGCAAGAGAGTCTTAAGTTTTTTTTGCCGCAATCGGCCCAGTACCTTTGTGATTTGTATTCAAAAGCGTCTGTCAATCGACAAGTTTATATTATTATTCCACTGTTGGAAGAATTTACAAAACCAATCAATGATGCTCGAAAGTCTATTGCTGATATTCTTCATAAAGTAGTACTTCCAAGGGTATCGAACGCTACCATAGTGAACCAAAGCAAAGAACAAATTTATGCGCTTCTTGATGCGTTGGGTGAGGTTGGATATTCACCAAAGAAACTCAGGGGTATATATGTGCCCATTCATGTTGGTTCTGGTTTACAAGTAACAAAAACTTTTTTTCCACGCACCATACCGCCCAAGAAAGTTCCTGCTTCTACATTATCATGTGTGGTGTCCCAGCGGCTTGTTGATGTTTATGATACATCAATGCCAAAGGATAATGATGATGAATAAAGTAATGCTTTTTGCCTTATTTCTCGTGTCTATTTCAAATGCAAGGGTGAAGGTATATAGGGGAGACTCATTTAGGGTCCCTCGCACATGTAAACATCTTGCTATTCTTGGTTCGACTCCTCATCCAACCCAATTTATTGCGAATCAAACAGGTACCATCGATTCTCTCAAAAAAATCAAGTTGTCAGATTTTATGGATGTTGAATATTTACGAGATTCCTATAAAAATGCACTATTTTTGTGTATGCATAATCAGGTTGATCATCTTCTCATCGCCTATCTGCCTGCGCATTTTGTTGAATTAAGAGCTGATTATGACACTCATATTTACGTGCAAGCAATTCGCAATTTTCTAAAATCAATCACTCCTCAAATAAAAGCATTGATACGCGAAGTGGCTCAAGAAATTGGATGTATCACTCCTGTCACTCTTGTTACTCCGAATAAAAAAGGTATTCTTCGGGTTCCTTCTTTTTTTGAGTCTAAAGAGCAGAAGGTGCAACATTATATCCGCTCTTTTCCTCATCTTAAAGGCATTCGTGGTGATACTGTAATGCGTCTTTCGATAATCAACAATCAAGGAGCCGAACAACAAAATGAAAAGATAATACGCTATTTATCATATGAGTATCTATTTGAAGGTTCTTTGAACTTTACTACATTAGAACTAGATAAAAAAACAGTTCATAAATATTTATAGGAAGTTATATGAAAAAAATATCCTTAATAATAAGCCTGGGGCTCAATATTTTATTGGGTGGTTATACCATCTATAAACAAATAGTTAGAGATGCTTTACAAAGCCAAATTACAACAAAGGAAGTGGCGATTCTGTTGCCCATAACTCACCCGTCCCTTGAAAATATAAAACAGGGATTTATTGATACAGTCGAAAAAGTAGCAGATCACAAATATAATTTTACTGTTTATAATGCAAATGGGAACCGCATGTTAATGCTTTCTCAAGCTGAAGAAGTGTTGGCAAGAGGTTATGATCTTATCATACCAATTGCTACGGCTCCAGCTCAAATGATTAAGGAAATATCAATACGTAAAGGAATTGCAACACCGATTGTTTTCATAGCAGCAGAGATTACGCCAAGCGAATACATAACTGGTGTAAAAGATGATGTACCTATTGATCAACAAATTAATGTGCTAGAATTATTTAAACCAGATCTGAAGAAGCTATTGCTTGTTTACAACTCTTCTGAAACAAGACTTGAACAATACAAAAAAGAATTAGAAAAAATTCTCGATAACAAGGGAATAAAACTTGAAACAGTTGAGATATATCAGTCAAACGAAATTTACAGAAAGGTGGAACCTTTCTTGTCGAATGCAATTGATGCTGTGCTTGTTTTCAAAGATAATACAGTTGTATCTGGTATTGATTCATTAATCAAATTGTGTGACAAATATAATGTCACTTTGATGGCTTCAGATCTCGATTCGGTTGACAAAGGTGCGGTTCTTGGGTTTGGAATTCAAGAATATGATCTTGGTGTACTTGGAGGAAAAAAGGGTCTTGCCATTCTAGAAGAGCATAAAAAACCGAGTTCTTTAGAAGTAGATATGCTTGATGAATTCAAAGTTAAAATCAACAGTAAAAATGTTAAATCACAGGGGTTGAATGTTGATCAAAAAACAATCTATCTGATGCGTTTAGGAGAAGTAGTATGATAAATACATTAATAATAATTATTGAACAAGTATTTCTCTATGTACCACTTGTATGTGGAGCGTACATTAGTATTGCACTAATGAAAGTGCCGGATCTAAGCATTGAGGCTGCATATGTATTTGGTGCAATAGTTGGCTCGAAAGTCATTTCACTGCTTGGTGGTGTAACTAGCTATGGTTTAGCATGCGGCATTATCGGCATTGGTCTATTTGGTGGTATGTGTGTGGGTTTTGTATCAAGCATGCTGACTCAGTATGCTCATCTTCCACATCTGCTATCTAGTATTCTTACAATTGGATTATTTCATGGCATTAATCAACTTGTACTCAATGCGGGATATATCTCTACGAGTCAGTTATCTACGGTACTAGACGTTTTTCACAGTCTCCAATCATACTCTGAGTTAGTGGTGCTTGCTACTATAGCATGTGTTATAACTGGTGCCGGTATTTTCTTTTTTCGGACACAACTAGGATATGCATTTGCAATATATGGGAATAACCCTCGTTTTTTTGAACAATATGACATTTCTGGCAGATTTGTATTTATTGCAGGAATCCTTATAAGTAATGCATTAGCGGGTCTTACTGGAACGCTCATAGCACAAAAAACTGGATTTGCAGATATAAATATGGGTTTTGGCATTGCTCTATTTTGCATAACTTCACTTGTCGTAGGAAAGCAGGTTATGTACAAATATAGGGCGTTTCCTGTAATAATACCGGTTGTTGGGATTTTCTTATATGTTATGTTACAGCAGGTGCTTCTTAAATCCGGCATGAATCTTAAGTATTTTACGATGATCCAATCTTTTATCATAGTATGTATTCTTGTAATGAGGAGTTATCAAACGAGTGGAACACGAGACCAAGGCATTGATCATCTGGGAGTGTAATTATGAAAAAAGAAGGCTTAGTTCTCAATAATGTATCGTTTTCATTCGATAAAGACTCGCCGCCACTTTTTTCTGATACATCTGCTCATTTTGAACATCGTATAATCCACTTTATTAGGGGAAGAAATGGCTCAGGGAAATCAACACTGCTTCGATTACTACAGGGTAAAATTTATAATAAAGAAATTGCGCATGGCAATCTTGAGCTTGAAGATAGAAAATACAATCTTCAGGACCCAAAACAGCTGCGACTCCTCCTTCTTCAGGTGGCACTTGTAAAACAAAATTTTGATTCTATGTTAGTTGATTCATTTACGTTCAAAGATAATATTCGTTTTGTTCATATGAACCGTTTTCCTGGAATTGGCATGCTTCCAACCAAAATATCGGTTTCCAATATTATTGATCACTTTTCTATTCCGATAGATACACCAGTTAAGTTTCTTTCGGGAGGACAGCGACAAATCCTTGTAATCATTATGATGTTGCAAAAACCCAAAAAAGTACTGCTTCTTGATGAACCAACAGCGGCACTTGATGAAAAAAATACGCAGATGGTTATTACATTTCTCAGGGAATTATGCCAATTAACAAACATAATCATTATTATTGTTTCACATGATAAAGAGATTGTAGATTTCTATGGTAAGAGAGGGTATTGGATGCTTGAAAACAAAACATTGAAATTTAAAAAACTGGAAAATAACAATCAAGTATCAAGCTCGTCTTAGACTAAAAATAGAAGGAAGACTAGGCTAATGCTCAGCACACAAAGGATGAGAAGTAATTGATTTAAGCTATTTTTAAAGCCCCGGTAATTCCGGGGCTTTTTTTGGTGTCTTAATTTATGCTGTTGTCGTTTGAACAATTTTTATATTGCCACTCGCGCTGCTAACGCGAATGTCAGCTTTACCAGTTCCCAAGGTTCCATCAACTTCTTTTTTAAAGCGGGACCAGGTTTTGCTATCAAGTGTTGTGGTGATTGGTTTAATGGTAATTGGAATGTTGGAAGTTAGTGTGCCACGTTCTGTTTTGCCCAAGAAAGTTGCATTCACTTCTGCTGGCAAGCCAAGAGTGATAGCACCAGCCGCTGAACTTAAAATAATGCGCCCGGTTTGCGGTACCGTGCTGCATGCAGTGGTGATTTTCCCTTTTTCCGTTTTTGCAATAACGCTATTGATTGCGTCGGTAATAGTGATGTCCCCTTTGTTGGTTGTTGCTCTAATATTGCCGCGTGCTTGATTGATGGTGATCGAACCAGTTTCTTCTGTTTGTGCAACAACGGTATTGGTGGTGTTATTAATTTCAATGTTACCGTGAATGGTAGTGGCCATAACGGGGCCATGTACTTCATTAACTTGGATTGAGCCACGATCAGTGCTGAGTTGTAATTTCATAGTGATGGGAATGATAAGTTCGTAATCAACCTGTATTTTTGCCTTTTCGTCTTCACATTCGGTTTCAAGTTTCAGGTTGGTGATCTTATTGTTGGTCTGCAGGTCATCTTTAATATCGATGATATCAAGATGTTCGGCTTTGGCCGATTTTTTTAACGCACGTACACAAACTTTTTTGTCTTTCCAGGTGCGTTCGATGGTAATATTGCCGTGGGTATTGTTGATGGTTAAAGTGCCCGGTTGTTCCAGATTGAATTCTTTGTCGACAACCGCCTCATGGGTTTTTGCTCCAAAAAATTCGTAGACTCGTTGCAACGAAGCTTTACCAAGTGTGACGCTCGATGGTATCATGCAAAGAGATAGGAGATAATACTTATACATATATGTGCGCATAGTTCATCCTTATGCTAAAAAGTTGATAATCAATATGAAGTCTACAAAAATTGACCCATCTATTCAAAGAGCCTTGGAGTTACTTCTCGAAAAATTCCCTGTAGTTAAGGATATTGCCAAAAAAATTGATCAGCAAGGTGGCCGGGTGTTTTTGGTTGGCGGGGCAGTGCGCGATTTGTTACTTGGTATTGAAACAAAAGATTTAGATATCGAAGTACATGGACTAGAATTAGACCAACTTGAAGAACTTTTGCGTGTATTTGGCGCAGTGAGTTTGGTTGGCAAATCATTTGGTGTGCTGCGCCTGCATGGATTTGATGTTGATTGGTCATTGCCGCGAGCTGATAGTGCTGGGCGCAAGCCAAAAGTTATCATCGATCCATTGATGTCTATCGAAGATGCTTTTCGCCGCCGCGACCTGATCATGAATGCGATGGGTATTGATTTAGTGACCTTTGAGTTAGTTGACCCATTTGGTGGCGAACAGGATTTGCGTAATAAGATATTGAAAACTCCTGATGTAACATTATTTGTCGAAGATCCATTGCGATTTTTTAGAGTGATGCAGTTTATTTCCCGTTTTGAAATGCAGCCTGACGAGCAATTGAGCGATCTATGTAAGGCAATGGATTTTAGCACGGTTTCTGTTGAGCGTATTGAAGAAGAATTTAAAAAATTATTACTCAAATCAAAACGCCCGTCATTGGGTATTCGCTGGGTTCATAAACTCGGCCGATTACAAGAGGTACTTCCTGAACTTGCTGCAACGGTTGGTGTGCCGCAAAACCCGAAATGGCACCCGGAAGGCTGTGTCTTTGAACATACAATGCAAGCGATTGATGCAGCAGCACAGATTCAATATGATGACCCTGAACAGAAATTAATCTTCATGTATGCGGTCTTATGTCATGATCTAGGCAAACCAACAACAACAGAAAAAATTGAAGGCGAATGGCGCAGTATCAGCCATGCACCAGAAGGGGCATCGGTTGCAAAACGAATGCTCAAACGGATAACGCGTAATAAAGATTTGATTGACGCGGTATGCAAGCTCGTCAAATATCATATGGAACCAGCACAATTTATTGAAGGCGACGCAAAGCTTTCTGCTTATAAACGGCTTGCCACCAAACTAGCGCCGCATACAAATTTACAAATGCTTGCTGATGTGTGCTTGGCAGACAAACGGGGGCGCAACCCAAAGGGGCATGAGCCGTTGAACATTGAAGTGCCAGAAGTAGAAGAATTTTTGAAACGTGCAGAAAAGGCACAGGTACGTGAAGAAGTAGAAAAGCCGGTTTTATTAGGCAGAGATTTGCTTGATGTTATGGAGCCTGGGCCCGCAATGGGAGAACTGTTGAAAAAGGCGTACGAGATTCAACTTGAGGAAGAAATTAAAGATCAGGAAGAATTGAAACGGCGGGTTCTGGAAGAAAACAACTAATTCGTTTTAATTGCGTATAGGTTTTGATAAGCTCATGACATCTTTAAGTACAAGAACATATTATTAAAAAGGATTTTCAATGGCATTATTAGCTGGCAATTCATTGTGGTACTTAATCAAACAATCAGATGCGGTTAGCGGAACGGTATTGATTATCTTACTGGGCATGTCGATTTTATGTTGGGCAGTATTTTTATGCAAAGCAATTTTGGTACGGTTGAAAAAACGAGATCTACGGATTGTACTTAATAAATTCAAAAATGTGCGTACTGCTGATGATATACTTGCACTTGCATCTGAACATGCGGGTACCGTACCGGGATATTTTTTATCAAACAACCTGATGTTTTTAAAATCGTTACTTGAATCTCACAAGAAAGAAGGTGAGCATGCGCATCATGCCTGGGAATTAATGCAGCATCATATCGATCAAACACTTGATACCCTTGTTGCACATCAAGAAGCGTATCTGCCCATTTTATCAACGAGTGCTGCTGTAGCAACATTGCTTGGGTTATTTGGCACTGTTTGGGGGTTGGTGCAAGCATTTGTGAGTATCGGCGCGCAACAATCCGTTGATATTACCGTTATTGCCCCTGGGATTGCCCAAGCACTCATAACAACGCTGGCAGGACTTATGGTGGCCATTCCGGCATTTGTCATGTACAACTATTTAGTGGTTCAAGTGCGCAACATAGAAAATCAATTGGTTCAGTTGGCAGATAAGCTTAGTTTTGTTATGCAACAGTTATTAACAAGATAGGGGGTGTGATGCGCCGTTCCATGCGATACCGTCGTCGCCGACCGGGGGAGTTGGTAGATATTTCGATGACACCATTGATTGATACTGCGCTTACGTTGCTCGTCATTTTTATGATTACAACGCCGATGATCCAAAACGCCATTCGGGTGAACTTACCGAGAGGACAAGCACAAGAAGGCAATACAGATCGGCAAGAGTCAGTGGTCTACATCGACAAAGACAGCAAACTTTTTTTCAATGGCGTGAAAATACAAGACAGCGATTTAATTGAATCTATTAAAAAACGTGTTGGTGATCAGAAAGATAAGATGGTCTTTGTCAAAGCAGATCGATCAGTTTCCTATGGCCGAGTACTTGAGTTAGTTGATAAAATCAAAGTAATTGGTGGTATTTCTCATGTGGTTTTGGCAACGCAAAAACGTGCGTAGACGGTATGCGCTCTGGGCAAAGTTGCTCAGCGTATCGGCTGGAGCGCATGCGTTTTTTTTGCTGTGCATGTTCTTTGTTTATCATGGCGATACGGTTGATTTGTTTTTAGAAATCAATACGCGCAATCGTGAAGGAGCGCCGGTTGTATTTAAAACGTTTACTTCTCGGTCGCAACGCCAAGCGATTAAAAAGGCACCGGTAAAAAAAGTAGTGCAATTGAAAAAGAAAGCTGTGCAGAAAAAAGTTGTACCACCAAAACCAAAGCCGGTACCAAAGACTACGGTTGCACAGAAAGAACCGGTAAAAAAAATTCAACCGAAAAAAGAACCAAAAAAAATCGCCCCAGTCCTTGAAAAAAAGATTGTTCAAGCAGTAAAGAAAGAAGAAAAAAAAGTTCTTGAACCAAAAGAAGCTGTTGAGCAGTTAGAGGTTTGGAGTACTGAGCAAGCAGATGTCGTGGGTATTCCCGAGTACGTGTTTGCATTTCAAAAACAGATTGCTCAAAAGTTTACGCCACCGATTGGCATAGCTCCTGATGCGCAATGTCAAATTAAAATGATGATTGGCTGGGATGGTACAATGCAAGAAGTCGGTATCGAACGGTCATCGGGTATACTCATGTACGATGTTGCTGCACGTTCTGCCGTGCATAAACTTTCATTGCCGCGCTGGACCTGGGGAAAATCATTAACGATTGTGTTTAAACAATGAGTGATCATGTATGAAAAAAATCTATTTGTTTGTTTGGTTGCTTGGTTTAACTTACCCTTTTTGTGCCAAGAATGTTGATCTTCACATCAAACCGGTGGAGCACGCAAAAATACCCCTACTCCTTGGTGTTATCAAAGAAGATGATGAGTTGCATGAAATCGCTGAACTAATGAAACGGAATTTTACTTTTCATGGGCAGTTTGATGTTAGTGTCAAATTATTTGCAAAGAGGCCGACAAAAAAACAGTTAACGCAATTACATAAGCAGGGGCACTTGCTTGCAGTGTTTGTTAATCCAACGGTAAAAAATAAGGCATTTGAATGGCGCGTCTATGATACTCTAAACGCCTCAATGGTTTCCGGTAAAAAATATACAAAGCACGGTACGTCGTTGCGTGGTTGGGCGCATGGTCTTTCTGATGCAATCTGGCAGATATTGACGAGTCAAGAAGGATTTTTTTCAACTAAGATTGCCTATTGCAAAGAGGTGAAGTTGGCACATGGCAAATCTATTAAACATGTTTGTATTGCCGATTATGATGGGGGTTATGAGCAAGTGATCGTTGATTTGCCGACGGTCAATGTTGCGCCACGCTGGAATGCCGATATTGACAACCCCTTGCTTTTTTATTCTACGTATACCAATGAAAACGTGCGCTTAATGACGGTCGACATGCACAAAAAAATGAAGACCGCGTCAAACTTTGATGGCATTAATATGCTGCCGGCATTTACCCGTGATGGTAAAAAAGTGGTCTATTGCGTTTCTCGTGGTAATGGCAGTTGCCAGTTGTATTATTGTGAACAAGGGATATTCAAGCGATTGACCCAGAATAATGGTACGAATATGTCGCCTTCGCTTTCTGATGATGGGCAGCAGGTATTTTTTTGCTCAGATTTTCAAACGGGAAGCCCTCAGGTGTATGTCTATGATATGAAGACGAAAAAACTTGAGCGAATAACAAATGGTGGTTATTGTGCATCACCGCGCTATTCAAGCAAGCGCCGGCAGGTTGCGTATACCAAGATTGTGCAGGGTACTATGCAGCTTTTTGCCTATGATCTTGACGCCAAAACTCATGTCCAGCTAACCTTTGATGCTGGTAATAAACAGGAATGTGCCTGGTCACCATGTGGAACCTATCTACTTGTTGCTGTCGAGCAGGGCGTGCACGGTCGGATTGCGCTGCTCAACCTCATCACCAACGAGCGGCGGTATATAACCCCCGAAAATGCGGTCTGCAGCTACCCGGATTGGTCGCGTGCTTATAGGGTATTTCCCGAGGTAGTGGTAGCATAACTATCGACAAATTCTACGTTTTACCCTAAAATTATGCTACTATAGTTGCTATTAAGGGGGATTAGTGTATAATATTCTATTAGAAAAGGGCCTTGCCCGAAGGAGCTCAGGCTATTCATTGACCATACAAAAACAATACATAATTAAAGAGTGGGTATACGATATATGAAAATGAGAAAGAAAAAACGCGGTTTTTTTGGCGGTGGACCAAAAAATGCTCTTATTGCATGTCTCGTTATTCTTGGTTGTCTGTTTGCATTGAATTACCTGACTGATTTGAGTAGGAACATACAAAGTATTACCTATTCAACGTTTCTTGATAAGGTTGAACAGGATCAAGTCAAAACGGTCTACGTTTCCGGTCAGGAGATTAGGGGACTGCTTAAAGACAGAACAAAGTTTGAAGTTATTGTTCCTAATACGCCGAAAAACTGGGATCTTCTGCGCGAACATGGTGTTGAGATTTCAGTTGCAGATCCATCGAGCCAATCAAACATTTGGTATTTATTTATTTTAGCCTTGGCCTTAATTGCTGCATGGGGTATTTGGTATTCCCTTCGTCAATTGCGCAGTGCCGGTGGCTCGGGTGGTGGTAATATTTTTAACATGGGCAAAAGCAAAGCAAAACTTTTTATGCCGTCAACGGTAAAGGATACATTCGATTCTGTTGCGGGTGCTGCTGAAGCGAAAGAAGAGTTGCACGATCTGGTTGATTTTCTGAAAAATCCTGAAAAATATAAACGATTGGGTGCCAAGATTACCCGTGGTGTATTGCTTGTTGGTGCTCCAGGAAATGGTAAAACATTATTGGCGCGTGCAGTAGCTGGGGAAGCAAATTGCCCGTTTTTTAGTGTAAGCGGTTCTGATTTTATTGAAGTATTTGTTGGCGTGGGTGCAGCGCGGGTACGTGACCTTTTTGCACAAGCGCGTAAGCATTCACCATCAATTGTTTTTATCGATGAGCTTGATGCTGTTGGCCGTCAGCGTGGTACAGGATTGGGTGGCGGGCATGATGAACGGGAACAAACATTGAATCAAATGCTTGCTGAGATGGATGGTTTTGAAACGACAGGTGGCTCTGTTATTGTTCTTGCAGCAACCAATAGACCTGATGTACTTGATAAGGCGTTATTGCGTCCTGGTCGATTTGATCGTCAGGTAAACGTGCCGTATCCAGATTTGGTGAGTAGGGAGCAAATTCTACGCCTACATGCAAAAAGTGTTAAGATTGATGAAAAAGTAGATTTGCATAAAATTGCGCGCGGCACGCCAGGATTTTCTGGTGCAGATCTTGCAAACTTGATTAATGAAGCGGCTATTATTGCATCGAAAAATAATCAAGATCTTGTTACCACTGATAATTTTGAAGAAGCGCGTGATAAGATTTTGTTGGGCAAAGAAATCAAAAGTATCATGCTGACAGAAGAAGATCGTAAAGTCACCGCGTATCACGAATCAGGTCATGCACTTATACGCCTGTTATTACCAGAAGATACTGATCCGTTGCATAAAGTTACGATTATCCCGCGCGGCAGTGCGTTGGGAGTAACGCATTCGATGCCAGAGCGTGAAAAGTACACGACAACGAAAAAAGAAATGCTTTCGGAAATCATGGCATCACTTGGTGGCCGTGCAGCAGAGGAGTTGATATTTAGCAAAGAAACAACCGGTGCGTATAGTGACTTTAAAGCAGCGACGTATATTGCTCGTGATATGGTATGCAGTTACGGTATGACAACTGAGCTTGGGCCCGTTGTGTATGCACAAGGGCATGGCGACTTTGCCTATTCACAAAAGACAGCAGAGCGTATCGATCAAGCAGTGCAAAAAATAATGGATACCTGTTACGCTAAAGCGGTTGATTTGCTGAAAAACAATCGTGAAAAACTTGATAAGCTTTCTAACGCATTATTTGAAAAAGAGACGTTGTATGCCGGTGAAATTTATGAGTTGCTGGGTATTGAACCACGAGTTGAACATCGCTTTTCATAACAGGTAAGGATATAATTAGGTGAAGAAAAACTGGCAGAAAGAACTCGAGCCTATTATTCGTAAAGCGGGAGATATACTCCTTTCTTATCAGGGAAAACAGTTAACCCGTACTCAAAAAGAACGACACGGTTTTGTTACGCAGGCAGATTTAGCCAGTGAGCAGTACTTGATTGAAGAATTATCAAAGCTGTTACCCGAAGCAGCGTTTTGGGCAGAAGAATCAGGCAAGTCAGGCGAAAGTGAATACTGTTGGGTTATTGACCCGCTCGATGGTACAACGAATTTTTCCTATGGCTTGCCGTATTTTTGCATTTCAGTTGCATTGACCCACCGTGATGTGCCGCAGGTTGGTGTAGTATACCAACCATTATTGAATGAATTTTTTTATGCGCAGCAGGGAGAAGGGGTATTTTTGAATGGCCAGCCGATTACGGTAAGTGGTCCTGAACGTTTTGATCGGAGTTTAATAGCTGTTGGTTTACCGTATCCTGCAGAAGAACGAACTCACATGGTTGGTATTGCGCGGGTGGTTTCAGGTAAAGCACATGGCATTCGCCATTTTGGTGCCATAGCCCTCGATCTGGCCTATGTAGCAGCGGGTCGACTTGATGGTGTGATTTTTGGCGGCCTTGCCTGGTGGGATGTGGCAGCAGGTATGCTTTTGATCCAGGAAGCGGGGGGTATCGTTTCTGATTTCCAGGGCAATCAGCTCAACCCGCAGTACAAAACGTGCATTGGCGGTGGCCCAATGGTTTATACAACCTTGAAGGAGATTGTTACTTCCTAATGGGTTGATTTGAAAAAAACTCCATTTTTAGTACAATTATAGCTGAGGTTATCGTAATTTTGATCATATGTATAAAGGCAAAGGATAGTATTTCATGGCAAGGATTTGTGGAGTCTGTGGCAAAGGGCCGCAGGTAGTAAATTCAGTCAGTAACGCGAAGAATCGAGTCAAGCATTGGGTATACCCAAATGTGCATACGATGCGTTTTACGTTGACCGGAGATGCAAAGCGCAGGGTGAAGCGCGATAAAGTGTGCACCAAGTGTGTAAAAGCAGGGAAAGTACAAAAGGTACTATAATTTTTTTTATGATAGTGATACTTGAAGGAAGGTGTGCATGCCAAATATAAAATCGGCAAAAAAACGTGTCAAACAAAGTGAAAAAAAGCATTCAAGAAATATAGCACGTAAAAGTGCTATAAAGTCGGCGATAAAAAAAGTTCTTGTTGCTGTTGAAGAAAATAATATTGAGCAAGCAAAAGAGTTGCTCAAAGATGTGGAAGCAAAATTTGCCCGTGCTAAAAACAAGGGCGTTGTGCATAGAAATACTGCTGCACGTAAAGTAAGTCACTTGGCAAAACGTGTTGCCGCTGCACAACGAGCAGCTGCGTAAAAATAATGTATGTAGCATGGCTGTGAGGGTTGTAGTGAAGAGTAACTTTTCAGGGCAATGGGCTGTTCGAGTCGAGCGGCAAAAATGGATAAAGCCTATAGGGAGATTATGATGAAATCATGTAAATTACTTTTACCAACATTGTTAATACTCTTTTCTTTTGGTGCCTTTGGCATGGAAGAGAGTTGTGTATCTGAAGAGCAACTTATCGAGGAATGGACGCCTGAAATTCCGTGTGAAATTGCAAGCGATGTAATGCATAAAAATCCCATAGTTGATTATATTTGTGGCTTTGTTCCTTTCGCCAGTTATTGCCTTGTTAAACCAATCCCCACTTATGACCTTGCTAACCCAAATTTCCGCTTTCCTTTTTGTGACGCAAATCAGATGGCTCGCTATGCTGAAGTGTCTGAGGGGTTCGGTCAGTGTAGGAGATCATTTTGGGATATGCTCACTAGAGAGCAGGTACAGGTACGGTGTGATACCCCTGTTCTTAACCACAGTCTTAACCACAGCAAGTTTGGTTTGGCAATGGAAAAATTTTTAGGGCCAAATCCGAGTGAAAAAATAGAAAAATGTGTAGGGTTTCAAGGGGGAAAAGATACTATTATTCAGATCACCGATACTATATTTATTGCTTTTGCGAGGTCTAGTACAGGAAAAGTACGCGGCTACGACATAAGCAAAGTTCCTTTGGAAGATCGTGAACGTGTTAAAGATTATCTCAATAACAAACTTACACTTAAGCAAGCAAATTTATTGTACGTGATTGGCAAATCAATTGAAAAAGATGAGCAGTTTCATCTTGATGCAGATAAAGAACGTGCTGGAGATCTGATGGCAACCTATTGTTCACTTGATTCTGCAGTTAAAAAAGTATTGAAAGATCATGTAGCAATTAATGGTGCATTCGAATATACGTTGCTACCAAAAAACGAAGAGAATTAACTTGTTTTTCTCTTCGTTTTACGATCAATTAATTGCTTGTACTCAACTAAAAAATTCTTAGCAATCGTCGTTGCTACTTGCGACGTGCCAGCATTTTCAACCAAGATCACAATGATAATCGGGTCATTGTCTTTATATTGAAAGTAGGCAACAAACCAGGCATGTTCCAAATATTTGTTGCCCAGGCGTCGCATGCCAAAGCTGCTTGTTTGAGCCGTACTTGTTTTTGCGAATATCGTAATATCTTTTACCGTACTGATTCGTTTTCCCGTTCCGCGTTTGACAACCGAGTGCATTGATTTTTTCAAGAAAGCAAGCGTTTCTGGTTTGATGGCAAGCGGTTGTTTTTTTATTGGTTCGGCAATCAGGATACGCGGTGTAATGAGGTATCCAGTGAAGATGCTTGCTATCATGCGTGCGATTTGAATAGGGCTACTTAATAAAAAACTTTGGCCGATGGTAACTGACAATGTTTCACCAGGCCACCAGGGCTCTCCTCTGACCTCTTTTTTCCATTGCCGAGAGGGAACAATGCCGTTTTTTTCAGGGAAAAGAATAGTAGTTTTTTGTCCGAGGCCAAACTTGTGTGCGTAGTCAGCAAGCAAATCAATATCAATCTCTTTACCAATTTCATAAAATAAGACATTGCATGATTGGGCAACCGCCTGGGCGGTAATCAATTGCCCGTGCCCTTGGCGTCGGTGGCACCAATATTTGCGGCGTGCGAAATAAACATAGCCTTTACAATCCCAGACTGAATCAGGCGATATGATATTGTGTTCCAGTGCAGCGCTTATGGTTACAAGCTTAAAAATAGAGCCTGGCGGATAGGAGGCGTTAAACGCGCGATTGAGAAAGGGGCATTTTTCTTGTAATTCTTGCCAGGTTTGTTTTGATATGGGTGACAGGAATATACTTGGATCAAAGGCAGGGCGTGAGACTAAGGCATGTAGAGCGCCATTGTCTGGATTCATGAGAATAAAAGCACCGGAGTGGTCTTCGGGAAATATCCGTTCACATATCTGTTGCAGGCGAATATCAATTGTTGTGTTGATGTCATCTCCTGCGTGTGCATCTTTTAGTTTTACCTGATCAATATCAGTACCAACTGAATTGATTGTCTTGAGGATAGCGCCTTCTTTTCCTTTCAAAATATGTTCAGATAATTTTTCAAGGCCCATTTGCCCGTATGGTTGTGTATCGATACTGCGCCCTAGATAGCCAACAATATGGCTGGCACAGGTGGTGTGGGGGTAATGGCGCTGAAAGTGGGTTGAGAGAGTGATATTGGTATGATCAGGAAATTGTTCGACAATCTGACTAAGTTGATCAAATGCAATATCGCGTGCAATGGCAATCCGCCTGTAATATTTTTCGGCCTGTATGAGTGCATGGTCAGTGGTGATGGGCTTGTTGAGAATTCTTCCTAACTGTTGGAGTAATTGCAGCTGCGTTTTACTCATCATACGATTGCCACTTCCTTGCCAATAGACATCAGTGATGGGACGGTTGGTTGCAAGTAGTACGCCATTGCAATCAAGAATGTTGCCGCGCGGAGATTGCGTTGTTTCGATACGTAAAAAATTGTGCTCACTGCGAGAAACGAAGTGGTGTGTTAAATTAATTTGCAGATAAAACAGGCGTGCAACAATAATTACCAGTGTGATAATGATACAATAAATGATTATGGCAATCCGTTTATTCAGTGGCTTGATGAGCTGGTACATGCCACGCTTTACCTCCGTTTTTTCATGCTATTAAACGGATGAATCGTATCGCATATTTGAGCAAGATCATCAAGAGAAACATGCGTATATTTTTCGGTACTACTGAGTGTTTCATGCCCAAGCAGTTCTTGAATAACGCGGAGGTCAACGCCTTGATTGAGCATATGTGTGGCAAATGAGTGGCGTATTTTATGTGGAGTGATAGGCCTATCTATTTTTAAAAAACTGCGAAACATTTGTATAATCCGCTGAATAGAGCGAGAAGTGAGGTGCCTGCCACGATAGTTTACAAAGAGTGGGGCTGTATGTTCATCCGTCGTGTTATCTGCATATGCAGCGCGATCTTTTTCGATGTACGCGATTATTTTTTCCTTTGCTTTTTCACCAAAAAGGACCATGCGCTCTTTATTTCCTTTACCCTTGATACGGATCGTTTTGTTCTGCATATCGATATCACACAAACGGATGGCAACGAGTTCTGAACAGCGAACTCCCGTTGCATACAGTAGTTCAAAAATAGTTTTGTCTCGAATGGGGTGCCGCGTTGGGAGGTCGTTATCCGGTACTGTATCAAGCAGATGGAATATTTCGTCAACGCTCAAATATATCGGCAATTTTTTGTCAAGTCGCGGACGCTTGAGATCAAGTTTCAGATTGATGCCTTGTGTCTGTAAAAACTTGGCAAAAGAAGTAAAACAAGAAAACTTGCGTGCAATCGTACTTTTATCGATTTTCTGATAGTAGAGGCTAACGAGATAACGTTCGATAATTTGCCGTAATGAAAGGTTGTCCTTCTCTTCCTTAAGCCCGTGCCAGAAGGTAATAAATGTTCGTAGATCGCTTTCATAGGCTTTGAGCGTGTGGGCAGACAGGTTGCGTTCAACTTCTAGATAGGTTAAAAATTCTTGTTTTTTTTCTTTAAAATTATCTAACTTCATATGCCTTTTTTCTCGCTACTGTAAATTATATTCCTTGCAGCGCCGATTAACTGAGGATCGATTCACTCCCAAAAAGGTTGCAATCTTGTTTTGATTTTTAAACTTATGCCAAAGCATTACCATAATTTTACGATCTTTGAGTGCATACTTGCCAAGACGTGCTGCTTCGGTTAATTCAGGATCAGTCACCTCATAGGCAGGATCGAAAGTCGTTTCCTGGTAAATTTTATTATCCTTTGATTTTTGCACAAGGATTTGATGTACCTTTGTTTTCAATTCCTGCAAGCTTGCCGGGCGTTTATAGGCAAGTTTTTGTTTATCTTTTTCCGTCAAAGAAAGCAAATTTTTAAATGTTGGTGCCTGGAGGGCTTGTTCGGCAAAGCCATCGACAAGGTTATATAATTCTTCCGTCGGTAAGGAGATGAGTGACGGCACGATGAGTGTATTGGCTTTCAAAAAATGGTGAAGCGCTGGAGAGAATAGCCCTTCTTGGACATTGTGTTGTATATTTTTATTGGTAGAGCATATGATGCGTACATTACTCGACGATTTTTGATCACTATTCAAATGCCTGAATAATCCATAGCGAATAAATTCTGCGAGATACTCTTGGCTCGTCATGTCAAGAAACTGAATATTCTTGATGAATAAAGTGCCGGTATTGTTAAGTTTTTCAAGTAACGGGCGTTCATGATTTTTGCCATTGAATATCGGGTTGATACCAAAAAGCTTTATTGCAATATCAAGTTCTTTGCACGGCCCGGTTAATTCCAGTGTATGTAATGTTTCTCGTAGAGTAATATGATTGATAAGTTCAACCGTTGGCATAAGGTCTTCATCGGGCATATCAAGCAAGAGTGCTTTTTTACTTAATGTTGCTTTGAGTAAAGCAATTTTGAAATTCAGGAGTTTTTCGCCCGTACCGGGAATGAGATGTGTTATTAATTTGCCGGCATTGGTGGTTTGTAAATACAGCAGATAGTTCCAGCTGGTGGGATCATGTAAACATTCCATTTGTGTGGTGACAATATCAGATAATTCAGGATACGAAACGGTAATCAAAACATTATTTTTTTCTAGATTGGGTACTCCGGAAAGTACAATACTGTTTCCTTTATTGTCATTGGCAAAAGTAGTATGCGGTGATTTATAGGTTTGCACAAGATGGGCTATAT
>SDBT01006732.1_pt1 | contig 19007 bp, 8 predicted proteins | sample 2277101 | NCBI WGS metagenome assembly SDBT01 (sample SAMN10404973, study PRJNA504765) | marine sediment metagenome | isolation source: marine sediment core GS10_PC15, 103 cmbsf | place: Arctic Ocean: Southern Knipovich Ridge | collected 2010 | reverse complement strand
TGGGAAGAAATAACACAAAATCCAAGTAATTTTTTTGATAGTATGACAATAGAAGACAATGGTGGATTTCAAAAACTCACTCTGAAATTATTTGATAAAAATTTTGGTAAAATAGAAAATATAATAACTAAAAGTATAATCGCCGCAAGAGATTCTGGACTTGTAAAAGAAGGTACAAATATAACAGATAAAGACACTAAATATTTTGAATTTAAAATAGATAACCATGCCCAAATAAATTTAAGAATAAGATTTGGTTATTCTATAACTCCAAGTACAGATTTTTTTGATGAAACTGAGTGGGAAAAATACGCAGAACGAATAAATGAAACACGGCCGGTTATAAGAAGTCCTTGGATTTATTTTCAAATGATGGGAACGAATTTTCAACTTACTCCAGCTGGATTAGCAGTAACAATATCCGCTTTTTCTACAACTGACAGTTTTTTATCGAGAGCTAGATTGGTTAAAAAATACGCAAGAATGGTAGGTACTCCAAAAAAAATAATAACTTCATTAAGTGCAATTTTAGAAGAAGTATCGAACAAGAGTTTATCTCTCACCATTCGTCCTGGAAATGATCCAGAACCAATAGAAAATGATGATGGAAATAATAAAATAGAAATACACATGGGAGGCTCTCCCAATGTAGATAATACTGGAACTAGAAGCATGAGAAGAATTCTTAATGAAATTTGTGCTAAAGTTCCGCCAAAAACATTTGATAAAGAAGATAACCCTAGCACAACTCATGAAAAATATGTCAACCCTGAAGGAACAAATATAAATAAAGTAGTTCCATATACTTATATGTTTATACAAAAAGAAGAGGGCGGTGGAACAGTAGAGTTTTACTATCCAGAAGCTAGAAAAAGTCCAAGCAAGATGAGAAACTATATTTGGAGAGAACATGGGCTTTCTATAGTGGCTGACTTATCTATTAATAGTCAAATAGATTTTGCTTCATTGAATAGTCAAATCCTGGTTAAAAATGCAGATGAAATTAGTTTACATGCAACGAAACGTTCAAAAGATGATGAATATGTAAGACAAATAGAGCCAGCAAATGTCACAAAAGCTTTAAATGATATGAAAGTTACTTTTGTATCTAATGTTGTTTCATCTGATAATAGAGATAATTTATCAGATACAAAATTATTAGTGGAACAAGTAGTGGCAAATTTAAATCAGGGTGTGTTTGACGGAACTTTAACATTACCAGGAGATCCTTTCTTTTTATTTGATAAAGAACTGAGACCTTTTGAATATAAAATAAAGATAATAATAATGAGACCATCTTTTATTGACTTTGATGGAACAGTAGTTCAAGAAGAACAAAGTTATTTGACTGGCGAATATGTTGTAAAAAACATCAGTCACCAAATAGACAACTCAGGTTTTAGAACTGTTTTAAATATACAGCGATGGCCCGTACCAGTAACATAAAGGAGCAATATTATTGACAGCGTAGCACTTCACCTCGACATACAAAATTCTCTTCTTTCTACACTTCGTGAAACGCAAATTTCTATGAACAGGTTCAATACTTTGCTAGAGAAATCAGGCAAACTCACAAATGTGATTGATGATCACATGGACGAAATTGAAGATTCTCAAATAAAAATCACTAAATCTGCTGGTTTGTGGAATTCTGCGTTAGAAAAAACCAAACAACTTGCTTCTACTATTATGGGTCCAATTTCCGCCATATTCTCTACTGCTGGAATAATGGACACTGTCGGAGCTATGTTAAGACACAACACTCAAATGAAAGAATTATCTTTCAGAATGGGTGAAGCTGGCAAATCAGCTAAATTTCTGACAAGTGAAATGCATAGAGTAACTATGGAAACTGGTGCATCAACCGATCAATCTGCTGAAATGATTAATATGTTGAGACGCGCAAGAATTGCCACAAAAGATGTTGGAGATTTAACAGAAGCAACAATTAGATTTTCTACTATTACCGGCGTGGCAGCAGCTGATGCTGGTAAGCTAGCTGGTGAATTGAGTAGAATGGGTCGTTTAGGACCTAGGCAAATAGAGTCTGTAATGACATCCATGGCTCAGGTACAAAGAATTGTTGGGATGACAGAACAAGATATGACTCAATTAAACGATAGTATCATTGAATCTACAAGATATTTATCACAATTAGGCAAAACAGGACCAGAAATAGTGCGATTTAGTAAAGGAGTAGCTAATTTAGCAGCAGCTTTTACTAAAGTAGGTTTATCTGCACAAGATGCAGCTAAATTAATAGATGATTTACTTGATCCAGGAAAAATAGAAGACAATGCATTAATGTATGCCAAATTGGGTATTTCTATTGAAGATGCAATAACAGGTAACATAGATCCAGACCAAATGATAGGTGCTTTAAGAGATATGGGACAAGAATTTAAAGAAATGAGTGGTCCAGCAGCTGCTTCTTTAGCAAAATCTATGGGATTAACATTAAAACAAGCAAGATCTTTTGCTGATATGACTCAAGAACAATTAACTGGACAAGGTGATTTAACAAAAATGTATGAGGAACAACTTAGCCCTCAACAAAAAATGGAACAGGCAATGAATAGATTGCAAGGTACGTTGCAACAATTAGCAACCGGTCTCCTCCCCATTATAGAAGGTCTTGCAGGTGTCATGAATAAAGTGGTGGGTGTATTTCAGCCAGGAAAAGGAGCAATGGCTATCGGTATAGTTGCTGCTATCCTTGGTTTTGTTTTTCTTATTTCTCGTATCAAGAAGCGTTTCTTTTCCATGAACACTGAAGTAGCGAGGCATCAAGAAAACTTGACTGCCGAAGCACTAATAATGGGCCGAAGAAAGGCTGATGCCGCTACTGCCAGAGGTGGCAGAGGAAGAGGAAGGGAAACAGATTTATCAGCAAGAGTAAGGGCGGGTACTGGGTTCAAAGAAATGCAAGCAGAAGCCGAAAGGTTTGGCACAATAGCAGAAACAAATCTTGTAGGGCCAGTTAGACGTTTTGTACAAGGAACGGAGCAGTGGCTTAGAACGATATCAGAAGGAGCAAAACCTGTTTCATTATTGAGATTAATAGCTGAGAAAAATAATCAGGTAATAAAAAATAGATTGGGATTTGTTGAAGAAGAAAGAAACATTACCGTTCAAACTTTAAGAAATAGAGAAGAAGAGTTGGCAACAAATCATCAAAATATGCAAAATAGACTAAAACAGCTACAATCAGAAAAACAAACTGCTGAAGCCATATGGGAGCAAAAAAGAATAGCAACCGAACTTGAAAAAACAGGTAATCGAATAGCGAAAATAGGAAATGAAAGAGAAAGACAAGAAAATCGTTTTTCAAATCTTAGAGAATCAGCTTTAAGAAAGTTGGCACCAGAAGAACGATACAATATGCTTGAGAACATGAAAAGAGAGCGAAACAGATTAGAAACTATTATAGCGGCAAATCAAAGAAGATTTGAAGGAATAGAAATAGAAGATAAAATGCTTCGTCTTCAAAAGGAAATTTTAATAAGAGAAGAGAGAAAACTTAAAATCCAGATGGAGTCTGGAGGAAAAGTTGGTGCCGAAGAAGTTGAAAAATATAATAGAATTACAAAACAATTGAGAAATATTGGAGACCATTTAGAAGAAAATAAACGAACTAGAAGTGCAATAACAACAGAAATAGGTGAAGCAGTAGATGAACAAGGAAGATTAGGTAGAGAAATAGCAAAAGTTACTGGTGCAGGAAGTAGAAGATCGACACAAATGTTTTCAAGTGTTTTTAGAAAAGGAGGAGACATTCTTCGGTCTGTAGCAGGAAGGCTTGGAAACGCCCTTTCTAAAGGAGCCGATAGAGTAAAAAACTCGGCAATAAGTTTTGTAAAAGCTCTTGGTCAAAGACTAAATCCTAAAAACTGGCTGGCTGCTTTTAAAGCAAGAAGAAGACAACAAAGAGAAGAAGGAGCTGGAAGAAATAGATTGTCAGGTGGATTAGGAAAAGTCGCAAAAGTGATGGGAATTTTAATTGGAGTATTATTGGCATCTAAAGCAGTACGAGAAGCAATGAAAAAGATTTTTGAAAGTTTGAAACCATCATTAGAACAATTTGGAAAACTTTTAGGTGAATTAGCACAAAAACTTGGACCTGCAATAACTCAAATGATAAGAAGTTTTATGCCAATGATAATGATGTTATTAAAAAGTTTTTTACCAATATTTATTGATATTTTAAATATGGCCATGCCAATAATAATTAAATTGGTAAACTTTTTTATGCCAAAGCTTTTACTGATCCTTGGTCATCTAATATTTGGAATTGGTTCATTAGCCAGATCTATCGGCGAGTTTATTAATACTTTGCCCGGAGCCGAAGGTAAGGGAAAAACTATGATTGATCTAGGTACTACAGCCATGCAAAGCGGTATCGGTATACTAGAGAGCAAATATGCTCCAATTGCTCCATGGGAGCCCGTATCTAAAGAATTTGGAGCTAAAGGTACAACTGCACCAGCAGCCGGAAAAGGAGCTGCAGTTTCTCTTATAGCTGAGGGATCGAGATTTTCTGTAGCAGCACCGGAACTTTCACAAGAAGAAATTAATAAAGAAACAGAAAAAAACACTAAAGGCACAGCAGAAAATACTAGTGAAGCAAATGAAATAGCAATAGAACAACTTAAAGCTATTGAAAGCTTAAAGGCTATATTGGCAATGAAACCTATTGATCCAGAAAAAGCAGCTGAAAATTATAACAAAGGATTAAATCCAGCTACAGGAACTGCATATACTCTTAATGAACTTAAAGAAGTTGGTCAAACCGGAGACATATTTAAAGACGTTTGGAACTTTTTAACAGGTGGTAAATAATGTCAGATATAAACATAGATAGCAATCTACCAGAAAAACAAGAAAAAGAAATTGTTATCATAAAGCAAGATACAAGAAAAGACCTAATAGATTTATTGGAAGCACTTGATAAAAACCTTGGTGTGCATAATCCAGATTTTTTTAAAAAATTTGAAAAACTCATTACATATAAAGGCAATGCAATTGAAGTAGATAATTTCAGAGAAGAATTTCTAACCTTGGTAAGTGAATATTCAACAAAAATAAAACACAGTGCAGTAGTTCCAGTAGAGGGAACAAATTCCACAGATAGTATATTAGTAAATCAAAATGGTGTAGAAGCTAACCTGAATGTTGAAGGATTTATTCCTATTGATGCTGATTCAACAGATAATACTGAAGTAGATTTAGGGACAATAAGCGATAGAATTATAGCGGCAGCAAGAAGAGCAAATTCTATGGATGTTCTTGACATTTATCTCTATAATCTAACACCATATGCTTTAGGGACTTTGGTAAATGCTGCTGCAAGTATTGGAAATTCTATAGCTGAAGGCAATATACCAGATCTTTTCTCTGCTGGCATAGCCATTGCTGATTTAGGAAACTCAATGCGATATTTTTCTATTGGTGAGTTGGCTATACTGGGAACTGCTAGTTTTTATTCATTAAGTAAAGTAAAAGGAATAACAATAAAAGATATGAGTTTCGCACCAGGAACTGATTTTACTGTAAGCACAGTTCAGGCTAGAAACTATCCAAAAGATATTTATGTGAGTGTTTTAGGAATCCCTATACCTCTTGGAACAATTTCTTGGGCAGATATTTTAAATAGAAGAGACAATTTTTTAACCTTTACTAAACAAAAGTTGAAATTAAAAGGTGATTTAATTATAGGTGATCCAAATTTCAATCCTGAATATTACGGACTTAATAAAAGACACAAAGATGGTGGCAGTGATAGATGGCGTGTATCAACTAATAGAAGGCTAAAAAAACCACAAGTTATGCTCGGGAAACATCCTTCTACGGGCATGGACGAAATAGATACCAAAGCTGAAGCTAAAAACTCTGAATATAAAGTTTATAGACATGTTAAAGGAGCTGGTGGAAGATGGGAAAAAAATAAAGTTGATACAGATGAGGGATATGTTCACTATAGAGGAGAAGAAGCTATAGAAAATTCTACGTTTGACGATTTAGGGAATTTAGCGAGACAAGAAAATTTCCTTAAAGAAGGAGGTGAACTTTCTAAAGAATTGGCTGAAGTTTTTTACAATATCTTCTACCATGAAAAGGGAAGAAAGTGGGATAACAATGACTTTGGAGAACTTAAAAAATTAGAATTAGGAATAGCAAACAGCTATGCTAAACAAGAAAGCTTAATTGGAGGAGAAGGTAGATTTCTTAAACACATAATAAATAATTGGAAACACTTACTGCTTTTAGCAAATGACGAATATTATACTGACACCCAAATGACAGGCAGTGAGTTTTCAAGAGATCAATTTAGTAGAAACATCGATCTTAGAGAACTAAATGTCACGAATCCTGGTTTAAAATTCAATCCAACTGGAGACAAAGGTGAAGACAAAGATTTTTCAAGCTTAAATGATACTTTAAAAAATAAAACTGGAGTTTGGCAGATTGGCTCTATTTATGTTTGGCCCATCGATCAAACTTGGTTGTTAAAACCAGATTGGATTCCTTTTGAGTTTAATCCAACTATTGAAGAATCATCAAGAGCGGCACGATACGCGGCAACCCAAATTGTTTCAAGAATGGGCGACTTGCAGTCTTATATAGGTACAGGAAGTTTATCCGTTACGATAAGCACTCAATATATGCCAACTTCAAGAAAATGGTCTGAAGTAGAACAAACAGGACAATCTTACGATTCTTGGTTTAGTACATTTGATTTGGCAACAATTCAGCATATTGAGATGGCATATAGGAGTCTAGTGATGCCATATTATAAAACACCTGATAAAGAAGGAAGTTCATTGTATAGTAAGCCACCTTTAATAAAAGTTATTATTGGAGATAAAAATGAAGTTCAAGATGAAACAGGTATTGCTTTGGCAAATGCTCCATTTAGTAATTTATTGTCTTACCCACAAGAAGTGATAGCTAAAGGAGCACTTGAATCTGAAAAAAGTATAGCAGGAGGGGCTTATAGACATTTCAGAACTTTTGTAGCATCAAGCGTACAAATAGTAAAAAACATAAACGAGCAACCATTGTTTATAGAACCTAAAATTAAAGGTTCGGGGAAAACACCTTATCTAAAAGATACTTTTGGCTTTACGGTTAATTTAACACTGATTGAGGTAACTCCGAGTTATATGGATATTATGCCAAATTTTGCTGACTATTATAGTATTGCTCGAATGGCATAAGGAGATGTAATGGGATATTCAAGATATAAACAATTTGAAACAGTTTGGAATTCGAGCTTAGTACATAATCAAAAAGGATTTCCAAAAAGCAATTTAACAGAATTATTTGCCGATCCTAATAATAACGATATTTCTTATAAAATTCCTCTAAGGTGGCAATATAGACCAGACTTAATAGCAAATCATTTTTATAAAAACCCAACCTTATTCTTTGTTCTTGTGTATGCAAACAATTTTCGTTACTGCCCAGAGGACTTTACTACAGATACTATTATAAAAGTACCTAGATATGAGAGGATGATTAGTTTACTATAATGTTATACTCTGCTTTGGTTTTAGATAATTCAAACTTCTACACAAAAGGTGTTATTACTGTTAGAATAGCAAGATATTACAATGCTCCTATGACTTGGGATTTATCTGATGACGATGGCATCATGAACGAATTCAAAGAAATGAACGAAAAAGATGAAGTAGAAGATTATGATAATTGCCTAGTATCTTCACCTATGGGAAGCGGAAGAAATTATGGAATGTTCTATCTTCCTCAAATTAATTCTGTTGGAATGGTTACTTTTTTAGACAATTCTTTTTCTCGTCCCTTATGGATGGGTGGATTTTTTAGACCTATTAGGACCGAACCAGATTCTAAGAAACAAAGAAAGGTAGAATTTGTTAATATTCCAAACGACGATATTACCGCAGAAGGTGAGGATTCAGATGGAAGTTCAGGAGAAATAGGTGGAAAACAAACTACGGCGGAAGATTCTGCTTTAATAATAAGAATGAAATCAACTGATAGTGACAATTACAACTGGCAAGAACAAGATACAGAAAATCTAATCGTTATAGATAAAAATAATGTTAAAATCATACATTTTCTTGAGTGGGATAACAATGTAGCAAAAAAATATCAAATGATTGAAATCAACGGGAGAAGTGGAGAGATTAAACTAAGCTCTATAAATGAAACAGATGAAACGCAAACCGATTTTTCGGTACGAGATGATAGGTTCAATTTGAAAGTGACGGCTGGAAGTGAAATAACTGGTATTGAAGGTAGAAGTGGAGAAGATAGTGTAGTAAAAATACAAAAGGGTTCTAATACTAAAGTAATATTGTCTGAAAACGAAACAATAATAACTGCATCTGGAGCAGTACGTATTACTGGGAATCCAGTATTTTTAGGAAACAAAGATGGCTTTATGGTTACTTCTAGCAAAGCTGGTGCAGTAGAATCTTTTAATGACTTAACGGCAACGGATAAAGTAAGGGCATAATATGGCAGATGTAGTAGTAAGAATAGAAGATATTTTAGGCTTGACAGACAAAGGCGGTGGTGGCGCAGTAAGTTTAGCTGCTCTTGGGAAAGCACTAACCAGTGGAGCAGTAATAGTTTCCGCTCTTCCCGCCCCTTTAAACTTGCTCGGGGCAACAATGGGTATTTTAGGTATTTCAATTACAGCATACACAACAGTTACAAAAGTTCTATCCGCTATAACAGCACTTCAACCGCAACTGGAAATGATAGTTAAAATGGTAGGAGCAGTTTTTAATCCAGCACAAATACCAGCACTAGCGGGAGATATTGCTGGAAAAGTGGCAAAAATTGCTACAGGTGTAGCAGAAGGTGCTATTGATGATGCTCTTCAATCTTTATTGAAAACCCCTTTATTTAAACTTCGTTCAGGACAAAGTCTTGAAAATCTAAGCATAGATTTTGCATTACCAGAATTACCAGATTTTGATGAATTTGAACTCTCCGTTCCAAATTCTGTACCTGCCATTGAAATACCAACAGGAGACGACGCCCCTTATTTAGATGAATTAATAGCGGGTCCATAATGAATATTACAATAACACGTTCTAATAGAGCGTCAATGACTAAACAACAAATAGATAACCACGACGCAATAAAAAGAAATGTAAATGCCAAAGACTATGTAGATGAACAAGTGGACGAGCAATTAGTGAGAGATGCTCCTAATAAATCTATCTATGGTAACACAGAAGATGAAATAAATGGACTTCATGGTGAATTACGTTATTTAAATGCCCAAGATCGATTTGATATGGATGAAGATGATGCTGTAAATGCTGCCTACCTCAAAGCAGGAAACTATTACTTTACAAATTTAGACCGTTATTCTTACCCTTCTCCTGTAGTTGGAGACAGCACTATAAATGGTAAACCATATGGCACTTCAACTCGCCCATATGAAGAAAATTTAAGGGGAGATTCTGGAATAAATAGTGCAATAAGAAACATTTTAGTAAATGGAACGGGAGATACTACATTTGTTCAAGCCGCCTCAATTTATTCTTCTGGGAATAGAACTATAACAACTGCCAAAGCAGCTGTTGGTAATACATTCAGTGTTGGTGATACAATTATTATCTATGATGATAATGCTACTATAATGGGAATTATTACTTCTCAACAAGCACATGCAACAGCCATGCACACTGGCTCTGAAGATATGTCTTCTGGGTTCGTCTATGGCGATTCAAATGCAGATTTTAATATTGCCATAGATGGTGGCGTACCTACAACTGTCACATTAGATACAAATTGTGCTAATGTAGCTGAAGTTGTTACAGAGATAAATGCATCGCTTGATACTGCACTTGGAGACACAACAGACGTATATGCTAGTGCTTCTGGCAACTATGTAGCATTGACAAGAGAAGCTTCAGGATCTTCATATTCTTTTGCTCTTTCATCAGGAGACCCTAATGCTTTAGAAACTCTTGGGTTATCTGTTGGAACTTATACAGGAACGCAAGAAACAATAACAATTTCTGAGTATGGTGGTAAGTACCCCGGTGATTCCATTGGTGATACAGCTACAATAACTACTTATTTTCCATATTTTGGAGATACTTACAAACAATTTTACAATGAATACCCAACTACAAAGGCTGGTAGAAATGAAATATTTCTTTATGGTGATACTGGTGATTCCAGGGTATTTTTAGTTGGAGATTCAAGCTCAGATCCTGATGGTGATTCTTTAACTTATACATGGATAATAGCAAGTCGCCCTACTGATTCAAGAGTTCATGTTTATGAAATTGGCGATTCTATTTCCTTTAAGCCTGATATGGCAGGTATTTATCGAATCACACTATGGACTCACAATAATAGAAAAATGACTGGAGATACTGTCATTATAACCTCTGTTGCAGTTGGTGATTCTTATACAATACAAAAACCAACTGCGGATGTTGGAGTCAATCAAAAACTATATATAGGTGACTCATTTATATTAAGTGGTGACTCAAGTTATGATCCAGAAGGAGGTTCTTTATCTTATCACTGGAGATTTGTTTCAGTTCCGTCTGCTTCAACTCTTGGAGACAGTGCAGATATAGATGAATATCTCACTTCTTATGCTTCTTTTATTCCTGATGAAGTTGGGGAATACAAAGTTCGGTTAAGAGTTGCCAACACAGGAGATTCCGATACAAAAGTTCTAACAGCGATTGTAGGTGACAGCGTCACTTTTGCTGGTGATTCCTATGCCCATAGTGAAGAAGAGCCCTTGAAATATATGCTATGGAATTTTGGAAACTGGGCAATGGATTGGAGAGAATGTCTCCAAGCAGATGATTATTATCTAAATTTTTTAAACCCAAATACAGGAGATACTAATGTAACGGCACGAGCAGGTGTCGCAAGTGCTTTAGGTGTGATTAATGCCGAGGATTATCTTGGCGACAGCGGGTTGCTTAAATTTGACGCTGAATTAGCTACGCGAGATCAAGCATATTTAGCGTCCAGAGCTTCTGATATAGAAATGATGCTTGGCAATATGACACTAACTGGAACAAGAAGTGGAGTCTATTCAGATAGATTTGCAATGGCTGAAGTAAGATTGCACAAAGCAAATGGTTCATTAGCAAAAGCAGCTAGAATTTATGAAACAAATGAATTAATAGATAATATGAGTGCAGGTATCGCAAAAGATAATGCTCTTTTCGAATCCTTTTTTGTAACGAAAAAAGTAAAACAAGACTCGACTGGAGAAAACTTCCTCTATATTGATGGAGATACAGGTCTTTCTATTGGCGATACAGTTCATATTATATCTGAAGGATATGATTCTATTTCAGGAGACAGCTTGGGTCATATAGAAAGAACAATTGATTTTATGATAAATGTTCAAATACCCTCTGGAGCCACTACGGATAGTAGTGGAGATTTAGTTGTTGAATATGAAAATGCAAAAAAAATTATTTTTACCAAAAATATTTCAATCGATTATAAAATAGTAGATTCTTTAAGGATAGCAAAAAATATTGGTGGTAATCCACAATATACTATTCCATCAAATAATACGCAAGCTGCTACTTCACATACTGTTGGTTCATCTGGATCAACTTATGTAAGTTTCTCAGACATAAATGAATTTATTACAGTAACTGGAGCTTTGGAAGGTATAGGGGCAATAACAGGAGATCCGTTAGGATTTCCTAAAACTTTAACTAGTTCCATTGCCATTGATAATGCAACTCGTTCTTTTTCAATTATTCCCCCTTCTGGTGATTCATATTACTATTATGACAAAGGAATAAAATATACTAAAAATTCTGGTGATACTGTTGTGTTTGGCGATACAACGGGAATATGTTATTTTTATTTTGATGGTGATACCCTAGCAGCCAGTGCTGTTATTAGCCCACGCGACTTATTCACACAGGTAGTCTCTGTTTCCTTAACATATTGGGATGCTGACAATAGCGAAAATATTTTCCTTACTGAAGAAAGACACGGTTTTGCAATGGACATTGCTACCCATCTTCACCTACATGAATCATTTGGAACAAAATATGTCAATGGTCTGGGTTTAGCTAATATGAGCACTGATGGCTCAGGAGATATTTTTTCTGATGCTACTTTTAGTGTTGCTAATGGAGAAATTCATGATGAAGATATAGAATATGAAATAGAAAATGGAGATTCTCAAACTTTATCACCAATAGCACATATTCCTATCATGTATTTATCAGGACCAAATGCAACCTTTCATAAAAAAGATGGTGATACTTTCCCAGTAATATACAACGGAACTGCTGGTTATTCTGGCACAAGACTTCCATATAATGAATGGACTGGTGATAGTTGGGTTTTAGGAGAAGTCTCCAACAACAATTTTGTCCTAGTTCATTATTTTGCTAGCCCAGATTTAGATCATCCGATTTTTGGAATAATGGGGCAAAACATATACACAAAGATACAAGTTGCAAGAGAAAATGCACCAACAGAAATAGCGACTCTTGTGACAACTGGATTACCTGTTTTAGAGTTTATCCCAATAGCATCTGTTATTTATCAAACAAGTAATGGATATAATAATACACCAAAAGCAAGAATAAGAACTACTGATGAAGGTGGAAGTTATATAGACTTTAGAACTTCTTCTCTTACTTCTTCTACTGGTATTATTAGTGACCATGGTAGTTTATCTGGATTGTTTGACCAAGACCACCCAGCGACAGCAATACCTACTGATACTGGATCATTTGCTGGAAGCTTAAGTACTGGTGATAGCGATGTTCAAAAAGCGTTAGATACATTAGACGATCATATACACAGTGCTTTTTTAACTTTAGACGGTGATACTGACAATTTAGATGTTTCAGGAGCTAAATCTGTATTTTGTGATACTACTGACGGCAATATTGTAATCGGTGGACTATCAAATGGAGATACTGGACAAGTAATACACATAATTAAAATAGTTTCGGGTAATAATTTAACAATAGAAAATTTTGAAGAGGCAGGAACAGAAGATATAATGACAAACGATGGAGCTGACATTGTTTTAGGTACTCTTGGTGGTGCTACGCTTGTTTTTTCTGGTACGGCGTGGTTCGTAGTAAGCGAATAAAAATATATAACCTATTTTAGTAAAGGTATTTTATATGAGAGGAATAGGAATTTATGGAGAAGATACTTTTACTACAAAAGAAGATCTTGATCTGTATAAAGAAAGTATAACAAGAATTTTACTCACCTCACCAGGAGAAAGAGTTTGTAATCCTTTATTTGGAAGCAGATTCAAAGAATTCATTTTTGAATTAGATGTTATTATGCAAGAAGAAGTCAATAATGAAGTAGTAAAAGCTATAAACAGATGGGAACCAAGAGTAACTATAATATCTATGAAAACTTCTAGACCTTCTATAGATACATTTAGTATAATGTTAATACTAGAAGAAAAGCAGACTTTGACTCAATTCACTTATGATAGATTGATCAAGATTTAAGGAGCCAACCGTGCCACGTGAACTGACTAGACTTCCCAAAACTTCTTTTTCAGGACTTGATTTTAATAATGTTATGACCGACATTATTAATCTAGTCACAGATAACCCTACCTATAATTCAAATTGGTCAGATTTCCTTTCTTCTGATGCGGGAAGGATGATGACAGAACTTTTTGCGTATATCGCTGACACTCTTGCTAGCCGTATTGATTGGGTTACAAACGAAGTTTTTATAGGAACCGCAACACAAAAAAATTCTGCTATAAGAATTTTAAAACTTTTGGGGTATAATTTTACACTACCAATTGCGGCACAAGTGCCAATAACAATAAATATTACAACTAACGATTGGACAAATATCTCTCCAGATGGTTTTAATTTAACAACTGGATATACAAATGGAGATACTTCATGGAGCCCGTTTTCCATAACAGCAGCAGACTTAAAAGGAGTAACCAAAACTTTTGAATGCTTAAGTTATAATTCAACAACTTCTTCTTATAATTATACAAGTGATGTTCCAATCGAACAATCTGGAAATACATTATTGACTTTTTATGAAGGTGTAACAACAATAGATACATTTACCGCTGAAACAGACAATAATCCAATTTTTATTTTAACTGGATCACCAGCAATAGAAAATTCTATAGCTGTCAGATTGATTGGAGAATCAGGACAAGAAACTGAATTAATAAGTGTAAACTCATTCTTAGAACCAAACGCACAAAATAATGAGTACTCAAATGGTGATACAATACCACTTCCTTATATTTTAAATGTTGATGAAGATGATACAGTGACAATTGAATTTGGACCAACTTCCTTGTTGTCTTCTATTACCAGAAGATTATCTGTAGGTCAAGTAATTAGAGTTATTTCTAGAGTGGGTGGCGGAGTTGATGGAAATATTACAAAAAACGCAATTCCACCCGGAACATCAAGAGCGATGTTTGTTACTCCAATTAGCGGAGGTTCTCCAGTAAGAATAGTCCCAACTTTTGTAAACGCAACAGCTGGAACAACTGGAGCTAATGGTGAAACTGCTGAGCACGCAGCTGTTTATGCTCCACTACAAATTAGAACCGTAGAAAAAACAGTTACAATAGAAGATTACGATATAACACTTATCGCTCACGAAGATATTATTACTTCTAAATCCTATGGTGGACTAAACTTACCAACAGATTTATATGATTTGTATGGTGAGTACATTAAACCACTCGATGTTTGGAACTTTATAGTAACTGCTACAAGTGGATATACTGATGTTGAACATTCAGAGTATAACGATTTTAGATGGTTCACTTATTGGCTCGAAAATATGTTCAATGGAATTTATTCTTTTTCCAGTGGTGTTTTTAATAACAGAGTTGCAATAGAAACAGCAGATATAAATGTTGGAGATACTTTTTTAGATTGGTGGGGAGATACCGAATACACTTGGTATCAATTTGCAGGTGATAGTTTTTATGATGGAGATACAGAATCTGGAATTTCTGATGGTGATTCTTATTGGTTTAAAATAAATGGAGATTCTTATAAGACCATTATCTACACAGGTGACTCAACTACTTATACCTCTATTTCAGATAGAATGAATGATGCTATTTTAATAGCAGGAGATAGTTATGTAGTCTCTATAGTTGGTGATACAGAAAAAATGGACTTTAGAATCACATCAGGAGATAGTCAAATAACTTTATCATATCCTATGGCTGGCGATACTTTATGGGCTGCTTTATCTTCTTGGGGAGATTCTTTTGGAACAGCAAGTATAGAAGGTTACGGTGATACATTTTTTAATTATATAATAATAGATACAACTACAGCTTTTGCAACGGCCGTTGCAAGAGGAATGGGTGATACTAGCTTCAGGTTAAAATTTTCTTTAGGCGACAGTGGAGGAGATACTTGGGGTGATACAATGCAACAATTTAAAAACATTGCTAGCCTTATAGTAGGTGATTCAACTTATGGTGATACTTATAATTCTACAACTTGGAGATCACAAGAAGATATAAGTGCATTTTATCGTTCTAATGTTAATTTGGATAGTGGAATAGATATGTCAACCAATTATCAAGTTGAACTATCCTTTGATGGAGACACTTATGTTACAATAAATTTGAAAGAAGGTGCCGTAGATCCTTCAAGTGTTTATGCTTACGAAATAATGTATAATATAAATACTGCTTTTTTCAATGATGAAGATTATGGAGACAGTGGAGATACAACTTATGGAGATAGTGATGGACTAACAGGAGTTGCAACTATTGAAACAAGCGGAACATCCAAGTATCTAAAACTTACATCTCCAAAAACAGGTGATTCTTCTAGAGTTCAAATAAGAAATTTAGGTACATCTGGATACGATATTTCATCAACTGTATTAGGTTCAACGGTAGATGGCGACACAGGAGATTCATTTACCTGTTATGGAAAAATTGGTTTCACTGTAATTACAAATAATAATCCAGTATTTGGTGACACAGGGGCAATAGGTAAAATAATTTATGAAGTTGGTACTGTAAATCTTGAAGATACAACTCAAGCGGTTTTTTATCATTATTTGACTGGTGACACAAGCACAATTTTTATAGGAGATTATTTTTACAATAACTTTGTTAATGGAACAGATATAGAATATCGACCGATTGCAAGTAGAATTTATAATTCATATTATACTACATCTGGAGACTCAGTAATAGATACAACTCTTTCTACTTTCCTTATTGAAATGACAAAAGTACCAACAAACGAAATGTCAATTTATTCTATAAGTAATTACTGGGACTTAACTCAAGCTTCACAATCTTATATTTTAGGAGATACAATAATAGGAGACACTGTAACTATAGACATTGAATTTAGTGTAAGAATTAATATAGATGGAAAAGGTGATACAACAGTTGATATAACTGATGGTGATAGTTCTGGATCTTACTCCAGAAGTACTTTGATCAGCAACTTCAATGCAGCTCTACAAGCATCTTATGAAGCAGAAGGAAGTCCTTATTCTTCTTATTCTTATGCGGGAATGGAAGATGTTTTCCTAAAAATCACAAGTCCAACTCTTACAATTGATAGTTCTATAAAATTAGTTGGATTAGGAGATAGTGATGCAGCACCATTCCTTTTAGGAGCTAGTGTATCTGAAGGTGATTCTTCAACCTATAACTTAATTGGTGATTATTACGTAGAATATAACAGTACAGATAATAAAATGACCTTAAACAAAACGACAACAACAAATATGCCTGACCTAGATTTTTATTGTCATTTTATAAACGATAGAAGAAGTGAAATCCATTCTGCTTCCAATCCTATAGATGAAGAAACTTATTCTGATTTTTTAGAAAGCAAAAAAATCATTGGTGTAAATAACGTTTTTAAGCAAACTAAATTTACTACTTTTGATATAGTTGGAACAATTTATTACAGTCAAACTTTCACTTTAAATCAAGTTCAATCTACTTTAGAAACAATGCTTTATAATGAGTATAGTTTGTTAAGCAGTGCCAATGAAAACAAACGTACTCATGGAGTTTCAGTTTATAAATCAACACTTCTTAGACAAATAGAAAGTATCAGTGGAGTGGAGCATGTTGATATTACTTATTTCGGAAAAGATTCCGTTCTTAGTAATAAATATACGGATCAAGCTAATGAAATAGAAGCTAGGTTCGATGAGATAATACTTCTTTCTGAGAAAAGATATTATGTTGGTTCATTGGTTCATGGCCCAATATTTACTTACACTGTCGTAGAAGGCTAAGGATAAAATATGGCTGAACGTTATCCAATAAGTCAAAGAGTTCTCATACTTAAAAATGATGACGATTTCACAAATGCGATGCTTAATGCTGGCTTTACCCTGATTAACAATCCCTACCCTCTCGGCGATACAGAGTATGCAAATCTAGCAGAGGTTCTTCTTAATTTAAATTCTGTCATAGTGGCCAATACAGTAATTGATTTAGTAGCTTCAAATTATCTAAAACCTGAAATTGAAAATGCTATGGGATTTGGTGATGCAGCTATCGATCCCAATAGACCCTCTTCTATAACTTCTCCTTTATACGACCAAGTTTTTTATTCTTATAAATACTCTTCTATCAGAAACTTTTTTAAGGAAAACTATAAAAAATTCCTCCCTGACTATGATATTTATTCTATTGAAGACAGCGCAAAAAAAGAGTTATTAGCCCAAGCTTATATGATAGAGCTAGATCGTTTCACTGATATAATAGATAATATCTATAATATTGTAGATATAGATAAAATCCCAGAAGAATATCTAGCTTATCTTGCACAAATTATAGGATATGAAAGAACTGATTATTCTCTGCTAACAACTAATGCTTCTTTTAGAGAGCTTCTAAAAAATATAATAGAAATTTACAAAATCAAAGGAACCAATTATTCATTTGAATTGTTTCTCAATTTTCTTGGTTTCGATGTGGATCTAAAAGAGTTCTGGTTTGATAAGAGATATGCAGATGATGGTATAAATATAAATACATTGACAGGAGAAACAGACAAAGAAAAATACGCATTTTACTTATCTGAAACAAAACCAACTGAAGATATTCCTTCTAGTATGGTCTTTCCTTACTGTGTAACAGAAGATGCAATCACATCAACTCAAGACATAAATCAATTTAATGTCTATACTGATTTACACACAAATGATTCCACTACAGGTTATTCTGCTAAGCAATTATTAGGAGATACTGGTGGATACTCAGGAACTAATTATACTTTCTTTAAAACTAATTTGATACTTTATTCTCTTACTTCTTTAGGTACTGGACAAGAGCCAGAATTAACAACAGATGACTTAATAGCAATTAATAATTATGTAGAGTTTATCACACCTATTTTCATTCAAAAGCAAGTAATAGTCACTACTCGTCCTTATTCAGAATATGCTGAGGGAATGGCTCTTATGGAATTCGATAGAACAGCTCCAACAGCGGCTAGTCCACAAGGATCTAATCTATATTCTGGTTTCGTAGTGAGTAATATTACTGTTGGAGATTGGGGCGATACAGAGGGAGATACGTATACCCTAGCTACTATAGCCATTGATGATTCTACTGATGTTTTTTATTCTTTTTTGCTCGAAAATAGGGTAGTTTACATTAACCTAAATACTGGAGGAGACACTCTTGAGGGAAATTATAAAGTAGATTTTACTTATGACAATATTAATGGAGTAATAAGTAATTCGGCAGTAAAAGATGATACTGATACAACAATTACTCTCGCCCAGCCTTTATGGGAAGGTGGAGATACAACGTTCTCGGGATATACAATTTCTTGTTATCGAATTGAGCCGATGTATTTGAATTATGAAACGGCTTATCCAAGGACTTCTTACTATGGTGATTCACTTACTTATGGTGATTCTTGGTTGATGACATACAAAGATGCTACTGGTGATAGTTTATATACAAATGTTATACCTAATACACCATATTTTAGATACTACGGTCACTGGATATCTGGATT
>SDBT01006730.1_pt1 | contig 19011 bp, 17 predicted proteins | sample 2277101 | NCBI WGS metagenome assembly SDBT01 (sample SAMN10404973, study PRJNA504765) | marine sediment metagenome | isolation source: marine sediment core GS10_PC15, 103 cmbsf | place: Arctic Ocean: Southern Knipovich Ridge | collected 2010 | reverse complement strand
CCACCGAGCTTTCTTTGTAACAATCCCCTTGATTTGTCTCCTACTTGAATGATGGGGGGCTAACACAACAACCTGGGCAGCTTGCGTAACATTGATAGCTACTGTTTTCTTACGCTTACTCCTTTTAATGTTATATTCTATTCGTTTTGTACCGTATTCAATATGTTCCATCATAATCCTTAAATCTAGCTCTTGCCAACTCTAAAACTTCCCTTATAAAAAACTCAAGCTTATGGGGTGGAAATTCAATTTTTCTTAAAATCTGAGGTTCGGACAATTGAATTTTAGCCTCTGAAACCCGCATAAGTTCGAGCATAATTTATTGTAATTAGATTTTCTTCTCACTTTCTCTGAGGCAAGTTTCTGATATAATCAGAACAAAACACTCAGAAGGTGAGAGAAATGCTCTTTCTATTTAAACACTTCAAGAACCATGTTGTTCCTGTTAATTCCAAAGTCAAGATCTTAAAACGAAAAGGTCGAATAACTGTTCTTTGTTGTAAGATACCTTTTATGTAGTATGGGGAAGAAGATTTAATTTCCCAAAAGATTGCAATGCTACAGTTTATCTTAACGGCTTTGCCAACCAGAAACAGATTGCTCAAGGTTTTGAAATTCATCCTAACACAATATCTAATCTTGTCCGCTCTTATGAAAAAAGAGGAAATCTATCTTTCCTTGAGACTAAAAAAGGTCCTAAAGATGCTCGTATTCTTACCCCAGCAGTAAGACGAGTCATCTACGAGGAAACTGTTTTATCTCAGGGAAAACTATCAGAAAATGAATTATCTCAGATAGTCAGTGCTAGAGTTGGTGAACCTGTCAGTCAAAGAAGCATAGGTAGAGTTTTAGAAGAAGGAGGATTTAAAAAACAAGCTGAGACAAACTCTTCTTATGCTCAGTTGGAATTTGATCTCCTTCAGGAAAAAGAGAATAAACAACTAGAGCTAAACTTTGGCCCTGGTCTTTCAAGCTCTTTCTCACCTGCGGTAAACAGGACTTCTTCTCTTCAAAAGGATACAGCTCCTTTAACGAAGGACCCTATTTGCCTTAATAGAGTTGACCAGTTTTATTTAAAAAGACTCTCAAAAGGCTGTATCTGTCAGTATGGAGGAATCTTAATCTATAACCATCTCATAGAGAAACTAAAGTTCGGCTCGGTTATGGAAGAATATTTATCTCCTCTGAATACTCGTCAAATTAACTCTAAGGAAATCTGCTATTCTCTACTTTACGGAGCTCTTTTAGGAGTAAAATCAATAGAGGCTTTCGATAGGTTTTTCAAAAAAGACTTTGGAATTCTTTTGGGAAGAGCCACTTCTTTTTCTGCCAAAACCTATTCTTGTCCCATGCCCGCTAATGTTAAAGAGAACAATCTTAAAACCTTTGTTAAAGATAGGTTTGATAAGAACCGCAGACCCAAAGAAACCCAAAAGTTCGCTCATATATCGAAAATTTATCTCAAAACCTAGCTACATTCTTTTCCTGATAGCTGGGGAATGAGACCTGGATCCATAAATGCTAATGCAATAGAGAGTGCCTTTAGCCAAGTCAAGAATCGTATCTGGAGTGTTGACAAACACTGGAGTGAAAAGGGCCTATTGAATTGGCTACATGTAACTATAAATAAAATCTTTTTCCCTGAAATGTTGAAAAAGCTACGGATACAGTATATGTCACTGAACCCTGAGTTTCAACTCACTGACATTCAAGTTAGCTGGAGATGATATTAATGTTATCACATAACTTTGCAACAATCTCTATTATTTTATAGATTTAATCTTTGAACCATAAAACTGCCATAAACCTTTCCTAATATATGAGAAGTGAGCTGAAATAAGTGAAGAAAATCCAACTTTCTATAGGCATTTAAGGGGGTTATAAATTTCGCGAAGTGTTCCAGAAGCTTCCTGTAAAGGGAAATATCTATACAGGGAGTCTTAAGATGAAATTTGGCTAATTTAGAGCTTGCTATTCCGTACTGAAAATATTTCTTGACCAGTTTTATATATGTGTCTGGAAAACTGTGATAAACAATTATAGATGGGTCATACAACAGACGCCCTGAAAATTTATCAATCATTCTCCAAAATAAATCTATATCTTCACCATTGTTCTTAAAAAATTCGTTAAATCCTCCAACCTCCATAAGTGCCTTTTTACGATAAGCACAATTAGCAGTTATAAAAGAACCAGGCAAAAACTTTTTAGATGGTTTGAAAGCTTGATCTGGGAATTTCATAATCTCATCAAGGAATATGTTTGCACTAAAAGCCTCTATATAATTTTTAGGTTTAAGTGGCAACATCTTCCCACCCACGCCTATCAATCCAGGGTTGTTATTAAAATATTTAAATATGTTTTCAAGCCAATTTTTATCAGGAACACAGTCTGAATCCGTAAAAGCTATTATATTCCCTCTTGAAAATTTTATTCCTATATTTCTGGCAGTATCTGCAGAGAGCTTGGGATTAAAAAAAACTTCTACAGAATATTGCCTCGCTTTTTTAACAGTAGAATCTTTTGAGTTCCCATCCACGACGATTACCTGGCATGGAAGGTAGGTTCCCTCATATATGGCATGTAAAACCCTAGAAATAAATTTTTCGCTGTTGTATGTAGGAATTACTACAGTAGCATCGACCTCAAATGGCATTGTTTCTCACCCAAATAAGCAGCAATAAATGAACAAAAAAAACAAAGATATAACAACACTCCATATTTTGATAATTCCCCAATACCAACGACTAAAAAGTTGTTCTTCTGTATAAATATATTTATAAAGCAGGAACTTTAGATCTCTTTTTCTGATACCTTCAATGACAGTACCAAGCTCAAATAAGAAATCAAACAATGACGCGAAATATATAGAATGTACCTCCCTCCACTTGCCTTCAGTTAAGTGGAATTTTAAAGTAAATAGAGATTGGATAAATATTGTTACTAATAGCCACAGAAATGGAATTACAATAGATAACAAAGTATTGCTATTCAGAGCTTTGTATGTAAATAATATTAACAAAGAAAAGAACAGCAACGAATTTTTAGGAACATCAAGAAAAGTATTCTCAGCATGCTTTATCATGAGATAATATTCGCCCCTACCAAATCTGAAAGTTCTTTCAAAAAATTGTGAGAGTTTAGTCCAAGTTTCCCGGGTATGATATACTTTAGCATTAGCATTGCAGCGAATCTTATCTCCAAAAGTTGTAATACAATACCCCAAATCTACATCTTCTCCAGACTCTTTAGGAGGTAACATTGATGCAAACCCATTAACTTTTTCTAATACATCCCTCCTAAAAGAAATGTTTGCGCAGGGTCCCCAAGAAACATACCTTTTCCACCTTGCCCACTGAAATGGCTGGAAAAAGGGCATTTTTTCTATAACATTCCAGAACCATGTTTTCTTACCCACAAATTCAGTGAGGCCAAGACATCCGGCAATTTCCTTGCTATTGTAACATTTCAGATGCTCATTAAATATACTACTTTCTACTTCACAATCAGAATCAACAAAGAGAACAATAGGGAAGTTAGCCATTTTTATGCCATAATTTCTTGCTTCAGATACTCCCCCTTGTAGATAATAATAACTTGTGCGAGATCTTTTGCATAATAATCTTATTTCCAATCGGGTTTCTTTTTCTTCGCTATTATCGATGATGATAACTTCCGTTGGAGGAGATGTACATTTTTTAGCTTCAGCGATGCTTTTCAAAAGCTTCTCCAAATAATCAGACCTTTCCCTCACTGGAATAACAACAGATATGCCCATCATAATAGTCCCTCAGCTAATAAGAGTATTAGGAAAGCAATAATGAAACTCCAGCTTTGTAATATCCTTTGATCCCACTCGAAAATAAGTTGTCCCTGTCCGTACAAAATTTTCTTATAAAGCATTGAAAGGCTACAGTTTTTTAATGATTCGAAAATTGCTCCTATCTCAAATATGTAAATTAACCACAACGATGAATAGTTTAATAAAAAATCAGCAATTTTTTTGGATCTGTAGCTTTTCAATAATGCCTCCATAATCGGGACACATAATAACCACATTATAAAAAGCTCAGTCATTTTCCATCCAATTCCAATTAGTTCACAAAATACAGATAAAATAAAAAGCAAAACCGAGATAACAGTGAACTTAGGAAACTCTATGGTCAATAAATGAGGATGCATTTTGAGTATGTGGAAGTCCGTTCTGCCCCATCTAAATATTTTTCTACAAAAACTCCAAAGGTTACTCCAAGTTTCTCGGTTATGATTAACTACAGCATTAGGATTACACTTGATCTTATAACCCAACTCATTAATTCTAAGTCCAATATCCACGTCTTCTCCACTAAAGTCAAACGGAAATTCTGTTCTGAATCCTCCTACTTTCTCTATTACGTCCTTTCTGAAGGATATATTCGTGCATGGCCCCCAAAGCGCATAGTTCATTCTCTTGGCGAAAGAGAAAGCGATATAAAAAGAGGTCCTTTCGATTGCTTTCCAAACCCAATTCTTTTTTCCTTTAAAATTCGTTAATCCCAGTACGCTCCCAATATTATTTCCTGTATAAGATCTAATATGTTCTTTTATAACACCAAGAACTATTTCGCAATCAGAATCAACAAAGAGAACAATAGGGAAGTTAGCCATTTTTATGCCATAATTTCTTTTTTCAGATATACTACCTTTAAAGAAGTGAAATTTATATCCATACTTTCTGCACATCTCGACTATTAATGTGCTTTCTTCAGCTTCACTATCATCAATTACTATAATCTCTGCTGAAACACCGGAAGATCCCAATTCATTATATAAAGACTTAAAAAGACGTTGCACATACCCACTTCTATTTTGAGTTAAGATAATGACCGATATTCCCTTCGAAAATGTCTCTCTACCGCCTTCCATTTAAATCACCACTAAAACTATTAGAATAAAAATAATGCTCAAAATAATACTCCATGCCTCCTTAACCTTCTCATTCCATAAAATTATAACCTGTCTAGGATCATCTAAAGATTGTTTGAAAAACGCTAACAGATTTTTGTTCTTGATTGACTCTAATATCGTTCCAAAATCAAATAAAAACTGGAGAAATTGAGCCGGTATCTCAAAAAGGATGTTTTTAAGAGAGTCTCTTGAAGAAACGATTTTAAAAAGAGTATTTAGAAGTAAAAACAAAAAGAGCCAGATAAAAGGTAGTGACAAACCAAGCGAGGCATTGCTTATGGCTGCTTTAAAGAACCCCAAAATTAAGAAACACCAAAATACCGTTACAGGTTTAGGAAACGTGAACGATATTTTATCTTTGTGCTTTTTATAAAATATGTAGTAATCCGTTCTTCCCCAGCGGAATGCACGTTTAGCCACAGCTAAAAAATCATTCCAAGTCTCCCGTGTATGAAAGACGATTGCATCAGGGTTCATTTTTATTTTGTACCCAACTTTATTAACTCTTATGCCAAGGTCTGTGTCATCACCTCCTAATTTGAAAGGAAAATTTATGTCAAATCCTCCTACTTTTTCCAGAATTTCTTTTCTGAAAGAAAGATTTGTACAAGTTCCCCACGGAGCCGAATCAATATAATTAGAGAGTGTTTTAGCAAAGGAAAAAGCATCAAGAAATTTTGTCCTTTTTACTATTTTCCACGTAATGGTTTCTCTACCAGCAAATTCTGTTACGCCTAAAACACCTCCAGTGTCTGGGTTATCATACATCTTTAGGTGTTCTTCGAAGATATTTTGGGACACTTCACAATCTGAATCTACAAACAAAATAATATCCCCTCTTGCTTCTTTAATTCCTATGTTCCTTTTCTCTCTTACGTTAAGGGGACCCTCAATATATATAGCTTCATATTGCTTGCAAAGATATTCTATTTTCTCACTATCTTTATGTTGACTACTATCTACAATTAGAATTTCCACATGTACCCTAAAATTACATAACGCTTTTTTAAGAGAGATAAGAAGCATCTCAAGAAATTGAATCCGTCCATGTGCTGGTACTACTACGGTGAAGATAATGTTAGTCATGGCTTTTACCTTCCAACTCTGATGAAACATGAGACTTGAATAACAAATATTTTTCCTTTCCATTTTTCTGAAGAGAGAAATCTTTCAATATTTTTTCTTGTCCGGATTTGCCTAATTTGTATCTTAGTTCCTTACTGTTTAAAAGAATTTCTATGCCTTCAGCCAATTTCTCAGAATTTCTTTGAGGAATTAATAATCCAGTTTTCATATGTTCAATTAGTTCTGGTATTCCTGCGACTTCTGTAGATATTACAGGTATACCCATGGCCATAGCTTCCATTGATGCTACAGGTATAACATCACGATTACCATCTTTTTCAACAATAGATGGTAATACAAAGAGCATTGTCTTTTTAAGAAAATGGGGTAACTCTTCTTGTGAGATCATCCCATATAAAGATATGTTATTTTCTAAATCATACTCAGTAATCAATTTTTCTAAGCTTCTTCTCTCCGGTCCATCACCGGCTATAATAGTTTGGAACGTATATCCTCTTTTTCTTAGTATCTTACACGCCTCTATTAAGTAAGAAAATCCTTTCTTACAAACGAGGAAACCAACAGAAGAAATGATTTGTCTTTGACTTTTTTCCATCTTTCGGCAGTGAAATTTTTCTATATCTACACCTAGGTAGATTACTTTTACTTTAGCATTCAACTCTTTTCCATATGTGCTTATTAAGTAGTTTTTACTGTAGTATGAGGTAGCTATGATAAATGTGCAATGTTTAATTTCCTCAGTCAAGTCCCAATGAGCTAGGAAAATTTCGTCGTGAGTGGTAAAGCTGAAAGAGACACCTATAAGCTTCGATACAAGCATTGCTGCAAATGTAGGGAGAGTAGCAAAATGAGAGTGTATATGTAATATTCCACTTGACCTAAATATTTTTGCAAGATAGGAAACCTTAAAGAAGATACGAAAACTTATAACCTGCTTACGATTATTTCTGAAGGTTAACTGTTTTATTACCCTCTTGAGTAATAACATCCAGAGATAGCAATATTTCCTAGGAGAAATAATGAGAAAAAGCAGGTGAGTTAAAAAATATGGTAAAAATGATGTCGGCAAATAGCAGGCACTTTCAGCCGTTTTCCTCGCTTCTTCAGACAACACCCTACATATGATTTCTTCGCTTGGTATTGAACGATCAGGTAAACAAAATAACTCTATATCTATCCCATTTCTTCTAATCTCCAAAATTTCTTCCATGACCCACGTTGAAAAGGCAGGAATAATATATGCAACTTTTAAGTGTTTCATTACTTGCTTTCCTGAAATTCCTTTAATATTCTATTAGAACGTAGAGTGTCAAATTTAAATTCTCTCAAATGTTTCTCCTCCAGCTCTTTTCTCCAATCCTCCATTTTGAGGCATTTATCAATTGTAAGCTTTCCCTCTTCCCCTTCCTTCAAAAATATCTGAAATGTCTTCTCAGTCTCTTTCCAAATTATTGTGAACATTTCCATTTTTGCCTTATGCCCTCCAATGCTTCTTTTTATGTCTTCTTGTCGTCCTGATGATAATTCTACTTTTTTGAGTTCACCCTTGAGCTTTTCAATTATTTTCTCTCTTTCTTCTATTGCTGTTTTTATGCTGTTAAGTAGAGATTTTACCCTATCTGCATAATCAGGCCTCAAATCACCAAATTTAAATTTGATATTTTTTTCGAGAGTTATGCTTAGGTTTCTGATTAGGATCAGAAGACCTATCACGATAAGTAGTATATTCATAGATACGAGACACTGTTGTTGACTTAAAGGGATCGTGGCAAAAAAGCTAAGATTTTGCAGACAAGAAAGTATACCCAGTAGAAAAAATAATCCTAAAAGAATCAAGGGCACTTGCGTCAAAAGTCTAGCCAAAATCTGAGAATCAATGGACAAGTTAGTGTGCTTTAGAATATTCCCAAACCAGCATAAGAATGAGATGGCCAATACGACGCCAATAACACAGAAGGGGGCTTGAACTTTCTCTATTCCGAACCATAAAATAAATAGTGAAGTTAGAAAAGGTACCAAAAATATGGTAACTAGGAGCCCCACTAATCCCAAGAGCCTTCTAAGGAGTTTTGCGGGCGCGATGATAATCTCGCTTTTTACAGTAAGCCTCGATGACAAAGCCTTTACCGCTGGGACGAGCAAGGCCAATCCTATGAAAGTAGCACTTACTTGTGCTATTGTTGAAAATAGAGCTACATTATCCATTTTTATTACCTTTCCCTATTTCATTGTTAGCCCCTTTATCAATTATATCAGCCCATTCATATAATGTTTGTTCAGTATGGCAAAATAATAAACATCCTCTGCATTTACTTTTTTTCATTTTAATTCTTTGCTTTTTAAGTTTTCCAGAAAACCAAGCATCTTCTAAATTCTCTTTATGAAGGCCAGCAATTGGTGGAAACTGGGAACAAGGTCGTAAATTGAGGTCTGCCCAGATATGAACTCCTGTATAACCAGCACTGCACCTAAATTTTTTAGGCATTTTATTATAAATTAGAAAATCCGGTATCGATCTAAGAAATGTCACTGAGTTGGTAATAGGCACCCCCTGTTTCTTTAGTTCAATCAGTTTCTCTACTTCTTCACAAAGAGCTGGATATATTTCCCGGTTTGGAATCAAATCATCATTTACTCTCCCAGGAACCTTCTCATATGATTGAAAATTTATAAGGACCTTACTTTTGCCAATATCCACAATTTTTTCTGCCAAGGGTACTAATTTTCCAATATTGTATCGATTAATTACGCAATTTATAGCAACATCGATATGTGGATTTTCCTCTTTGGCATAAATTAGTGAGTCTAAAGCCTGTTCTGCAATTCTGAAAGGCACTCCTCTCAATTTTTGATAAACTTCAGGGTCAATGATATCCAATGATAAAGTTGCACAATCTAAGCCTGCCTTTACCAATTTAGTAATTCTGTCCTTTAATAACGAGATCCCATTTGTTACAATCTGGGCTCTCATGTTATAGTTTTTAACAATAGAGATAACTTCTTCTATATCTTTCCGAAGTAACGGTTCTCCACCTGAGAGACTTACCACTTTTACTCCAAGATTACTAAGGGAGGAAAAAATCCTCTTCAATTCTTCTATCGTAGGATCAGGGACAAAGTTCTGCCATTTCCAAATGTCACAATAATAACACCCTGAGTTACATCTTTGTGTAACGCCTATTGAGGCTGTTAAAGGGAGTGCAATTGGAAAATTTATAAGATTTGAAATATTAATTAATGTTTTATATGATAAATGTTTCCTCGAGATTTTCCTGAAGAGAGTCAAATGATGAGAATTAAGCATCATAATACCTCCATTTGTTTTGATATTTGGTGAAGTTTTTCAGATAGATTGCCAAATAATGAAGGTATTTCTCTTAAGTTGCCTTTGTCTATGTGCCACATCAGATTTTCTAAAAAAAACAGGTACACATTCTTTATCGATTCAGCAATTGCTTCGACTTTTTTCTTCATTCTTTTTTCTTCAAAACGATTTTTAGAATTACCAATAGAAAATAGAATTTTATAGAATTTTAAAATAACTTCCGCGCTCAATCCTGACCTTCCATAATCACCCATAATTCTTTGGAATAACTCCACTTTTGGGTCATTAGTATAGAAACCCAAGTAGAAGTCATTCATCAGAAGTATATTTTCTTTACGAAGAACGTTCTCTAAATCAGTTTCTTTTAATACCTTGAGTGTATACAGTTCTATAGGGATAGCTTCTCTTACTTCTTTTAGGAATTCGACGTTTTTCTTTAACTCTTCCCAGGCAGTATTAGGGTCACTCAATATAAACCCCGCGTTGATTTCAATTCCTAACTCGTTTAAGATGCATATCGAGTTCCTAATTTGGCTAAGAGTAATCCCTTTCTTAAAGTACTTCAAACTTCTTTCAATTCCTGACTCAACTCCAAGGAACACCAAGTATAATCCTGCTTCCCTTAAAATACGGAAAGTTTTTTTCTCTACTGAATCGGGTCGGCACTGGATAGCAAATTTTATTTTGAGCTTTCTTCTTATGATTTCCGTTGCTATCTTACGTGCTCTGATATGAGACTCTTTCATTGTATCAAGGAATGCATCATCAACAAATAAAAATGATTTTACTCCCCACAGGGAGTTTAGAAATTCTATCTCATTTACCACATTAATAGGGCTCCGTGCTCTCCACCTTGGACCTGGACATAATCGATAAAAATTACTAATCTGACAAAAAATGCAGGAATACCTACATCCTCTACTGGAATAAATAGCTGCAGGATAACCTTTTCTAATAACCTGCACGATTGTATCTCTGTCCGGAAAAGGAAGTTCATCTAAATTTTTAATAAGAGATCTTGGTTGGTTTAAAATTGTATTTGCATTTTCTCTGTAAGCGATGCCCTTTACTTCTTTTTTATCTTTCCCGTCACGAAGTGCTGTGACCAATTCTAAAAATGTAATTTCCCCTTCAGATATAACAATAAAATTTACATCTTTGAACCTTTCGAGAATTTCTTTAAACCAAAATGTAGGAAAATAACCGCCAAGACAAGTGTATACACACACTTTTGCCATGCGAAGGAAATTCAGAATCTCTATAACATTATAAAAAACCTCGGGTGTAGTTACAGAGAATCCTATTACAAGAGAAATTTTTGTCTTTAGAATTTCTTTCACAGTTTCTCTTATAGAAAGACCCATTAAAGGAGCATCAATAATTTCTACTCGGAAATTTTTCTTACGAAGGACTGCTGCGAGATATCCCATTCCAAGATGTTCTACTTTATACCTGTATTTAATTGAGCAAGGGGGATTAACCAATAAAACATCTATATTACTCTCCTTATCAGAATACCGAGTGTTCATGTAAAATCCTTCCGATATGTCCATTTATTAATTTTCTTCCATCTAGTACTATTCTTCCATCCACAGTTGATATAAATCTTGCATAATAAGGCTTACTAAGAAAGCCTATTTTCCGCTGTCTCAATTTTTCTTTTAAAATTTTTTCCACCGTTAAATCTAAATTCAAATAAATTTTCTGATCTTGGTAGATTAATTTAAAGGAAGAGGGAATTTTGGGAATTCGTCCTTCATATTGAGTCGGGGTGATCAGACTTACTTTGCTTATTCTTGAATTTGTGTATACCAATTTTTCTCCTTCGCCAATAGCTAAAGAAATGACCCGAGTTTTATTTCTAAAGACAATTTCTGCAAAAACAAGTGTTAATTCCTCTAAATGCATTCTTCCCCAATGCCAATGTGATATATTATCCTTTAAAGAAATGGTCCCCCAAGTGTGGTCATGATAACCTATTCCTTTTAAATTAAACGTGCCCTTGGATGTTTTTAAAATGCCACTCACTTCAGCCCTTGGTTGATGAATAAGCCATGCTAAGTATCTGTCTCCTCCTCTAGTAAAGATAACTCTTCCATTTTCACCCCAGTTAAACCCGTTCAACGTCTTCCTAAAATTTAATGTTAATTTGTAATTACCTTTTTCAAGTAGCAGAATATTATTAGACTGGGACTTCTCTATTTTATTTCCCCCAATTAAGACCATATTCTCCAATAGCATTATCTCATTGTGACTAAAACTTTTTTGAATTTCTATTTTTCTCCCATTGTTTATATTTATAGTGAAATCCACGTTTGCTTTGATAGTTTCTGGAAGAGAGTAGTAACCATTGATTAAAAGACTACCTGCAAGAGATAAATCGTCCTCAAATATAGCGTCAAAATACCACCACTCAAAATAGAAGATATTGTCTATGCGATGCCATAATTTATCGGCAACATCTTTATTAGCACCTTTACCCCATCTTTCTTGCCCATCGAATACGACTTTAGGTGTCCTAAACAGTCTAACTTCACCTTCCAGAATATTTTTACTCCATATCAATTGAAAAACAACCAAAATAAAAAATTTTGGGGACAGAAATGAAATTATAATAGCAATAGAAATAGGTAAATAGAAGAAATAAAAACTGCTTAAGAAAGATTCTTCCACCAAAACACTGCTCAATAACCATTCTTTTGTAAATCTTAAACCCAATAAATAAGCAATTAGCAAATAACCTGTTACGAAAAATCCTATCAAGGGTATTTTAATGATCGCAAATATTAGTGTAATTATCAGCAAAACTATCTCAACGGGAATGATATACATCAAGAGATACCGAGTCCCTTTCAAGAGCTCCACAGAAGTTATAAAAGTTTTTACATTTGCTTTTAAGTCATTTTTATAGTCTTTTATTTGATGGACTATTATCCATCTTATTCCAATCATGAAGAAAAGTAAAAGAAAAAGAAAGGAATCCCAACTGAAATACCTAAAAATAACAAAACAAAGAAGAGCTGGAAACACTCTTTGAGTTATAGAAGCAACTGTTATCCCTATCCAGTATCTTTCTTTAAATCTCACAGGGGGTAGAGAATAAAATGCGCTTAGTAGGTACATACTGATAAGTGAGATGAGCACATCAGTATTGTATAACCAGAAAGGTAAGGAGATTACCATCCCTAATAGAAATATTGAGAATAATACTAATTTGGCTGCACGGGGGGATATTTGGGCAATTGCCTTATTCTTATCGGCCTTTTTATCTACTTCTATATCGCTGAAATCATTGATCATATAGCCAAAAGAGGCATACAAGCAAATAAAGGCAACAAAATTGAAGAAGAGTAGCAGTGATGTATAAGAAAAATTTTTATTGATTGCTATCAAATAGTAGAGTACAAGGAAAATCAGGGGTAATTTCGAAGTATTCCATTCCTTCCAACGAATTAATTTTTCACTTTCTTTAATAGATAATTTTAATTTCTCAAAAAATGAATTAGTATCCATTTTCACGCACCTTCAGGTATTTCCACAAGGCTTCTGTTGCTATCGCAGTAGTTAATTCCCGTGAGCCATAGAATAATTCAGGTACACCAGCGAAAAATGCACTATTTGGCCAACCTCCGTCTGCTCTCTGTCCTTGCAATAAATTATTAATTGCTCTATCTACTTCGATTTCTTTATACTCACAATTTATCAAGCTTACTGTCGCCATGGCATTTTCTAAGGTGTTACCCCACTCACATGCAATATTCCGTTTGTTCAAGAGATAATTTTTTACCTTTTCCAAAATAGGTTTTAAACCATCAGCTCCGCCATCTGCATATGCTCTGCTGAGGCAGTAAATAAAACTAAAGGGAGAATAGTAATATATGCTTCCATCTTCAAAGATCCTTTCTTCTACTATGTTACAAAGATAATCTACTACTTCGGGAATTGGCATCTTAATTAGGGAAAAGAAGAAAAGGGCATTGGCATTAACGACCCAATCAATATCATTTTCAAAATCACTGCTGGTTTTTTGTAAGTAACGATCAAGTATCCAGGTATAGCAAACGCCTTTATTATCACGATAATTTAATAAATAATCAGCAACAGTTAGATATTTTAATTTCACACCATTTATAAACAAAGCTGATAGTGTACAGCAGGTATCATCAAGATCCAAGGGTAAATGAGTTCCTTTTCCGAAAAAACGCCAAAATCCTTCTCCTTCTTTTTCGTTTACTAAAAATTTAGTCGCTTTCCAAGCCATCTCATTAACATGAAAGATATCTGTTAATTGGCTCAAACTATGCAAGATAAACGTAGTAAAAAACACTGACTTAATATATGAAGCATTCTCCATATCGATTTTTTCAGCTCTTGTTGTTGGAAATTCCCCTGATAGTAATTGTCTCTTACAAAGGAATGAACATCCCTTCTTTAAAGCTGTTTCTATTTTGTGTTTCATGCTTTCACCTTAAACCTAAATACCTTAACCCATCTTTCGCGAAATTGATCTCAGCTTTCGTCTTTTCTTGCTTTAGCTGACGAATAATATCTTCTTCCGATTCTATCTGATTAGGAAATTTTGTTACGCTCCGACTTGGTCTGAAGTGTGACAATCGCTTCCCCCTACTTGATTTTTGCCCAAGGAAACCACAAGCATAGAAGCAAAATAATTTTCCAACCATGAGCATGAAGGATTTGATACCTCAACCCCGTCAATTTGTTTCAGAAGGGAATAGTAGGTCGAGTCTTGTTCTTTTATGAAAAATAAAAGGTCTTCCATCTGTACTACACGATTTGGGTTTAATTTAAACAATTCCTCAAGATAGTATCGAACTGTAGTTTCTCCTTCACCGTATCTTCCAAATGGATGGGGCAATATGACTGCACCTCCATATTCATGGACTTTTTGAATTAATTCATCAATCCTATAAATCAGAGAAGAAGCAAAAGTGTAAAGGAGATCTTTTATTTCTTCAAGACTAAGATATTCTTTCTGTCCAACCTCTCTTATTAAATCACCCACATCTACTTTATAAATTTCAAAGATATTTACACTATCCATAAGTATATGACCATATTTTGTATCCAATTCTATGCCTTTTTATGACTAATGCTCTTTGTTCTGCTCCTATTCTCTGAGTTTCTTTGACTCCCTTGTAATTATCGTGGTCTGTAACGCAAATTGCACTTATTCCTCTTTTCTTTGCTCTGGATACAAGCTCTTTTTAGGGGAGATGCTCGAATCTTTAGAGCCAATAGATGCAAATCTACGATCATTTTTCTTCCCCTCCAATTCTATGCCTCATGTCAGCAATCCTTCTCGGTTTAATATTATCCCTTGAGAAAGAACCAGGGGGCATAATTTCTAACTCTACTGGTATTCCTAACAGTCTTGTAAGTTCACATTCTATGCTTCCCCTCGGGATTTCGCCAAGTGTTTCCTCTATATAAACCTTAACAAAAGATTCTTCCGTCGTCCCCTCTATTTTCATACCCCATTCATCGCTTGCTTCCGAAAAAGAAAGTAAGATTTCCTCTATATCTTTAGCAAAAATCCTCTTATTGTTTACGACCATGCTATCTATTGGTCTGCCTCTATACACAATTCGAGGAGAAGTACGCCCACACTTGCACTTCTCCCAAGTTATGGATATGTAATCATCGCTCCAATATCTAAGCAAAGGTGCTGCTTTTTTCCATAAAGTTGTATACACAGCTACTCCAACTTCACCTTCAGGAACGGGTTCTTTCGTAATTGGATCTATCACTTCCACAAGCACATAATCTGCTGCGAAATGTAGACCTGTTTTTTCTTCGCATTCTCCTGCAATAGGACCGAATATTTCACTTAAACCATAAAAATCATAGCATTCTACACCCCAACAGTTTTCGATACGGTTTCGTCTTACATTGCTTAGATAGTCACCCCCAAAATGGAAATGGCGCAGTCTGTTGTTCACTATTGACACCTTTTTCACTCTCATGAACTCAAATAAGCGTGTTCCTACAATGGGAACAGTCGTTATAGATGTGATTGGAAAAGCATCCATTGCTTTTATGATTTGACTTGATGAAGCTATTCCAAGCGGAACCACGCCTGCACCTGTTGCCAAATATTGATTTATCATGCAATACCACATTATAGGCATACCGAAAGGGGCAAGTATTAGAGAAATGTCACCAGGTCCTACTCCAACTCTTTTCATGCAACGAGCTGATACTTCTCTCAAAATTAAATCATCTTGGGTTGACCAAGGATATACAGTAGCATGCCCGGTGGTTCCGGCACTTGAAAAGAAAAAAGCAATACCGTCATAATTGAAAGGAGTTCGTTCCATTGGGTTACTTAGGCGAATTTCCTCTTTTATTGTAAACGGTAATTTTGATAAGTCAAAAATTTTCTTGATGTCTTTGATACTAATTCCTTCATTTGACAACTTCTTTTTGTAGAAAGGTACATTTGTAATATACGGAAGTATTTCCTTAAATTTTCTACTTTGTAAGTAAAGAATTTCTTCTTTGGACATATAATCTATTGAAATCATATCTTCTTTACAATTTTTCTTATATTTCATTCTTTAGTTCGCCTCCTTTATTAGTCATCCTTTTGAAAATACCCATTAGGCTACATTGTAACTAACCTATGAACCTTGAAAGAACCTCCAAAATATTTTAGAATGGTAGCAACCTTGTTAAATATGGCTCATAAAAAATCACCGTTGGATACCCGCCAGTTCTACTGGCGGGAGGAAAACGGTAAATTCGCCGAAGGCGAATTTTATGGGTTTCCCTAATAATAGTTCTTTGCTAAAATGAGGATATGAGTTCAGTCAAAAGAACAAAATATGCTGTATATGACACGAAGTACCATCTAGTCTGGATTCCAAAGTACAGAAAGAACATATTTGACAGGAAGATAAAAGAGTACACCAAAGAGGTATTCCAAGAAATAGCAGAACAGTTTGAGTTCGAAATAGACACCATGGAAGTGATGAAAGATCATGTGCATCTCTTTCTTTCTGCTCCACCCAGATATTCTCCAGCTCGAATTGTTCAGATCATGAAGAGCATATCAGCCAAACAGGTCTTTAGACGGTTTCCCCATCTCACAAGTGTTCTCTGGAACAGGGAGCTTTGGAGTGATGGGTACTTTGTTCGAACAGTGGAGGATGAAGTGACAGCAGAGGTAATCAAAAGGTATATCCAGTACCAGCACAGAGCAGTTCAGTTAGAGTTCGATCTCTGATTTAAATGCCCCACAGCTCTGCTGTGGGGTTCTTTACTTTTATAGGTTCTTTCCCTAAAAAGGCCTTAAATAAAGCTAAAGTAGAAAAAATTTTTGAATAAAAAGTTAAATTCTAGTTTTTCACCTCTCTCCTAGAAGTCATGAAGAATTATGAATGAAGGGCGTATTAGCGATTTATTTTCTCCTAGTAATAATGTAATCTGCCAGTTCTAATAACGCGACCCTGCGCTCTGTTTCAGGAAGTACATCTAAAGTTTCCTTGATTTTTCTTATTAATTTTAATAAAATTTGTTGTGCATATTTAATAGAGTCACTCTTTTTTAGTATAGCTATTCCTTCTCGAATCTCTTCCTGACCTGGATTTTTACTTGATAGGATCTTTATGAGTCGGTCCGCATCTGTTGGGTGTACATTGTTAAGTGTATATATAACCATCAGTGTTCTCTTGCCTTCTTTAATATCCCTGCCTATATCTTTTCCCAATTCTCTTATATCTCCTATTAGGTCCAAGAGATCATCCTGAATTTGGAAAGCGATGCCAATCAATTCTCCATATTCTTCAAGTGCTTTTATTTTTTCTTCGTCTTCTGTACCCAACAGTGCGCCTATTTTAGTTGCAGATTTAATTAAGGACCCTGTTTTTTTCTTTATCATCTCAAAATACTCCTTCTCAGTTACATCGAGTCTTTTTTCAAACTCAATATCCATCATCTCTCCATCAATTAATTCTAACGAAGTCTCAGCGATAACCTTAACTATTTTGGAAATAACGTTTTCATCAATGTTACTTTTGGATAACAATAGATATGCCAAATTATTAAGTGCATCTCCGCTGAGTAATGCTGTATTTTTATTCCATTTTACATGAACTGTTAGCACGCCTCTCCTCATTTCGCTTCTGTCTATAATATCATCATGTACCAATGCCCAATTATGAATAAGCTCAATTGCTACAGCTATTGGTATAATTCTCTTAACATTCTTCCCACCCACAGCTTCATACGCGAGAACAAACAGAGAAGGTCTGATTCTCTTTCCTCCTGCATTTATTATATGAGCAGAAGCGTCTCTGAGCCTCTTATTATGGATACATGAAAGGCTTTCCTTTATCCTTAGTTCTATCTCTTTCTTCTCACTAAACAAAGATTCTAAAACGCTTATACTGTCTTCTTTCATTTGTCTTAATCCATCAAGATTCTATACAAAATAAGCTACTTATTATATAATAACTCAAGTTGCTACCCTTGATCCTTGATAAATCTTTATTTTTACTCAAGATACCTCCTAAGAAAGAAAAATTAAGAAAAAAAATTTTTTAGGAGGCAATACAAATGATTGATAAGATTATCGCGATATATTGCTTAATAGATGATATGCAAGATCATCAACAGCAGTTTCAAAGATTTTTCGCATTCTACTTGGGCCCAGATTCTCAGGTGTCAAAACTTGCACAAAATCAAAGTCTTTTTCAGCAAAATCAAGTAATGCGACCATATTTGAATTTGCTTTGGCTAATTCGCAAGCTCCTCTTATGAATCCGATACTATGTGTTGCAATCCACAATTGGCAATCATCTGGAATAATATTATAAATTTCTCTCAACAGCCTCCTCTGCAAACTCGAATGCATATGCAAATCTGGCTCATCGATCGCTATTATCGTATTATTAAATTCTCGGGTTTTAACAATGAGATCAAATAAAATATCAAAAGCTCCTTTTTCTCCTCCAGAAAGGTTTTTATAGGAGAAATCCTTCATTGAACCTTTGGTGAAATAAAATTGGCCATTGGATGGGGGATCCTCTAAGTTACTAAGTATACAGTTTCATAAATACTGTAACGTAACTATTGTATGTCATTGCGAACGAACAGAGTGAGTGAAGCAATCTCATGGAGGGGATTGCTTCGGCTACGCCTCGCAATGACCGGCCTCGATTTGGGCTGAATACGTAACCTTATTTATGAAAAGAACCACTAAGCAATAAATCTGGAAAAACCTCAGTCATCGATTTCTGCAATCTACCTACTAGTTGCTCTCTTAATTCTTTCACACTATTTCCGTCCTTCTCTCCGGAAAATACTCCCTCTACTGCTTCCCCAACAAGTCGTTCATAATTGTCCGCTACTCTCTGGTCAACATCGATCATTCGTTTTGGGCGTAATTCGTCATTCAACACCTCTTGTTTCCGTTGAATAGAATTAACTTGGAAATCAGCCTCAACTCTATAAGCCGAGCGAAGATAACAGAAATTCTTGGGAGCATTACTAGTTTTCGTAAAATTTCCTGCATCTGTGTCTATAATCACATTCCACTCCCTATCCTGTTTCTTTCGTAAATAACTTTGGTCCTGTGTAAAGCCAGACTTTGTTCTTCCGCCGATTTGCTCAAAAGAATCAAAAACAGAACT
>SDBT01006729.1_pt1 | contig 19011 bp, 18 predicted proteins | sample 2277101 | NCBI WGS metagenome assembly SDBT01 (sample SAMN10404973, study PRJNA504765) | marine sediment metagenome | isolation source: marine sediment core GS10_PC15, 103 cmbsf | place: Arctic Ocean: Southern Knipovich Ridge | collected 2010 | reverse complement strand
CCGGACCAGCAGGATTCGGTAGAGGTCGCCTCCGGCCTTCCGGCGATCGTGGACGGCAAACAGGTGCTGAAGATGGAGGCGTCTTCTTCAGGCTACAAGCCGGACGAGTTGAAGGTGCGGGTCGGCGTCCCGGTGAGATGGGAGATCAGGGATATCGGCACGGGAGGATGCACAAACGCCATCAAGGCTGTAAGCCTGTTCCCGGGTGAAATCCAGTTGAAGCCGGGGGAGACGAGCATAAAGGAGTTTACCCCGAACAAGCTGGGTCGTTTCAGGTTCAGTTGTTGGATGGGCATGGTCAATGGCGTGATCGAGGTCGTAGATCCGAACAACCCCGACCAAACGGAGTTCGAATACGACGAGACGACCCAACCAGAACCGAGCGGGTGCCCCTGCTGCGGATGACGGCGGGGGCGGGGTCTTTTCAGGGAGGTGAACGATATGACGGAAAGAGCAACAATGAGAATCGGTGGCATGCATTGTGCGAGCTGCGCCAGGCTCATCGAGCTCTCCCTTGAGGTGGAAGACAGCGTAGAGTCGATAGTGGTCGATTATCCTTCGAGTACTGCGGCGGTCGAGTTCGACCCGGCTCGGACCACCCTCGGCTCCTTGAAAGAAACAATCATAGATCTCGGATACCAGGTTTCCGACGAGAATCGTGAGTAGTTCGGTAATTAATGACGGATCGAGGCCCGTAAGCGCAAGCTTCAGGTGTTATCGCAAGAAGGACAATGAGTAAACACCAGCAGAGCACTTGACTTTGAGGTTTGATACCCCTACCCTAGGTATAGGTCCACATATCGGGAGGCCTACATGGCAAGAGAGTTGAAGGTAAAGGTTAGCGGCATGCACTGCAACTCATGCGCCCGCTTGATCGAGGCTGCCCTCCTCGCCGCCGATGGCGTTCGCAAGGCGGAATTCGACTATGAAAGCGGGACGGGCACGGTCGTCGCCGACTTTTCGATGACAACCGGACAAACAATATTCGACCTGGTCTCCGCTGAAGGTTACGGGTCGGAGATTGTCCAGGAGACAGGTGACGAAGGGGCAGAAAGCCAAGGGCAACTACCCGAAACGGGACTTCCCGAAGGTGATCCGCGGGGGGTAGAGCAGGAAGCGGGCGTCGAGTCCCGAGGAACGGCAGCGGAGAACGAATCGGGCAATCTTGAAGTTCATATCGAAGTTCATCCTGAAGAGTCGCGTGACGCCGAGGGAAGCGGGCCAGAGGTTTTAAGGGTTGCGAAAGACGGCTCCACGAATTCGAGAGGAGAACAAAGGGCCGGCCTGTTGCTGTCCGGCATGCACTGTACGTCCTGCGCGTCCATCATAGAGCGCTCGCTCAACAAGACCCCCGGCGTAAAGCAGGCCTCCGTTAACTTCGCCGCTGAGAAGGCGTACGTGACATATGATGAGGGAGAAATCGGCATTGACGGGCTCGTCGAAGCAGTGCGAAAAGCGGGCTTCAAGGCGGAGTCGGTCGATGAGCGCGACAGCGAGTACGAGGCCGACAAACGAACCAGGGAGCTCAAGGGTTACTGGAACATGTTCCTCTTCAGTCTCACCCTGAGCCTGCCGATGCTGTATTTCATGCTTCTGGACTTCGTCAAATGGCTGCCGGGAGCGAATTCTTTGCCCCCCTACTTCGGGATCCTTTCCCTGGTGCTGACTACACCGGTCCAGTTCATTGCCGGCGCGGGTTTTTACAAGGGAGCGTGGTCAAGCCTCCGTATGAAGACCTTCAACATGGACAGCCTTATCGCCATCGGCACCTCTACAGCCTATTTGTACAGCCTCATCAACTATATATCCTTCGCCGTCTCCAACAAGTCACTTATAGGTCTGGAGGGGGGGAAAGTACCCGGCATGTACTTCGAGACCGCCGCGTTCCTCATCACGTTCGTGCTGCTCGGAAAGTGGCTCGAGGCACGCGCGAAGGGGAAGACCTCGGATGCCATAAGGAAACTCATGGGACTTAAGGCTAAGACCGCCAGGGTGATAAGGGACGGCGAGACCGCGGACGTCCCCATCGAGGAGGTTGCCCATGGTGACATCATCATCGTCAGGCCTGGAGAGAAGATACCCGTGGACGGCGTTATCACAAGGGGCTCGTCAGCCGTAGACGAGTCCATGGTCACGGGGGAGAGCCTGCCGGTCGAGAAAAACGTCGGTGACACGGTGATAGGAGTTACCATCAACAAGACCGGCAGTTTCGAGTTCGAGGCCACCCGCGTTGGCTCGGAGACGATGCTGGCTCAGATTATCCGGTTGATAGAAGATGCCCAGGGGTCCAAGGCTCCCATACAGGGGTTTGCCGACAGGATTGCGAAGTATTTCGTGCCGGCGGTCCTGGGCATCGCTGTCTTGACTTTTCTCGTCTGGTTTCTGACGCTGAACGCCTCGCTCACGTACTCGCTGATGGCTTTCACGTCGGTAATCGTAATAGCATGCCCGTGCGCCCTGGGGCTTGCTACGCCAACGGCGATCATGGTGGGCACGGGCAAGGGTGCGGAGTACGGAATACTTGTCAAGGGCGGCGAACCGCTCGAGGCCGCCGAGAAGATAACCGCCATTGTGTTCGATAAGACCGGCACGCTGACTAAAGGCGAACCCCAGGTCACGGACGTTCTGGCTTTCAACGGTTCCGACGATGTTGAAGTCCTGCATATATCAGCCTCACTCGAAAGATCCTCCGAACACCCTTTGGCTGAGGCGGTCTACAGCCACGTCGGCGGAGGATCGGTCCACCTGGACGACGTGTCTGAGTTCAATGCGATTCCCGGGCACGGTGTACAGGGGGTCATAAAGGGCAAGAAGTATCACTTCGGGAACCGAAAGCTGGTCACCGACGTCGTCGGGCTGGAGCTGGAAGGGCTGAATCAAGCGGTGACCAGGCTGGAAGAGCAGGGAAAGACGGTCATGATCCTCACGTCCGACGAGAAGGTCATGGGCGCGATCGCTGTCGCGGACACGGTCAAGGAAACATCGCGTGAAGCGGTCTCCAAGCTGCAGGACATGGGTATCGACATCTACATGATCACCGGTGACAACCGACTCACCGCAAACGCGATTGCGAAAGAGCTGGGAATTGTCAACGTTCTGGCCGAAGTACTTCCACAGGACAAGGCTAAAGAGGTGAAGAAGCTCCAGGAGAGCGGTAACAAGGTCGCTATGGTCGGCGACGGGATAAACGACGCGCCGGCCCTGGCGCAGGCCGACCTCGGGATAGCGATGGGCTCGGGCACTGACGTCGCCATGGAGACCGGTGGCATAGTAATTATCAAGGATGACCTGCGCGACGTGGTTACGGCAAAGCAACTCTCGAGCGAGACGTTCGGGAAAGTCCGGCAGAACATGTTCTTCGCGCTCTTCTACAACGTCATGGGGATCCCGGTTGCGGCGAGGGTATTCGCCGGGTTTGGAATCGTCCTCATGCCCGAGCTGGCCGGGATCGCGATGGTATTGAGCTCTATATCGGTAGTGTCAAACTCGCTTCTTCTGCGACGGTTCCGTCCGGGAAAAACGAACTGGGTGTCGAAGGTGGCACCGATAGTGATGATCATCGTATTCACGTTGCTCTTCGTATGGTTTGCCAAGATGAGTTCTTCAATGGCGGAGGTTGGTGACATGACCAATACCTCGTCGACACAGATAGCGAGAGAAGACGAGGCTCCAGGAGCTTCAATCGAAAAGATGGTCGATCTGACAGAAGGAGAACACGTGAGCATTCCCCTCCGGGTCGGGGCGTTGAACGGGGGGCAGGCAGAGGCCGAGGCGGAAATGCGAACGCTGAAAACGGTAAACGTGGATAGTAAAACAGCCAATATGGTGAGAGAGAATGCGTTCTGAATAGGAGCGGTCCTATTTCTTTGACAACTTGAAGGGATAGCTGAAATCAGATAGATAGTTACCTACCAATAAGGTAGAGTATTGGTTAGGGCTCTGACGTAACCGACATAACCCGGGAGGTTCAAATGGGCAAGCTGTATGAAGACATCACGGAGACCGTGGGCAATACCCCGCTGGTGCGTCTTCGCAGGGTTGTGGAGGATGCGGGCGCGCAGGTGTACGCGAAGCTCGAATCTTTCAACCCGCTTTCCAGCGTCAAGGACCGCATCGGCGTGAGCATGATAGCCGAGGCGGAGAAAGCGGGCTTAATAACCCCTGAAACCACTATAATCGAGCCGACCAGCGGCAATACCGGGATTTCCCTCGCTTTCGTCTGCGCGGCACAAGGATACAAGCTGGTTTTGACCATGCCGGAGACGATGAGCGTGGAGCGCCGCAAGCTGCTTTCCATCTTTGGGGCCGAACTGGTGTTGACCCCGGGGCCGAAAGGGATGAAAGGGGCGATAGCGGCGGCCGGGCAACTTGCCGCCGAGACCCCCGACAGCTTCGTCCCGCAGCAGTTCCAGAACCTCGCCAACCCCGGGATACACAGGGAGACCACAGCGTTGGAGATATGGGACGACACCGATGGCGGTGTGGACATCCTCGTGAGCGGCATAGGCACCGGCGGTACCCTGACAGGGGTCGCCGAAGTTATTAAGGCGAGGAAACCAGAGTTCAAGGCGATAGCGGTCGAACCTGCAGGATCCCCCGTTCTTTCCGGTGGCGAGCCCGGCCCGCATAAGATCCAGGGGATAGGGGCCGGCTTCGTTCCCGACGTGCTTGAGACTGACCTGATAGACGAGGTAATCAAGGTTGAAGAGGAAGATGCGGGTGCGATGGCAAGGGAGCTCGCGAAGCGGGAAGGCATCCTCGCGGGAATATCCTCCGGGGCGGCGGCGTGGGCTGCTGTCCAGGTTGCCGGGAGGCCCGAGAGCGAGGGGAAACTGATAGTGGTCGTACTACCCGATACCGGTGAAAGGTATCTCTCTACGTGGCTTTTCGAGACGCCCGAGGAATACCGCACCATCGGGTAAGCGAAGAGGACAAGGTGGAAGGAAAGACATGAGCACTGAAAAGATATTCGCCCCGGTCTCTGAAAAGGACGTATCACGGGCGATCGTCTCGGAGTTCGCCGCAACGTTCGAGGAGTTCGTCGAGAGCGATGTGGTCATCATCGGTGCGGGGCCGAGCGGCCTCACCGCCGGACGCATATTGGCCGAAGCGGGCCGCAGGGTGGTCATCATCGAACGCAATAACTACCTGGGCGGGGGCTTCTGGATCGGTGGTTACCTGATGAACAAGATCACCGTGAGGGCTCCGTCACAGCACGATCTCTCCGAACTCGGCATCCCGTTCAAGGAAGCGAGCCCGGGGCTTTTCGTTGCTGACGGGCCGCACGCCTGCTCCAAGCTGATAGCCGCGGCCTGTGATGCAGGAGCCAAGACGCTCAACATGACGGTCTTCGAGGACCTGGTGATTCGCGAGGACAACCGGGTCAGCGGGGTGGTCATCAACTGGACCCCCGTAGAGGCGCTCCCCAGGCAGATAACATGCGTAGACCCGATTGCAATCGAAGCAAACGTCGTCGTCGACGCGACGGGCCACGACGCCATGGTGCTCGCCAAGCTCGCGGAGCGGGGCGTTGTCGAGTTCCCGGGGCACGATGCCATGTGGGTCGAGCAGTCCGAGGACCTCATAGTGGAACACACCTGCGAGATATGGCCTGGCCTGATAGTAACCGGAATGGCAGTAAGCACCGCGTTTGGCCTGCCCAGGATGGGACCGACTTTCGGGGGCATGCTCCTGTCGGGTCGGCGCGCTGCGGAGCTCATCCTGGCTGCTGGATAGGAGCGGTATGGCTGCCACAACCATGCTCAAGGGAGTCGAGGTCGAAGGTATCCGGAAGGGTGTCAGAAACGACGTTAGCGATGTAGTTGCCGTTGAAGTGCCCCTCACGATCGTGCTTAACGAATCGGAGGTGGCCACCCTGCTTTGCAGTCCCTGTGACCTCGAGGCGCTCGCAATTGGATACCTGCTTTCGGAAGGTATCCTCTCCGGGGAGTCTGAGATCCTTGGCATTCAGCACAACCTCAGGAGCAGCGTAGTTAGAATTCAGGTGCCTGAGCGATTTATCCTGCTGGATGGGTACCAGGGCGGGCGCCTGGTTGGCTCGGGCTGCGCTGATGCGCTCCCGCTGTACAGGGCTGTAGACGGCCTTGGCTTGAGCAAGGTTAGCTCGGAATACAGGGTAACCTCCGACTATGTGATCGAGATTATGAGGGAGTTTCAGAAATCTGGAACGACCTTCAAGAAGAGCGGTGGAACACACTCCTGCGCTATCTATACCGCCGAAGCAATCACTTTTCATGCCGAGGACATCGGCAGGCACAACGCCCTGGACAAGATTGTGGGCAGGTGCTTTCTAGAAGGTGTCAGCACCGGCGATTGCGTTATCCTGACTACCGGCAGGATCTCATCCGAGATAGTCTATAAGCTAGGGAAGTTCGGTGCGCCAATCGTGGTTTCACGTTCGGCCCCCACTTCACTGTCCCTGGAAGTTGCCGAGAAGGTTGGGATCACCGTCGTGGGCTTCGCCAGGGGCTCGAGAATGAACAGCTACTGCCACGGATGGAGGTTGGCGTAGGTTGTATGCGAATCAAGCATCTCGTGAAATGCACGTCTTCGACAGCTCTGGGTCTCCGGCTGTGGACATCGAAGCGCTGGCTGACCATGGTCGTGAATTGCTCGGCGGCACAGAGGTCCTCTGTCACGAGGATTTCATCGGTTACTGCCTGGGGAAATGTGAGCCGCCGGATGTGGAGCAGGTTGGGAACGAACTGGCTGAAATGCTTGCCGGCGCGCGAGTTACCGACCCGACCGCGAGAACCAGAACCGGTAAACAACCGCAGCCGGTCGTGGACTACGAACGACGAATGCAGGAAAGAGAGCCACCGAGACCGGTAGGTGTCTTGTACGACGCGTTCGAGCTATGTCTCGCTTACAATGGGCTTCTATCTCGCGCCGGTATCGATGCAGGCGCCCTGGTGTTGGTGATAACAGACCAGCTGTTCGGCACGTTTGAAGAAGACGACTCCCGGTATCACGCCAGGGTCATCATCTTCGGTACTCCCTGCATCGTATCGACCACCGGCCTTGTTGAAGCCCCCGCCAGGCCCAGGTCGCAGTACATCGGCAGGCAGTTGGGGTTCGACCAGTCCCCAACGATGGATGACGCCTCGGGGAGGTGGCTCTTGCCAAACGACCCACGCACCACGGAGGTGCTCAAGGGTTACCTGGCGCAGGCCATCTTCTACTACGTGACCGGGGAACCTTTTTGCGAGGAAAGAGGTTGCAGGTTGTTCAACGCACACTGGCAGGAGGAGCTCCTGTTCTCCCAACTGGGCTCCGAGAGGGAGTTCTGTGAATACCACCGGCTGGCCGCTCATACGTTAAAGGGAGTGGGCAATGCATAGAGGCATCTACCTGGACCACGCCGCCACGACACCCGTGAGGCGTGAGGTACAGGAAGCCCTGAACGAGGTGCTCTCGAGCACGATAGGGAACGCTTCCAGCATACATACGTTCGGGCAGGACGCAAAGAGGGTCCTGGAGGAGTCCAGGGAGATGGTGGCGACCTGTATCGGCGCAGAACCGGAAGAGATCGTCTTCACCAGCGGTGGGACCGAGAGCGACAACCTAGCGATCAGGGGCACGGCCGGTGCGCTCAAGGAGAAGGGCAACCACATTATCACCACCGCTATAGAGCACCCGGCCGTTCTCAACTGCTGCGGGGCGCTCGAAGAGGAAGGGTTCGAGGTCACCTACCTACCCGTGGACCTGGAATGCCTCGTCCATCCCGAGTGGGTAATGGAGGCCATCAGGCCGGAGACCATCCTCATCACGGTGATGTTCGCGAACAACGAGACCGGAACGATACAGCCGATCGCCGAGATCGGCAAGATCGCCCGGCAGAAGGGCGTGGTATTCCACACCGACGCGGTCCAGGCTGTCGGCAAAGTGCCAATCAACGTTGATGAGCTGGGAGTTGACCTCCTGTCCATGTCCGCTCACAAGATCTACGGACCGAAGGGCATCGGGGGGCTGTACGTGAGAAAGGGGACGATGCTTCACCCGCTTGCTTACGGGGGTCATCACGAAAGGAACCTCCGGCCCGGAACAGAGAACGTTCCAGGCAATGCGGCATTCGCCAGGGCTATCGAACTTGCAACCGAGGAACTTGCTTCCTCCCGGAAGCATATCGAACTGCTCAAGGAGAGGTTGGCAGGTGGAATCCAAGAGCGCATCGAACAGGTTCAGCGCAACGGAGCCCTGGACGATTGCCTCCCCAACATCCTTAATATGAGCTTCGCCGGGGTAGACGGCGAGGCGATGTTACTGAACCTGGATCTGATGGGGGTAGCGGTCTCGACCGGCTCGGCATGTTCGTCGGGCGCGACGGAACCCTCACGCGTCCTTCTGGCAATGGGTGTCGAGCCGCTGCTCGCGCAGGCGAGCTTGAGGTTCTCGTTCGGCCGCGACAACACGGAAGAGCAGATCGACAGGGTACTCGAGGTCCTTCCCGATATAGTTCTTCGGCTACGGGAACTGGGAGACACCCGTGCCAGGAGATAAAAAAGGAGATTGTCGATGTCTGTGACAAACCGTTTGCGCGAGGGACTTGAGGTACCGAGAGAGGACACTCGTGCGGTTGGAAATACCAGACAGCTGGAACCGACAGTTTTCGAGATGGAAAGGTAACGGTGTCTTCTTGCCTTATCGAGTGGTGGTGGCAATGTCGGGCGGTGTCGATTCCTCGGTAGCTGCGGCAGTATTGAAGGAGGCTGGCTGCGAGGTGGTCGGGATCGGCCTCAAGCTCGTTGATTCGAATGAAACAACAGGGGCGGGGAACTCCTGTTGCGGTATCGATGCCATGGAGGACGCAAGGCGCGTGGCGGAGAAACTGGATATTCCTTTCTACGTTCTCGATTTCAAGGACGTGTTCCGGACCGCCGTCATCGAGTATTTCATCTCCTCGTATCTGAACGGTGAAACGCCCAATCCGTGCATCCCCTGTAATGAAGTGATCAAGTTCGAGGAGCTGCTCCGCGTGGCAAAGAGCCTCAAAGCAGAGTTCCTGGCGACTGGCCACTACGCCCGGGTATCCAGGGACCCAGGGACCGGGCGGTATCTGCTATGGAAGGGCACCGATGGCTCGAAGGACCAGTCGTACTTCCTCTATTCGCTGTCGCAGGAGCAGCTCAGCCAGGCGCTGTTTCCGGTAGGCGAGATGAGCAAGAGAGAAACGCGTGAACTGGCGGCTCGGCTCGGTCTCAGAGTCCACGATAAGCCCGAAAGCCAGGATATCTGTTTTGTCGAAGATGGCGATTACTCTTCATATATCAGTAAGCATGCTGGTTCGAGCATCAGGCCCGGTCCCATGCTTGACGAGTCAGGGGCTGTGATAGGCAGCCACAGGGGGCTTTCGCACTACACCATAGGTCAGCGCCGTGGCCTGGGCGTTTCTTTCCCGGAGCCCATGTACGTAGTGGACATAGACGCTCGCGCGAACTCCATAACGGTGGCGGCCGCGGGAAGGCTCCGACGACAGGAGCGTATATTGCTGGAAAGGATGAACTACGTCTCGGTCGCAAAGCCCGAGGAGCCAATCGGGGCCCTTGCGAGGACAAGGTACAGACAATCCGAGGTGAACGCGACATTGTCGCCCCTCGACGCCGATAGAGCCTTCGTCGAGTTCCACTCTCCGCGGGAACGCACGGCTCCCGGTCAATCGGTGGTGCTTTACAATGGGGATGCTGTAATCGGTGGCGGAGTGGTCAGGAGGACGACTGATGACCAATGAATGATGATATAGTTTCCGGTCGTTACTCCAGGCAGGTCCTCTTCGAGCCAATCGGCATAGAAGGTCAGAAGATGCTGGGCGGGTCCACGGTCGTTATCGTCGGGTGCGGCGCTCTTGGAACCGTGATGGTAGACCGGCTGGCGAGGGCCGGCGTCGGCACCATCAGGATTGTCGACAGGGACTTCGTCGAGCTCGACAACCTGCAGAGACAGGCGCTGTTCACCGAGGAGCATGTGAGTTTGCGTCTCCCGAAGGCGGTTGCCGCTGCGTCAGCCATAAAGCTGGTGAACAGCGAGATAGCCATCGAACCTGTAGTGTGCGATGTAACTCCGGGGAACGTCGAACGGGTCCTGGCCGGTTGTGACATCGTGATGGACGCTACCGACAACCTGGAGACCCGCTTCCTTATGAACGACGCGTGCCTTAAGGAGGGCATTCCCTGGATACACGGAGCGGCTGTCGGCTCGTGTGGAGAGGAGATGCCGATTATCCCCGGGGTGACGGCCTGTTACCGTTGCCTGGTACCTGAGCCGCCGGCTGAGCCCTTACAGGGCTGCGATATCCTGGGAGTGATGAATACGGTGACCGGTATCATCGCCGATATACAGAGCACCCATGCTATCCAGGTGTTGATCGGTAGCCACGTGCCGGACAGTACCCTCACCTTTGTGGATGTATGGGAGAACGAGTTCGAGAGGTTCGTGGTCGACCGCGTCATCGACTGCCCCGCGTGTGTCAGAGGCGAGTACTCGTTCTTGAAAAAGGAGACGGTTTCCTGGTCCACGTCACTATGCGGGAGAAACGCCGTACAGGTATCTCCCGCGCGTGAGATGGCGCTCGACCTCGAAGGGCTCACCGCATCACTTGCCAGGCTGGGTCGTGTGGATAACAAAGGTTATTTACTTGTCTTCTCCATCGAAGGCTACGAGATGACAGTCTTCCCCGACGGCCGGGCCATAATAAAGGGGACCATCGACAAACAGGTCGCAAGGACGCTTTATTCTCGTTTCATCGGTCTATGACTCATGCTGGAACATAACATCTAGGAGGCGGAGTTGAAGTTTTCGACAAGAGCGAGGTATGGGATGAGGGCTATGCTGGACATCACGGTCAACGGCGAGGATAAGAGGGTTCTTCTTAAAGATATTGCCGAACGTCAGGCTATATCGAAGGGATACCTCGAGCACATAATGTTCCAGCTAAAGAATAGCGACCTAGTCATTGCCGAGCGGGGGGTCGGCGGTGGCTACCGCCTCAGCCGTCCCGCTTCGGAGATCAGGCTTGACGAGGTATTCGAGGCGCTCGAGGGACCTTTAGAGCCTATCGAGTGCTTGAGAGACCCGTCTGCCTGTGACCGTATCGAGGAGTGTGTAACCCGTGAGCTCTGGGGCGAGATGACGATGGCGATGCGGGAAGTTTTGGAGAAGAAGACGCTCGAGGGTTTGAAAAGGCGCTGGGAGGAGATGCAGACGATTGAGCGACAGGACGATTGTTAGCGAGATGGCACTCGGGAAGACTGTAGAAGATGCCCTGCAAATAACCAGGGAGGACGTCGCCGACCGCCTGGGTGGTTTACCCAGGGAAAAGATGCACTGTTCAAACCTCGGAGCGGAGGCCCTGCGCAGGGCAATTTACGACTATCTTGGCAGGCAGGGTAACGAGAGAGAAGACTCAATTGAACCTTCAGTGCAGGGGATTCAAGACAGCATCCTTGAATGGAACCTACTCGATGGTGACACGCTCGCAGGGTTGATTCGTGAGGAGAAGGAAAGGAAAAATGCTGTAATACTCGTTCACAACTACCAGCGGCCGGAGATACAGGACATCGGTGATTTCGTCGGAGATTCACTCGGACTTGCGCTAAAAGCTGCGGAGGCGGATGCAGGTGTAATAGTCTTCTGCGGAGTGCACTTCATGGCAGAGACCGCCGCGATATTGAACCCAGGCAGAATCGTACTGCTTCCTGAAATCCGAGCGGGCTGCCCGATGGCTGACATGGCGACACTGGAAGCAGTTAGAAAGGCTAGGAGGCTGCATCCCGGGGCAATGGTCGTTTCCTATGTCAATACTACTGCAGCAGTGAAAGCGGAAAGCGACTACTGCTGTACTTCATCGAACGCGGTGCGGGTAACCCAGGAGGTCGAGGCGGATGAGATCCTGTTTCTTCCTGACAGGAACCTGGCCGCCTACGTGGCGAAACATGTGCCGGAAAAGCGAATAATACCGTGGGACGGGCACTGCCATGTCCACCAGGATATAACTGCGAAAGACGTTGAGGAGGTTCTAGCCAACCACCCTGGCGCCGAAACAATCGCACATCCTGAATGCACAGAGGAGGTCCTGTCGATAGCCGACCACATCAGAAGCACTTCCGGGATGGTAGCCTCCGCTATTGAATCGAGCGCCGATGAGTTCATTGTCGCAACGGAGGCAGGGATGATATATCCGCTGAAGCGCGCTGTCCCAACCAAGTCATTCTACCCGACCGCCAACGAGCCGCTTTGCCCGAACATGAAGCTTATTACACTGCCGAAGGTGCTGTGGGCTCTCCGGAACCTCGAGCCGCGAGTCACCGTACCGGAGGATGTGCGGGAAAGAGCCCTGCTCCCGGTCGAAAGGATGTTGAGCATATGATTCGAACTAACGCGCATTTATCCACTCTTCCAGTCGTGTGTGCCAATAAATGGTGTCGGTTCACCGACACCACCACGTAGCGTACGTAATGTCAAAGTCCAAGACTCTTTGTTGTTCCGCACTTGAAACAATCTTAACCGCTACACAATGCATAGAACGGCAGCCCAGAGCTTCACATGAGACCAGTAACTCCCGTTTGACTTGCTCCCGAGTGTCAGGACAACCATAGGTGACAGGCACAAAAGGTCCGCGGGGAACGATCGCCGCTATCCCCTTTCTCGCAGGAGTGCGTTTCCAATATACTGATATGAGAGAACAAAGCTGCTGATACCTGGCGAGGAGTCGAGTCCACGGGGGTGAACAGGCATGAACAAGAAGTACTTTTCCTCTGGGTACCTCGCGAAACAGTACGACCTGATGGCGGAGTCGTACAATGATAATCGTCACCTGTACGATAACTCATCGCAGCTCGAGAAGCTGGGAGAGCTGGTTGAGAAAGGCGACAGGGTGCTGGATGTCGGTTGTGGCTCGGGCATACCGGTGGGGAAGTACTTCGTGGACTGCGGCTGTGAGCTTATCGGTTTTGACCTGGCCGGAGAGATGATAAGACTTGCCAGGAAGAACGTTCCCGGCGGCGAGTTCTCCCAGGACGATGTCCTGACCATCGATCTCCCGTCAGGCACTTACGATATGGTCGTCTCTTTCTACTGTATTTTCCATATAGAGAAAAGCCGTCAGGGGGAGGTGTTCCGGAAGTTTCACCGGACAGTGAAGCCCGGCGGATACGCCTACTTTACACTGGCGGGAGAGAAGTATACGAAAAAGAAGGAGTTCCAGGGAACGATGCGGTTTGGTGACACTCTTCTACCGTATGCTCATTTCAGCGAGGGCCAGTATCGAGAGATGCTGACCGGTGTCGGGTTCGATATCCTATCGATGAAAGACCTTACGATAGGCGGCGAGACCATGCTCTGGGTGCTGGCCAGGAAGTGATATCCCTTATCCGATGACCGGGCATCTGAGTGCCTTACGCTTCGATGCCTGCTCGTCCATCATTGACTGGATCCGGCTGATGGCCTCGTCGTACACCGCGTCTATCTTTTCATCAGTGTTGTCGCGAGTGATCTCCGAGGGCCGGAACGGCTCACCAAACTCAACCGTGCACCTGGCCGGGAGCGGGAAGTGGAAGCACGGGCCGAACATTATCCCCCATGGTAGTGCCAGGGCAACCGGGAACGACCGGCTACGGAGTATCTTGTCGGCACGGGTGAGCTTCGCCAGGCGCTCGCCGCGGTACAGTACGAAGAAAGTCTCGTGTCCGCCGATGGATAGCATCGGAACCACTGGGACGTCCGTTTCCACTGCCAGCCGAGCGAAACCCTTGTGTCCGCCGAAGTCGACGGTATGGCGATCGGAGAACTTCCTGAAAGCCTCGTAGTTGCCACCGGGAAAAACCACCAGCTTCCGCCCCGCGTCGAAGATCTTCATTGAGTTCTCCTTTGAGGCGCGCACGCAGCCGAACTTGAGCAACACGTTCCGGAGCAGCGGGATTTTCACCATGGCGTCGTGGGCCAGGAAAAAGAGCGGGTCGCGCTCGCCGTGGAGCCGGTACCACATGTCGGCCATCATAAACGGCTCCAGGAAGGTGATACCCGCGTTGTGGTTACCGACCAGCATCGCCGGCCCGTCGGGGACCCGGTCGAGACCGATAACCTCGGCCCGGAAGTAGAGCCTGGCCATCGCGTGTACCGGGGGAAGGGCGAGCCGCACCAGCCGGTAGTCGAAGTTGTCGGTCGAATCAGCGTCCAGAGCGCCGGTAGCGACCTCCCGGAGGACCACCATGTCACTTATTTTCACCTGTACACACCTCCTGTTGATGCAAAACCCCCGCCCAGCAAACGGTTTCGTTTCGGTGAAAGACAGTGATCATTCTACCTGATACTCGATACCAGTTGTGCTCAACGTATAGTGAATACTATGGAGTCGTGAACTGTCTGCCGGTAGACGCCGCCGGCGGACCGGGTGGGGTTTCACTCCCGGAAGATTACGTTCTGCATACCGCGGTCCCTGCTGGAAGGCCCTTCAACCGCGCGCCAATCATCGGGCAGTAACTCCAGAACCCTGGCGCGCAGGAACTCGTTGTCCTCGGGCCGTGCCATGCGAAAGAGCAGGTTGAAGCTCGTCTGCTGCCGGTTGATCATCCTGGTTATCAGGTCGATCAGGCGTGCCAGAAGTTTCATGCCTTTCTTGTCCTGCCCAACGCTTTCGCCCCACTCCCTGGCGATCTCGAGCTGTTTGATAAGAAGAGCCTCTATCTTGCTCCTAGGTTGCCCCACCTCTTCCACGTCAAGGGGTATGTCCGGCATGAAGAACGGGTAGCCGATGTTTACCTGGACCCCGTTGTCATCGTCCCTGCGGTATACCGCCACGGGAAGGATGGGCGCAGGCGTGGCCCTGGCCAGGTTCGCGACCCCGTACTTGAACGGGCCTATCTCTCCCTGTGGGTACCGTGTCCCCTCGGGGAAGATAAGTACTATCTTCATCTTCCGAAGCTGTTCGAGGCTCTTCCTGATAGCGTTGGGCGCTTCCTTCTCGGCACCGCGGTCGATGGTGATCTTCCCGAAGATGCGCCACAGGATGAACCCCACGATGCCTTCCCTGCCCCTTCCTATATCGCGCTTCGCCCACGGCAGGATAGGACTCTTCCCGGCGGCTTTCTTCAGGGCGATGGCGATCGCAAGGCCGTCGATGCTTGTCTGGTGGTTTGCGACGATTATGAACGGTCCGCTCACCGGCGCGTTGACGGACCCGGACCACTTGAGTCGGTAGACCGGCATCTTGGAGATAGCAACGGCCGGTAGTCGAAGTATCCTGTACCTGAGCCACATATCTTACCAACCTCTTTCCCGGAGCATCCAACAGGTGGCGTTTAGATTCTCTACCAAGTCAACAGTTTGACGCAAGCGTTTCCGGCCGAGACGCGTCAATGAATCTTAGAGGTGTCAGGGGATGGGATCAGGGACCTGTTCGTCTGAGCGCCTTCGGTATATGCTAATTATGACGAGAGGAGAGGCCAGACGGGGAAAGGGTGGGACATGATTCTGTTAAACCCGAACAACTTTAACTGGGAGTTTCCAGACGAACGCTCGAGGGAAATCATGCTGGGGACAATCGACTTCTTTGAGAACAAGGGCAGGGGAAAGACCAAGAAGGACGACCACGAAAGGACCTGGTACCAGGATTTCCTGGACTTCCAGAAAGAGAACAAACTTTTTTCAACGTTACTAACACCCTCGCGGTACGCGCTGGAGCCGGGTTCCCGATGGGACACCTGGAGGAACTGCTCTTTCAACGAGATAATCTCCTTCTATGGGCTTGCCTACTGGTACACCTGGCAGGTGTCGATACTCGGCCTTGGGCCTATCTGGATGGGCAAGAACGAGGACGTGAAGGAAAAGACCGCTCGTCTCCTGGCCGATGGGGGGATATTCGCCTTCGGACTGTCGGAGAAGGAGCACGGGGCCGACCTGTACTCGACAGAGATGGCACTCAAGCCGGTGGGGAACGGTAAGTACCTGGCAAACGGTCGTAAGTACTACATCGGAAATGCCAACGAGGCTGCGCTGGTCTCCACCATGGGGAAGATGACCGATTCCGGCGATTTCGTGTTCTTCGTGGTCGGGAGCAGGGACGGCAAGTTCGAGGTGGTGAAGAACGTGGTCAACTCGCAGAACTTCGTCGCCGAGTACGCGCTGCACGATTATCCCATTGGGGAGGAGGACATCCTGACCAAAGGGCGAGACGCATGGGACTCCGCGCTCAACACCGTGAACGTGGGGAAGTTCAACCTGGGTTGGGCGTCGATAGGCATGTGCACACACGCCTTTTACGAGGCGATAGACCACGCCTCGCACCGTTTTCTCTACGATCATTACGTGACCGAGTTCACCCACATCAAGCAACTGTTCGTGGACGCCTATACCCGGCTGGTGGCCATGAAGATTTTCGCCCTGCGTGCCTCCGACTACATGCGCTCGGCCTCGCCGGAGGACCGCCGATACCTGCTCTACAACCCCATAGTGAAGATGAAGGTCACCACCCAGGGGGAGGAGGTAATAGACCTGCTCTGGGACGTGATTGCCGCCAAGGGTTTTGAGAAGGACATGTTCTTCGAGGCCGCGGCCAGGGACATCAGGGCGCTCCCCAAGCTCGAGGGGACGGTCCACGTTAACATGGCGCTTATCATCAAGTTCATGCCCAACTACTTCTTCAACCCGGCGCAGTTTCCCGCTATACCCAGGAGGGACGACCCGGCCAACGATGACTTCCTGTTTGACCAGGGGCCGACCAGGGGCCTTAGCAAGATACAGTTCCACGATTACAACATCGCTTACGACAGCGTGGAGTTGCCGAACCTGGCGTTGTTCAAGGAGCAGATTGAGGTGCTGAAGGAGCTTCTCCTCAAGGCGCCGCCCAGTGAAGATCAAATCGACGACATTGGCTTCCTGCTTATCCTGGGCGAGCTGTTCACCCTGGTGGCGTACGGCCAGTTGATAATCGAGAACGCGAGCATAATGGGCGTCTCGGACGATATCCTTGACCAGATATTCGATTTCCAGGTGAGAGACCTATCCAAGTTCGCACTGATGCTCTACTCAAAGACCAGCAGCAATGACGTCCAGATGGACCTTTGCCTGAAGATGGTGAGGAAGCCGGCCACCGACCGGGGGCGCTTCGAGAGGGTGCTTGCCGAGGCGTACTCGCTTGTGGACCAGTACCGGTGGAACGATTAGGTGGCGATCAGTCCCTCTTGATGAGGTTGCATTTGCAGACGACGTAGGCGGAAGGGTCGGATAGGTACTTCGGGTCGAACGAACGCAAGATGGTACCGGGTACCAAACGCAAGAATGTTAAGTGTTGAGTGGAGTGTATTTGTCCATGAACTCGATAACAATGGATCGTAGTTGGTTGTCGAGGAGGTCCAGCGTCCTGGCGGCTATGTCCTCGGGGACGCCGCCGTAGAACGCCTGGGCGATGCCTCCGGTTATGCAGGCGATGGTATCGCTGTCGCCGCCGATCGATATCGCCAGGCGGATGGCGTTCTCGAATCCGTCTGATTCCAGGAAAGCGGTTATCGCCTGGGGTACCGATCCCTGGCAGGATACGTCAAAGGTGTACTTCGGCCTGATGTCGTCAAGCGACTCCTCCAGGTCGTAGCGGAACTCGGATACGATGTACTCTCTTATCTCCTCTTTTGACTTTCCGGACATGGCCAGGAAGATGGCCGACGCGGTCGCCTGGGCGCCTCTTATGCCCTCAGGGTGGTTGTGGGTCACCGCGGCGCTTCTTTCCGCTTCCCGCAGGACCTCCTCCAATGTGCTAAACGCGAAACCCGCCGGGCTGACCCTCATGGCGGAACCGTTACCCCAACTGTTGTAAGGCCCCACGTCTGAAGAACTTGCCCACCGGTGGAACATGCCACCGTAACCCGCACCGGGGTACTGCGTGTAATACTCCTTGAACTTCTCGGCGTAACCGGTGCCGTTCAAGATGCACTCCGCCACCGCGACGGTGAGAACGGTGTCGTCGGTGAACCCGCATCCCGCACCGAACAGGGGGAACCTGGTTGTCTTGATGTTGTTCCACTCGTATATCGAGCCGATTATATCGCCCGCTATCGCGCCAAGCATGGCCGCTCCTGTCCGCCGCAATGTTGCTTTCCTGTTGCCAATTATACCTACCGGCACTGACAGAAGAGCGGCTCTCCAAAGAAAACGCAACAACGGTTCCAGGCACCAAACGCAGGTAGCCAGGGTGAAAAAGCTACCGCCGGGCGAGAAAATGCACCACTGGTGCCTGGCACCAGTGGTGCAAAATGGGACGGTGGTGCCTGGTGGTGCCTGGCTAAAGGTGGGTTCTTAAGAGTAAGGGACGGCGTTCGGTGGTGTGCGGGTGGTCATATAGATAACCGAACCCACGTAGAAGAAAACTATCAGCAGTATCGCCACAAGCCACTGTTGCGGCTTGAGCTGCAGGAAAAGCGCGAAACGGACGGTGGCGAATAGGAACAGGAGGAGTCCTCCCAGCGAGATGATCCACTGGAGGGTGCTGTTGATTTCCCACCCCCAGGACAGGCCGGTGATACCGGACGCCACGCAGCCGATGATGACCAGAATCGCGTATATCCATAGCGCTTTCTTGTAACCCTTCATGAGAAGATCCTTTCCATATGTGACATTTCTCTGTGGATAGTAGCATATCGATGGAGATATATGTGTCAAGAGATAGAACAGTGAGCTATTAATATCAGTGAGCGTGTAACTCACATCTGAATCAAAGGGGTTCGAGGTGGAAAGCGGGATACAGTGAGAGGTGGCTAGTCCACAGGCCGCAGGTACCCCACCAACATGGCGGCGTTTATGCAAGTGCCCACTCGTACCAAGATGGCGCTTGATCCCAACAGTATCTCCAATCGCCGCTGGGATTACGACATCGGCCTTATAAAGAAGGTCTTTTTACAGCCTCTGCTACAAGCCGTAGTACATGGCCCTCTCCGCCACCACCGGCTTGTCCGATGTGACCTTGGTGGAGATGCTGGCGGTCTCTACGAGCTTCGCGACCTCAACCGT
>SDBT01006728.1_pt1 | contig 19011 bp, 18 predicted proteins | sample 2277101 | NCBI WGS metagenome assembly SDBT01 (sample SAMN10404973, study PRJNA504765) | marine sediment metagenome | isolation source: marine sediment core GS10_PC15, 103 cmbsf | place: Arctic Ocean: Southern Knipovich Ridge | collected 2010 | reverse complement strand
CCAACCATCTTCTTCTGTGGCATGCTGCCCGAGAAGACAAATGAGCGGGCTCCTGGCTAGATAGGCCTGGTACATAGCCGATATCATATTGCCGAAGCCAGGTCCAGCCGTACCTATGGCTACGCCTACTTTACCACTGGCTCTGGCCCAGCCGTCAGCCATGTAAACACCTGACTGCTCATGCCGCATGTGGTAGCACTTTATGCCGACCCTGTCCAGGGCCACCTGAAGCTGCCAGACGTGTCCACCATGAACACCGGCGTACCAATCTACACCCTCCTCTTTTAGAATCTTGGCTACTGCCCCCACGACCTTAATCTCTGCCATTTTTACCTCCTCTGTTCTTCGTCGTTTCCGGATAAGGACATATCCTTCTGTGTCAGACAAATCAGGCAGCTACTTCGCCCAGGTATTAATCTCCTCGTACTGTACCCGCCATACTATCTCGAATTTGCTTTCCTGCCATGTCTCTGCAGTTTCTTTCTTGGCAGCGGCGAGTTCAGGGCTTTTCTCATATTCTTCCCAGGCTTTCTGGTCTTTGAATTCATATATCACCATATAGCTGGGATATTCGTCAGTTTTCTGGAGCACCTTATATCTGGTCACTTTAGTCATTCCCTTGAACTTGAGTAGCATTGGTACGTGTATTTCGTCCAGCCAGCGGTTAAACTTTGCCTCGTCCTCAGGTCGGCAACGGGTAGCCACCAGGTTGATAACTGATTTGGATTCCATAGTACAGGCCTCCTTTTCAAATTTTGGGTAGCTCAATCTTCGGTTTAAGATAAAGGTTCAAACTAAATTACACCGGAGAACAGGGGAAAGCAGAGAGGCCATTACATAATGTATGTGTCACCTTTGCCTCCTCTTTTCTTTCAGGTGAAGTAGCTATAAGCGCAGGACACGCTTAGCATTTTCTGCCAGTATCGCTCGCTTCTCTTCATCGGTCAAGGGTATACGCAACAGTTGCTCTAATTGTGGTAGCGGGTCAAGTGCCATACCATCAGTGCCGAAGAGTATTTTATCAATGCCGATTTTACGTATAATCCGGGGCACATCCTCCTCAGCCAAACCTCGATGCGGACTATGTGGCATACGGTCAGAAGCAGAGAATCCTTGGGAAGTGTCAAAATAGAAATGGGGGTATTTCAGGGCCAATTCCACCCTTTCGTCCCACCATGCCTGTCCAAGATGAGCGAGGATAACTTTCAGTTCAGGGAAAGCCTCTGCGACTTTAACCCAGTTCTTTGGCTCCCCATAATCAATCACATCCTGCGGTGTCGTGTTTAGCGGTGAAGGCGGACGTTGCGCCAGGACTGGGGGCGTCGGCCAAGTCCCCGAGTCAGCAAGTATGGGAAGTCCAAGTTCCTGGCATTTCTCATACGCAGGAAACATTACTTCATCATAGGGGAAAAACGAGAACATGCCGGGGTGGAGTTTGATTCCCCTCACCCCTTGACTTGCTCTCAACTCCACTTCCTTTACCATGCCCTCACTACCTCCCAGTTCGGGAGAAATGCAACTGAATGGCAGCAATTGCGGAAAGCGTTTATTTATATCGATCCCCCAGTCATTATATTCGCGAATTCTCGGTGCCATCTGCTCGGCAATCTTTTTTTCTGCTTCTCGCCGTTGTTTTTCAGGTAGCGAAGCGATCTTTGCTTTGTCAACGAGAGAACCACGGTGCTGGCCTGCAGGAAGAGTCATAAAGACCATCTTAGAGATACCCTCACGTTCCATGTACTCAACGGCTTTCTCTGGCGTACCAAGTCGGTTACGAGGCCGTCGTCCGGGGAAAAGCCAGTTTCTTTCTTCTTCCGAATTCATAGCTAAATGTGTGTGGGCGTCTATTATTTCAAATTCGTCCATGATTCCTCTCCCTTCAAATTATTGTGCTACCACTGCTGGTTTTTCTGATACTCATTTTGCATTAGAATTTTTCTACGGGTTTACCAGGCGCTGCCCAATCAATTTCACTACGACCTCTTCAGCATTAAACCAGTGCACTGTTCCACCTCTTTAAAAGTGCCACGAGAGAAAAAATCGGGCTACTTCGAGGGAAGTGGATACTGTCCATATTCCTTTATTTCTTTTACCATGGCTACATAATTCTCTGGTTTCACACCTGAATGTATTGAATTGCTAGAGGCACAAATAAGCCCCCCTCCTTTGCCCGCTTTCCTGATAACTTCTCTAGTTTCTTGCTGCACCTCCTCTACAGTGCCAGTAACCAGTGCAAAAGCACAACTAACATTGCCATAAAGACATATTCTATCTCCAAATTTAATCTTAACTTCGCCAATATCCATACCCGCCATGGGATCGATGGGATGGATACAATCAGCGCCAGCATGAACAATAATGTCGAAAATTGACCAGATATTTCCGTCTGTATGTTTTATGATTGGCACGCCTCTAGAGTGAGCACAATCAACCATTTTTCGAAATGGAGGAACAACGAACCTCTGAATAAGTTCAGGAGATGCCATTGGCCCCTGCTGCATTGCCCAATCGCCGTTAATAAAAAATGCGTCCGCGCCTAAATCAATGCAATTTTTCATATAACGAAGTTGGTAGTCAAGCAGGATCTCATTTGCGTGGTCTATAAAGTCTGGATTTTTGAGCATGGCCTTAAAATATCCGGTGTGTCCTAGGAAATTTTCCCTACACATAGCAAAGATGTCCCTAACATAAGGCACGATTGCCCTTTCGCCTTTGAAACGTTTTACTACTTCTTTGGTAAATTTATATCTCCATTCTTCATCAGGGTCGGGCGGCCTATACTTATCTAGGTCTCCCTGTGATTTTATCGCTGGTTCTATGGGTATAGCACCATCCTCTGTGGTATAACGGACGAGTCCGCCCCACTGGTCACGTTTAATCTTCTTGGCTTCATCGACGGTCTCGTAACTCCATGCGTAATACGAGTCACCAATCCTAATTCCATCAATATCCATAAATTCTATGAAGTCCTCATAGGAAGCGTCAGGTAGAATGGCGTCCCTCACTTTCTTGTTAACATGCTCGAAGTGCGGGACTACATCGGGTTCTTGAAGCTTAAGGGCCTTCAGTACTCTTTCCAGCCCTGTCATTTTCCCCATTTGTTATCTTCCTCTCTATAATCTGTTGACAAGGGCCGCAGCTTCTCTAGCTGCGGCCGGGCCATCCTTGGCAAAGCCATCAGCACCAATCGTCTTTGCCCACTCCAAAGTAGTGGGTGCACCTCCGACCATTATTTTAATCTTACCTCTCAACCCGGAAGTCTTTATTGTCTCGATCACAAGAGCAGCATTAGGCATGGTCATCGTTAGCAAGCATGACATACCCAGTATGTCATAGCCCCCTTTCTCAACAACTGAACAAAACTCCTCAGGAGAAACATCAACCCCCAGATCCGTTACATCCCAGCCGTTTCCCTTTAGCATCATGATTACAATATTCTTACCCAAGTCATGTACATCGCCCTGCACAGTCCCTATTGCAAATCTACCCTTATAGGAGCCGGCGCCTTTAGTCAAGATAGGCTCCAATATTTGTAATGCCTTGGCGATAACCTCTCCTGATACAACCAGTTCTGGAAGATAAATTTTACCTCTTTCGAACCAGTCTCCCACCTTTTCTACGCCTGGAATCAATCCTTTGTCCAAGATTTCCTTGGCTGGCATATTTGTTGCTAAGGCCTCCTTGATCAAATCCTGGGCAGCAATTTCATCGCCGTCTATAACACTCTTACTAATTTTGCTCAGATTCACCATAGATCCGAAGCTCCTCTTCAGTCATCGTATTGTAGCCTCTAATTGTTATATTCGTCCATACCGAGCTTCCTTAAATCTAATAGCACCCGATGACAGAAATTAATCGTACTTACTAAGTTTGTTGACAATGGCCGCTCGATCTTAGACTCTTACTGCTGCCCCATCATTTTGCCTGGAAGCCAGGTGGCAACCTGAGGATTGAATACCACTATTATTAAGCAGAATAATTGAATGGCCATAAAAGGCAAAGTCGATTTTATTATGGTCGCCATGTCGACCTCTGGAGGTGCCACTCCCCTTACATAGAAAATGCTCTGACCGAATGGCGGGGACATATAACCAATTTGCATATTCATCACAAAGAGAACACCAAACCATATTGGGTCGAAACCGAGCGCAACAATCATAGGAGCAAAAATAGGTATGGTGAGGAAAAGGATCCCCATCCAGGACATGAGTGTCCCAAGTATTATCAAAATCAGTTGCATTACAAAAACAATCCCGATGGGACTTAATCCGGTTCCCAGTATTAACTCTCTTACATAATTCATGCCGCCAGCCATAGCGTATACGGAGACTAAAGCTAATGCTCCAAACCCTATCCATGCCATCATACAGATAACCTCAGCTGTCTGAAAAATTGCTTCTTTCATGAGCTTCCATTTAAACTTCCGATGAATAATCGCAGTAATTATTGCTCCGATCGTACCAACTGCACCCGCTTCTGTTGGCGTGGCGAAACCAGCATAAATCGAGCCTAAAACAATGACGATCAGAAAGAAAGGGAGAATCAATCCCTTTCCCAACGCCAACTTCTGTGATAGTGGCATTTCTCGCTCTTCCGCCGAAGCTGCCGGCGCGAGCTTTGGACTAAATGCGCACCTAATTAAAATATAGCTGATATATGAAATGGACAGAAAGAGACCAGGCATAATCCCTGCAATAAACAGCTTCCCTATTGACGTTCCCGATACTAGGGCGTAGATAACAAACACAACACTGGGAGGAATTAGAGTTCCCAGATCCCCTCCTGCCATAATGGACCCACAGGCAAGTTGTTTGTCATAACCCCGTTTAAGCATAGCAGGAAGAGCTATAATGGTTAGAGCAACCACGCCAGTACCAATGATGCCGGACATAGCAGCAATTATTGTCCCTGCCACAACGCTGGTCACGGCCAATCCACCTCTTACCGGACCGAACCACACATGTATCGCTTGAAAGAGGGTCTCTATTACACCAGCCCTCTGCAAAACGGCTGCCATAAGGACAAACATAGGAGCCGCTATGAACAAGTATCCCTTCATAAATCCCAGGACGCGATTCACAACAATCTCTAAGCTGCTCGGCCCGAACAAAATCACCGTCAATAAGCATGCAATGCCCCCAGTCACGAATCCTATGGGAACACCGAGCGCCAGCAGCAGAAACATACCGCCAATTAGAATAATGCTGACTAGTTCAATGTCCAAAGCCACTTTAACGATTTCTCCCCTTCACTATCACATTAACGTCGCGCACAGATTTGGCCAGAGTTTGAAGTATCATGAGCAAACCGCCGAGAGGAATCATAAAACGGATAGGCCAAATAATTGGGTCCCAACCTGAAACAAGTGTTTCATTTACCAACATAGACTGTACAGCCCGGATTCCACCAATCCAAACGAGCACTCCACAAAAGACCATAATGATAGGCATAGTTACTATTAAATCTATCAAGCATTGTATTCGTGGAGGAAAGCGTGAGGAGATTAAGTCTATTCTCACATGTCGGTTATACAGTTGAACATAGGCACCACCTACTATCCACGCAGTGCCACAAAAGTAGAGAGCCAAATCAAAAGCCCATACGTTTGGGATGTTGAATATCCCTCTGGTTACGACATCATACGCTATGATCAACATGGCAATTGGAAAGAAATAGGCTATTATCTTCCCACTCCAAAGGCTTATGCTGTCGATGCTACTAAGAAATCGCTGCATCTGTCTCTACGGTTGATATTGAGGAGCTGTTGGTCAGCTCCTCAATATCAATTCCACTCCATATTTATGCGTTTATAAACCCGCTGCTTCCATGTAAGCTATCATGGAGCTCCATGTTTTGATACCCAGTGGGCTTTTCTGTGCGTCCTCCGCGTAGGCCCGCAAATCGGCATCGAGTATAATTTTAGTTATAGCCGGCTCCCACTCGTATTGGATGCCTCCTTCAGCTATTAGCTTCTCCATAGTTACAATATCATCATGTGCTGTACGTTGCCAGATATCCAGACACTGATCCCATGTCGCAGCTTGAAGTATGGCCTTGAGGTCATCCGGAAGGGCTTCCCAAACACCCATGTTTATGACGGTGGCTGTGGTGCCGCCTAAATAATAGATTCCAGGCTTAGAGAAATATGGAGCCACTTCGTGAAAACCAAGTTGATAATTCGTTGCTGGGGAGGAATAATCAGCTGCATCTATAAGGCCGGTGCTTAAAGCTGTATATATTTCAGACCCAGGTATAACGATCGGAACGGCGCCCAATTCATCGAAGGCATCGACCATTGTCTCAGGAAGCCTTATCTTCAAGCCTTTAAAATCTTCAAAGGTTTCCAGCGGTTTTTTGGACATCAGTGATTCCCCAGCCAAAGTGTAGACAGCGGGGCCAAGATAGTATTGGTCCCATGCGCCGTAGGCCTCTCTCGCTAGTTCTATGCCGCCCCCATATTTGATCCACGCAAGGTCGATTGCGAAACTACCAAAGAACGTTGGAGCATGGTTAATAATGCCAAGGGCAATCTCTTTGCCTTGGTAGTATGATCCTCCAGAATGGTACATTTCTATAACCCCACCTCTAATCGCGTCAAAGTACTCAGAGTATGGCATTAAAGCACCAACGGGAAATGGTTCAATATCAAGACGGCCGCCGCTCATCTGTCTTACATTCTCTGTGAACTGCACGTTGCCTTTGTAGCCTGGTTCGGCCTCACCGGCTTTACTGGCATATTTTAGATGATACACCTCTTCAGGTGCCGCGGGAGCTGGAGTAGGAGCAGGGGAAGGAGCTGGGACTGGGGCAGGAGCTGGGGCAGGAGCTGGAGCAGGAGCTGGAGCAGGAGCTGGGGCAGGAGCTGGGGCAGGAGCTGCACACGCAGCAACCAGGCTTATAACTACTGCCAATATTATAGTTACTAACAATGTTTTCTTTTTCATGTTTTTGAGTTCCTCTCCTCTCGTAAATTTTAAAGCTTAACCATCTTAAGGCTTATTTCTTTGAAAGCCATCACCCCCTTTTTGCAATTTTCAGTTATAACCCAAATATCGTCCAGGCCAAAGCTAGCCTTTCTTGCTGAATATGTTGGCACGAACAATTACTATCAATCCCGTCAGGTTTAATAGCGGGATGCCACTCGCCCGATTACACCAAGGATGCTCACGGGAAGGGCACCAGCACCAGCTAAATCCGATAATATCTTAAATCCTTGTTTCCCCTGACAGAGCCCGCTATCAAACACTTTCCCTCCTGCTCTTTATACGGTTAATTGAAACCTTCTATACCTTATTCTGTTCCCACCACGAGCATAACTCTTCAATACCACACACAGAATTATTTTTATCTTGGCATCCAAGACGGTAACTGACCAGATTGGCTCCCATTTTAATTAATCTTGCTAGTATTCTTTCCCTAGCTTTGTTTACCCTAAATCTTGGAAAAGAAAAACTCATAGCGGCAATTGCCTTACCATTAACATTTCGAATAGCAGCACCTACACCGCCAATCCCTTGCGTGTCACCTTCCTCAAGATAAGCAATCCCGGTCTTTCTAATTTGTTCTAGCTCGCGTTTAAGCTCCGTCTTGGTAGCTATTGTTTTCGGTGTTATCTTCATGAGGTTCTCCTCTGGATAAAGCTTGTCTATTTCCTCATCGGTTAATTCACTCAACAATGCCTTACCCATCGAAGAGGAATATGCCAAGGTACTGTGACCAATATGAATCCCCCACCGGAAACGATGCTTTGTTTCCTCTTTCAAAACAATTGTAGAGTAAGCTTTATCAATGATTGACAGATTCACTGCTTCACCAGTCATATCATTTAGCGCTTTTGTAACTGGTTCAGCAGCAACGAGGAGATCAGTAGTACTCAGATACAAGCTTCCCAGCATATAAAGTACAGGGCCGATTTTGTATTCCTTAGTCTTTTCGTTTTTCTCCAAGAACCTGCCATAAACCAAAGTTTTTAATAGACGATAAACTGTAGGTTTGGGCAATCCAACCTTATTACATATTTCATTTACAGTAAGCTCTGGTTCAGTCGCACTAAAACACTGAATCACTGACATAGCCTTGATTAGAGATTTAATATAGCTTATATCACTCACGGTATATTAATTATCACAATGTGGAACACTATTCATAATGTGGATAATACAATAATACTTTTTTAGTTAGTTTGTCAAGTGTTCTCTGGAATTTATTGTATTATCTATTTTAATTGATAAATGGAGGTAAAAATTAAACAAAAATTTCCACGCTACATGTGGTATTAGTAATATTATGCAAATTAGCCTTAAGGGGGAAGTAAAACTAGTCCGGTTACGACGACAGGTGAAGACAACTGAGGCTTTAAATGTGCAATCTCTGACATGTAAAACAGTACTGTTTCAGTAAGACATACATCTTTAAGAATGTGCATCACTGAAAACACTGACTTTGTCAATAGTTAATTAAAGATTTACCTATTGATCCCCTCGTAGCTTAGTAACTACCTTATGTTGCTCAGGTTGAGGCTTCAGCATTTCTAGAATTCAAGCGGAAGTCTGTCAGAGTGATAATACATGACAATGGTACGGATTCTACCAAAAGCCAACACGTAATACGCTCTTTTTAAGAACCAGTTAGGTATACTTTCCATGGAACAGAGGGCCAAATCTCTCAATGGCACTTTGACTTCTTTGATTATTACACATAATTAAGATGCTATTTAGCCCAAATGTGATAATACCATTCACGATGCTAATCACCAGCTCTTTTATATATTTAACCATTTATATCGAAGTTTCTGTGTTTTAGATGCTCCTGAAGCAATCGAAGGCCTTAATAGATTGGCCGACGTCCGGATATTATTTCGCTCTAGGTTATTTCTTTACGCTTTCCCTCATAGCGTTCTCGGCGGCGATACGACCAAAGGCAATGCATTCTCCCAGATTTCCTCCTGAAGCGGGGTAGAGCAGGCCATATACAGAGCCGCATTCTCCCGCCACATACAAGCCGGGAATGGGAGTGCCGAACGGGGTTACTACCTGTGCTCGGCTATTACGCCGTGGTCCTCCCTGCGTGTTTGAGCCACCGGGGAAGAGTTTGAGTGCATAAAATGGCGGCCTATCCAGTGGTACCAGCTCCAGAGGGTTCCTGTTGAAGTTTGAATCCTGACCCACTTCACATTGTCTATTCCACAGGCGCACCGTGTTCTCCAGATTCTCTGGGGCCACTCCGATTCTGGCGGCAAGTTCGGCGACTGTCTCCCCTTGGGTAATCCACCCCTTTTGCAGTTCCACGGAATTGTCCCGGCTCCACTTATAAAGTTGCTTTGGCCCTGAAGCCCCGCTGGTAGTCTGCCCAAGAGGACTGCGCTCGATTCTACGACGGTCGAAAATATGGTAACTTGGCACCCTGGGATACTCCAGCTTATGTGAGTCAAAAGGGGTTAGCTCGTAGCTGGCGGCATGTGGATTTATGTCTTCATTCATGTAACGCTGACCATATTTGTCAACGAAGATGAAGCCAGCCGGTGATTTTCTCTCTGTCGTTAACACCTGGTCCTGTTTCCAGGCTGACTTCCCCCCTCCGCTATAGTCAATAAAGAAGGCGATGGGAAAGTCAGGGAACTTGGCCACCAGACGCGCGGCAGCGCAATTCATATGCCAGAGCTCGGCGCCCACTTCCTGCGCCATCCTGATTCCATCCCCGGTGTTTCCGATATTACCGGCAAAATAGATTGGATACACGCGGAGATACTGCAGCTTCATCGCCTCATTTTCCTCAAAGCCGCCGCTGCACAATATCACCGCTCGGGATGCCATGATATTCACTTCCTTGGGTTGTCCGCTGCAAATGTCAGTGGCTTTAACGCCGATTACGCATCCTGTTTCATCCGTGAGCAGTCTTTGTGCCGGCGTTTGATAGCACACGTCAATTTTTCGTGATTTCACCTGATCGTACATAAACTGCATCAGGCGCCGGCCAGCTCCCTGGTATTGCCATGCCTCCATGCTATCTGACCCGGGGAACTGGGGTAATTCCCCTCCCTTAGCGAAAAATTTAACTTTTCCACCAAGATTCTCCACCCAGCCCTTATTCTGTACGCTGTACTTCGCCCAGGCCTGAATGGTCTCAAGGTCAGTCCAGTTTGTTTCTGGCTCATCGACCTGGCATAGCGCCACCATGTATTCGGTGGCCCGCTCAACATCGGAGGGAGACAGGAAGAGTCCCCTTGACATGCTGCTGCAAGAGCAATGAGAATCAGCGCTCTGTTTCTCCAGTATCATCACACTGGCACCCAGGTCATGAGCTGATATTGCCGCCACAGCTCCAGCCAGTCCATACCCGACAACAACCACTTCCGTTGATTTATCCCACCGACCATTCCTCGGGAATAACACGGTTCCCTCCTTATTTGATATAATTATTAACTGCTTCTGTCTCTACATCCTGCTCTGTTGCTTTCTCTGCGGGTGGATTATAGCAGCGAGATATGCGGGCCGGGATGTGGGAAGTGACTTATTCCTGACCTGTAGAATTGATAATGTCTGCCCCACATGATATGGTTTTTACTGCCGGAAAGCAACTTGGCGCGAATTAAGATGTTTTAGATACTTTAATCGACCGCGAACATAGCATAAAGGGGGATCTGCAAGATGCACAAGTTCATCCCGCTGAACTAAGAGGAGCAGATGACTACTTTTTGCCGGATGGTGGCAGATATAAACTTTGAAGGTTAGGAGATATGAGGTGAAAAAACGTATTACTCATGCACAAGAGGTTATTAAGAGAGCAAGGGATGAAATCGAAAGGAGAACCGGGAAGACCCCGGAACAGCTCCGCACGGAGAGGGAACAAAGAATCACAGACGCTATCCAGCTAGAGGTACCGGATAGGGTGCCAGTCGCGTTGGGGTTTAGTAGCTTCCCTCTCGTATATGCTGGGCTACCCCGATCTGCAATGTTTTATGATCCTGCTACCTACCAAGAGGCGATTATAAGATGCTTGGTAGAATTTGAACCAGATGTTGGGGGAGGGAACCCCCAAGCCATATCCGGCTTTGCTTTGGAGAAACTCGGCCAACAGCAGTTCAAGTGGCCGGGTGGCCCCCTTGGATCTGACGAGAGTGATCAGTTCCTTGATATGGAAATAATGAAAGAGAACGAGTACGATATCTTTATCACCGACCCGGGTGATTTCATCCTGAGATACTATCTGCCCCGGGCGTTCGGAGCACTGGCGCCCCTTGCTAAGCTACCTCCCCTCCAAAGCCTGATGCGATACTCTAATCTGGTGAGCCAGGCAGTTCACTTCATCTCCCCGGAAATCATCCAAGCCTTTGAGGTTCTCGTCAAAGTAGGGCAGGAACAGGCGAAGTATAACCAGCTAAACAACAAATTTGGCAATATTGGTGATATTGTTGGTATGCCACCATTGGCTTACGGCTATGGAGTCCTTTTTGAATCTGGTGGTGGATTTCACACTGGTTTCCCACCCTTTGATTTGTTTGCAAACCATTTAAGGGGTATGCGTGGCGTAATGGTCGACATGTTCAAGCAGCCCGAAAAGTTGCTCGCCGCTTGCGATAGGGTTTTAGAATGGCAGCTGGCAAGGTTGGTTCCGGCTAACCCCAAGGGAAGAAGAGTGCGTGCTGGTGCCAGTCATCTTATGTCCGAAGAATTTCTCTCCAGGAAACAGTTTGAGACCTTTGTCTGGCCAACTTGGAAGAAGTTTCTACTGGCTCTAATTGATTTGGGGTACATTCCCAGGCCCTTCATGGAAGGGAAGAACGATGACCGCGTCGAGTGTTTTCTCGAGCTGCCGAAGGGTAAGGCCTTTATCGGGTTTGAAAAGATTGACATTGCCAGAGCGAAGGCGATGCTGGGCGGCCACCTCTGTATTGATGGCGGCGTGCCTGCGTCCTTGTTGTGGGGAGGCTCCCCTCAGGATGTAGAAGAGTACTGCAAGAATCTCATCAAGGTTTGTGGGAAGGATGGAGGATTCATTTTGTCTACTGCAACCGGGTTGGACAATGCCAAGCCGGCTAATATTAAGGCTATGGTGGATTCCGTCAAAAAGTACGGTCAGTATTGATTGCGAAGAAGGCTAGGGCTAACAACCAATTTCTGTACTGGAAAGAAGACAGCCCCAGCCAAAAGGATATAGTCAGGAGTTAAAATATCTGCATAAAATGAAGAAGAGAGGAGATCTATGAATAAACAGCTTATCGAAGCCGTCTCTAGATTGCAATGGGATGAATCCCTGCTTCTAGCTCAGCAGGCAATTGACAAAGGTAGAGATCCTAATAGCATTATGCGCGATTGTCAGGCCGCCATGAAAATCGTGGGAGATCGTTTTTCGAAATCGGAGTATTTTCTGCCAGAGCTTGTCATGTCGAGTGAGATAGTCAAGAAGATTCTTGATATTGTAAAGCCAAAGCTTGCTGCTAAGAGTAACGCTAAGGTCGATGATAGTCGAAAGAGCCAGATAGTACTTGGTACAGTGCGAGGAGACGTGCATAACATTGGCAAGGATTTAGTCAGCTTCCTGCTAGATGTAAACGGCTTTGAGGTGAAGGACTTGGGAGTGGATGTTCCCGAAGAAAGGTTTGTCCAAGCGATCAAAGAGGTGAAGGCCGAGGTAGTTGGCTTGAGCGGTCTTCTTACGACCACCTACGATTCAATAAAGTCAACCATTAAGGCTATTGAAAAGGCTGGACTGAGGACCAAGGTGAAAATCATGATAGGTGGGGGAACGATTGACGAGCTTGTGAAGGATTACGTCGGCGCGGATGCTTTTGGCCCTGATGCTATGGCGGCGGTACACCTAGCCAAGCAGTGGATACCAGAGAAATAGTGTAGCAGCTACATTGAGTATGACCACAGCCACCGCGGGGCAATTACGGTAGCTATCTCTGATGACGGCAGAGCTATCGCTGCTGGCTATGGGGACAGCACCATCCGCATCTTTGAGCTTGTTCCCTAAAGCGAGCAGACATCTGCACACTAAAAAGGAACGGTTTAGACCAGAGGCCCGATGCTATAAAACTCCCAGACTTCCTGGAAGGGGCTAACGATACTTTCCAGTTTTGTCATTTTCCCGGAGGCGACAGCTATGATTTCATCTATGAGCCGCTTCCCCGCCTCGGCAACAGTCTCGCGTCCCTCGACGATACCACCGACGTAGATATCAAAATAGTCTACTTCCGGAAGACTTTGAGGATTACTCAGAGTCTTGATGATGGGTAGCACCGGTAGCCCGCCGCCTGCCGTATTGATTGTTGAAGTCCGCAACCGGGCACAGACTCCTCCACCCATACTGAGTGACATAATCTGAGCGCCGGCGGCGGCTAAGCCCACGATGACCATCTGGGTGTTGGCAGTACCGTCCATAAAAAAAAGCCCCTTTGTGCGCGGCCTCTCCCCCCATTCCAGAGCGCCTTTGATGGAAGTAGTACCGGCCTTCCCAATCCCCCCGAGTGATTTTTCCTCGATAGTACTGATGCCACCTTTCATGTTGCCCGGGTTGGGCTGAGAGCGCAAAATATCGACTTTGGCTCCTTTAATGCGCTGGCGCATTTCTTCGACCCTCCGACACAGGGTCTGGGCGACACTATCATCAACCGCCCGTCTGGTGAGTATATGCGTCGCCCCGATGAGCTCCGTGGTCTCAGTGAAGATAGCGCTTCCCCCATTATCAATGATGAAGTCAGTTGCCTGGCCTACCACAGGATTGCAGGCTATAGTGGAAGTGGTATCCGAGGAGGTGCACTTCATCCCGAGGGTCAAATTACTGATGCTGCAAGACTTACGCTCCAGAGTGGCTGTCTGTGCCAAAAGGGCACGAGCTACTGCCACACCTTTCTCGACAGTGGTTGCATACGAGCCTTCTTTTTCGATATCCACATAGTCCACTGGTTTTCGCGTGCGGGCAATGCCGTCCGCAATCTCGCCAGCTGGCACAGTGTCGCAGCCTGCCCCCACCACGAGAGCCGCAGCTACGTTTGGGTTAGCTCCGAGGCCAACGAGAGCCCGAGTCGCCAGGTCGTTGTCTGGTTTAAGGCGTGAGCACGAGTGGTTGTTGAAGATGGGCTTGGCACCGGGCACCTGTTCGGCGATTCGAGCCGCCATCTCATTGGCGCAACTCACTGAAGGTATGATAACGACATGGTTACGGATACCAACACTTCCATCCGGCCTCTCATAGCCCATAAAGTGCATCAGGATTCTCTCCCGGCTTTGAGCGCCTTGGTCCGGAGCGGGGGAACATACAGGCTCACAATGTTATGGATATGGACATGCTCCCCCCGGTCGATAGGCTGCGAGGCGACACCGATGACTTCGCCGCTTTTGATAACCTCAGAACCTTTCGCGATAGGTTTCACCGACAGTTTATGTCCATACGGTACCGCATCTGACACTTCTAACTCACCGACAATTTCCTGAAGGAGTGACCTGATTCTGACCCTGTCTCCGGCGATGAGGTCATCAAGGGCTATGGCTACACTGTCCGCTACCGCCATAATGATGGCCTTTTTGGCTTCACCTTCTATCTCTTTTACTCTTGATTTTTCTTGGCTGGTCTTGTTCATTGCTTTATGACACCTTTGCGAGTCAATATTAGTTTAGTCCTATCTTCAATGTTAAAAATATACGGTTGAAAACGAGTTATTATCAAAGTGTTCGTTGCACTTTTTAATTACCTCTTTCACTGGAGTCTATAAGGAGACCTTCGGCTATTTTATGTGAGGAGATAACAGAACGTCAAATTAGGGGATTATCCAATTGAGATTGTGAGGATTAGTATCATTAGTAACGATGCAATGATTCTAGTAAGCCCGAATATGACAATTCGTGAAAATGTTGAGTGTGGAAAAAGGAACAATTGATTATCCTCGGTAACTATAACTTAACAAGTGGTATCCCTTTTGGGGGCAGGTCAGCGTAGTATGGGCACTAAATCATGGATTATCTCCAACGCTAATAAGCTATGCGTCAGGGAATCTTTCAGGTATACAGTCAACCCTTGCTAATCAAATTGAACGGACAACATCTTCTCATCTTCCTCACCTAAAAGTGTCTTGGCAAGCCTCCAGGAGAAGAAGCGGCTCATATAGGCTTGGAGAACGTCCAAGTAGCATGTTGTTTCAACATCTCAGATCATTTTTCTATCTCGCACTAGCATATGCTGTTGCTTTAGAGTCAGGTTATTCATCAGTCTTTATATTTGAAAATGGCCCGATAGCCCTTAATCCTTTATTATCTGAATCACATATCAATACTCGCACTGTTCATCCAAGGTTTCTTGAATATTTCCAGTCAGCCATGCACGCCGCATTTAGAACAAATATTAGTATTAGCAATCCATTTATTTATCGAACCAAAAGTCAACTTGCTAGTTATATTAGGAACAAGAGATTAGCCAATGCAATTATTCCGTATACGAGCTCATGTTTTAGTTATTCAAGAGTAAAAACTATAGCACATAAACTTGATGATTATGACTACAGAGGCATCCATGATGGTGATTGTCTTCCATGTATAATTAGGCGCATTTCTCTAATTGCGGGAAGTATCCCTGCTCAATGTGATGAACATCTAATTGATATTTTTGATATATTTGAGTCCCCATCATTCCTTAGATTACCGAATCGATCATTAGATACTCTTGTGGCAATTGCCGATTTATTACGTTTTTGCCAATGTTTATCGCGTATGTCAGTCAATGACTTGCAGTATAATTTCCCAGATCTTTTCGTTCATTCACGCAATCTGGATTGTGTTAGGATAGCTGACACCTATCAAAGATATGCAAGAGAAACTATAAATAGCTTTCGTCACAAATCATCCGAGAGGCTTTCGGAAGTCTTGCAGTCAATACTTTTGCGAGAGGGTAATTTATGACCAACAGTACAATGGGTGATACTGAATATCCAGCACTTTACCGAGCTACCAATAACACTTCGATAAAGGCACAAAAGATTTACTATTTTGTCCTATCTTTGATTCTGCTTTCATTGGTAGTTGCATCTATATCTTCCCTCTTCTCAAGCGATAGCAAGTTTTCAGCTATTTTATCCATCGTATTGCTGTCCATTGCTCCGCTGCTATCTTATTTTCTTGCGGCAAAAAGATATGATAAAACATGGTATAGGGCTAGAGCTGCCGCTGAATCTATCAAGACAATGAGTTGGAGATACATGATGCGAGCAGAACCATACGACAAGGATACAGCTCGATCTCTACTTATTACCGATCTTCGACAGATCTTGGCAGACGTTAAAGAATTTGGCCATCACCTTCCAAGCTCTGCAGCTGATTCAGACCAGATTACCAAATATATGGACAATATCAGGTCTTTGGATTTATTGAATAGAATGGCTATCTATCTAAAATCCAGGATTGATGAACAGAGAACCTGGTATACGAAAAAGGCTGCTTATAACAAACGCATGGCTACACGCTTGTTTTGGTTAATGTTAACTTTTCAAATAGCAGCAGTAACGGCCGCTGCTCTCAGAATGGCATTTTCCGATTTTATGTATTTCCCAACAGGAATATTTACTACGGCAGCAGTATCTGTACTTGCCTGGATCCAAGCCAAACGTTTTCAAGATTTGGGTACTTCCTATATCATTACTGCACAGGAAATCGGGATGGTTAGATCAGCTCATTCTGAGGTTAAAGGGGAAGAGCAATTCTCAAAATTTGTGGGTGATGCAGAGAATGCATTTTCACGCGAACATACACAGTGGAAGGCTCGTAGGGATACTTAACGAAATTACTTCCAATATTCCATATGGACTGGCGCTGATATCTGTTTCACTATATAATAAATTTTTACGAAAAGGGGGATATGAATAATGCCGGAATTGCATCGGTACAGACTCTTCATCAGCCACGCTTGGCACTATAGCGACGAATACAATAGAATAATCCGATTTTTAAACCAAGCATCAAACTTTATTTACTCTAATTACAGTGTACCAGAGCATGATCCTGTCGATGCAAACAATCCTACTAAGCTAAAGGAAGAATTACGCCAGCAAATTCGCCCGGTTGAAGTAGTAATTGTTCTTGCAGGCATGTATGTTGCGTATAGCGACTGGATACAATTCGAAATTGACTTTGCTTCCTTACTAGATAAACCCATTCTGGGGGTGAAGCCGTGGGGTAGTGAAGTTACTCCAACTGCCGTGAGTTCAGCTGCCGATGAAATTGTTGGCTGGAACACTGACAGCATAGTTAGCGCTATACGCCGGCTTGCATGATAACACAAGAATTTGGATAGTGCGTAATTTCACCGTAAAAGAAAAAAGAGGAGAAATCTACCAAGTAATACTTAGCATCACCAGACAAGGTTTGATGTTTATCGTACCTATCAAATGAACAGCTATAGTAGAATCCATTATTGGTAAATCTAAATGATTTAATTAGTTAAAAATGGCAAAGACCAAAGTGTTTGTGAGTTTTGATTACGATCATGATGCTGCACTCAAAGATGTTCTGATTGGGCAATCCAAGCTTCCTGATTCTCCATTTTCAATCAATGACTTTTCATTAAAGGAAACGTCTCCAGACTGGCAGCAGGAAGCGCGTAAAGCAACGGAAGAATGCGAAGTTTTCATTGTACTCCTGGGAGAACATACCTATCAGGCTCAGGGTGTTAAGAGAGAAGTCCAAATGGCAAAGCAGATCGATAAAAAAAGGTTTCAACTCAGAAAACGCGGTCATTGGCCCACAAGTGTTGAAGGTGGAGGTGAAGTGTTTGCTTGGAAGTGGAAAAATATAAAAAAGCAGTTTGAGTAGTTTTATAAGGCGGGTATGCAAATGAAAAAGAAAATGAAAATGTTTATTTCCTACTCAAGTAGCGATAATGACTTTGTTAAGAGAATAGAACAATTACTGGAGACAGAATTTAAGAATAAGATTGAAACCGTGATTTCTGTTCAAAGAAAAGAGATAGGCGGGGATATCCCCAGAAAAATCATAGGTAACATTGAAGAATGTGACTGGTTTCTGGTCCTATTAACCGGTTCAAGTATTTTAAATTCCACGGTTATGCAAGAATTAGGATATGCGTTCGCGTTACACAAGCCGGGAATAATAACTCAGATTATCCCGATTATTGAAGGACGCCCGGCAGAGTCCGGTAGGTATACCCCCATTGAGTTAGGAGATTTCTTTGACAGAAACTTAGAGTCGTCTAAATATTTTCCCGACGAAGCCAGATGGGACGAGTGTATCAGTGATTTATCAGAGTACCTGAGCGATATCTACGAAAAAGAGATTAAATCGGAACCTGACGTCCTTGAATACCGCTCTGAGGAATCAATGAAATTTGGTAATTATTGGGAAGCGGCAGAGAAAAACCGGTTTGCTGCTAAGAAGTTAATAGAGACCGGAGATATTCAAAGGGCGCTGGATAATTACAGGAAAGCTATTGAAAGGTACCTGATGGCTGAACAAAATTGGGAAGCAGCCACTCAATACAATACAATCGCCAAAATATTGAAAAACTCGGGGAAGCCTGGTGAAGCTGCCAAGGAATATAGAAACAGGGGAGACTTACTATATGAAATGGAGGATTATTCCTGGGAAGCCGCAAAAGCGTTAGAGAGGGCGGGATCGTTATTCGCAAAAGAGAAAGATATAAAGAATGCCCGCCAATGTTATAAAAAAGCTATTTTGATTTATGAAGAAGACGGAAATGATCCTGAGGCAGATAACGTCAGGAAGCGGCTAAAGCAGTTATCCTGAAGCAATGGTTTGAAATTCTAAAAAAATGTTTGATATTTTATTTTGGAAACCCTAAAATCAGGGTGTCGGTAGACCTAGTGAACAGACACCCTGATTCGTTAAAAAAATGCCAAACATTCCGACAAAGGAACGGTCTATTTAGCTTTGGTAGGCCGTACAGGTCTCGAACCTGTGACACCCTGATTAAAAGTCAGGTTGTCAATTTTGTCGATTTCGGCCAATGTCTGAAGCTGGAATCGGCTTAAATCTATTCAGTTTTTAA
>SDBT01006726.1_pt1 | contig 19013 bp, 18 predicted proteins | sample 2277101 | NCBI WGS metagenome assembly SDBT01 (sample SAMN10404973, study PRJNA504765) | marine sediment metagenome | isolation source: marine sediment core GS10_PC15, 103 cmbsf | place: Arctic Ocean: Southern Knipovich Ridge | collected 2010 | reverse complement strand
GCACCCGTGAGTTCTCGATCTCGCCGGAGACGATGAAGTAGGTCAGCGAGAAGTTCGAGGTGGCCAGGATCGGGCTGTCCGGGCCGGGGCTGTTGAACTCGTAGATCTTCTGCTCTGTCTTCATCGGCCGCTGGGGGTCGGTGAAGATGTTCAGCCGCTCGAGCAGCAGGTTGAACAGGTTGTGGCCGTGGAAGTCGCTCAGAACGATCATGCCGGCGTACTTGGCCAGCAGCATCGAGGCGTAGACCGTCTCCATGCCGAAGTCGTCGGCCATCTCGAACGGCAGCACGATTGTCGGGAAGCCGAACGGGGCGAACTTCTTCTGGATGGCCGCCTCGCGGATGTTGATCGAGTCCGTGAGCGCCTGCCTGATTGTGCGCGAGCCCGGATCGATCACCAGGTCGTCAAGCCCGCCGTCCTTGAGCTTCTTGCTCAGTTCGGCCAGGCTCTCGAGGTTCTCGCCGCGGACGGCCAACGGGAGCTTGTGCTCCTTGGCCAGCTTGGCCATGTCGTCGGCGTTGTCCTTGGTCGCGGCGTACAGCAGCGGCCTGCGATCCTTGCAGGCCTCGACGCCGGCGGCCATGATCTCGGCCGAGTCGGCCATCAACACGATCCCGCCCCTGGTCCCGGCCTTGACCTTCGCGGCCAGGGCGCCGAACTTGGCCTTGTCGGAGCTTTTACAGCGCACGGCCACGGCGTCGCCCTTGAGCGTCAGGCCCACGCGATCGTAGCTCAGGCTGTTGAAGCGCTCGAGCTTGGCGGCCACCGCGTCGTCGGCCTCGTCGTCGGAGACCAGCATGGCCAGACCGGTGGGATTGAAAAAGGTCTTCTCGTGCCTGAACAGCACGGTCTCCCCGCCGATCTTGAAGGCCCCGTCGCCTACGCCGATCTCCACCGTGCGGATGGGCGGCGCCGAATCGGCGGCCAGCTTGGCCTTGGCCTCGTCCGAGACGTACGGGCAGGCGGCCAGCTCCGTCTTGCCGGCCGCCAGGTTCATGGCGAAGGCCAGGCAGGTGGGCACGCCGCATTCCTTGCAATTGGTCTTCGGAAGCAACTGGAAGATCTGAATCCCCGTCAGGCCCATGTGGGTCTCTCCTTTCCGGGTGTTGAAATTACATCATCGGGTCCATGCTCAAAGCCGGGTGCTCCTTCTCGGTCAGGAACGGAAGGATTTCCTCCTCGGTTGTGCCCACGGTCTCGTCGGCGATGCGATCGAGAAGGTCCGGGATGCCGATCTTCTCGGCCAGCTTGTCGAACTTGGGCTTGATGGCTTCCTTGAGCTTCTTGGGCAGCCAGACGATGCGCTTGATCCCGCCCTCGGCCTGGATGAACTTGGCGCTGGTAAGGTTCAGCTTGGAGTGGCCGACGAAACCCGGGGTGATGGCGCCGCCGCCCACGGCTCCGGCGAGCGTCGTGAACTTCATGCCCGAGGGAGTCATGGCGGCGTAGTCGCGATCCACGGTCATGATGCCGTTGCACATGGGCGCGATGGCGCTGATGGCCTCGAAGCAGCCGCAAGAGGTCATCGGGTTGTCCATGATCGAGTAGGCGTTGTAGGAGTCCACGTTGCCGCGCGAGGCCCTCTTGACGAACTCGTTGACGCCCGACCACTGGCCCCTGAGCGCGTCGATCGTTTCGCCCTTCTCGATGGGCTGGTTGGGGCCGGTGGGGTTGATCTCGAACGAGGCCTTGCAGTCCAGCCAGGAGTATGCGCCGCACAGCCCCGGCCGCTCCGGGGTGACCACGCACACGTGGGTGGGGGCGAAGGACTGGCACAGGGTGCAGGAGTAATAGGTGCTCTCGTCCTCGTCCTTCATGCCCTCGACCCGGGCGTCGCGCTGGGCGTACTTCTCGCGGGCCTCGGCCAGGAGCTTCTCGATATCGCCCTTCTCGGTGAAGATCTTGACCGCCACCTTGTCGCAGATGCCGCCGAAGTCCTGGTGGAACTTGGCGTGCAGGATCTTGCCGAGGTCCTCGAATTTGAAACCCTTGTCGACCGCCTCCTGGGCGATGCGGATCCAGGCGATGTCGCGCTGGCCGATGTGCATCATGCCCTTGGCGTAGTTGATCAGATGGTGGATCTGGCGCTCCAGGATGGGTTCGAAGTCGGGCTGCATGTTCCGGCCGGCCACCTCGACCCGGATCCCCAGGCCCATCCGGGTGCCCTGTTCCACGTCGGCCAGCTCGGGGCCGATCACCTCGACCTTGCCGTCCTCGATCTCGTCCATCTCGGCCGAGGTCACCAGCTCGACCGCTTTGTCGGCCTTGGGGCCGCCGGCCTCGATGTAGATGTCGTCGCCGCGCACCCGCTCGCCCTCGAAGGCCGGGCCGTAGGCCACCGGCACCGGCACCTTGGCCACGGTCACCTTGAGCCCGCGCACCTCGACCGCCCTGGAGACGATCTTGTCGTGCGGGATGTTGGCCACCACGTGCTCGTAGGTGCAGATCCCGGTCGGCAGCACCTCGGGGATCGGGGTGTCGGCGATTACCGGGAAGCCGTAGTTGACGCAGCCCAGGCCGTTGGCGTACCACTCGTCAGTCACCTCGCCGAAGGTCAGCACGAAGGCGAAGACGCGGTCCTTGTTGTAGATCAGGATCTTGCGGAAATCGCCGGGCTCGATCCCGCCGAAGCTCATGGCCGCCCGGGTGGCGAAGCCGATGGCGAAGATGGCCCCGTTGGTCAAGGGGCTGAAGGACACCAGCCGGGTGGGCCAGCCGATCTGCACCCCGCCCTCGACCAGCTGGTCGGAGAAGCCCTCGCCATCCTGGCCGGTGGCCATGAACACGTACAGGTTCTTCTCCTGCAGCTCCTGGGCGATCTTGACCGCTGTATCCACGTCCGGGGCCTTGCCCAGGATGGCGGCGAAGCCCGGGGCGGTGCCGTCGACGAACTCCACCCCGCGCTTTCTCAAGATCACGTCGTCGGCCGCGCCCAGCCAGATGTTCTCCGGGGTGACGTCCTCGCCGCGCAGGTAGAAGTCCGGCTCCTCGATATAGCGGATGGCCTCCTCCATCTCCTCCAGGAAGAACGTGGCCATGCCCGCGTCCAGGGCCGGGGCCAGGTAGGGCAGGTGGTGGGTCTCGCGAACGGGCGGCGGGATCAGGCTTTCGCAGCGCTCGAACACGATCTTCATGTCGCCCAGCTTCTCGATCGGGTGGCCCATGATGCCGTAGATGATCGGCAGGTAGTAGCCGGTGTTTGGGAATCCCACCTCCTGGTCGGGCCCGTACTTCTCCAACACCTCGGCGTACTTTGCAGAGACCCGTTCGAAGATCTTGTGGGCGCCGCGAATGCCAGCGGATGCAATGATTTTCGACATCGTCTCACTCTCCTGAGAAAAGGCCCGGCTCAGCCGGCCGACACCTCGGACTGCATGTCCAATTCGCGCCGCGCGGCCATGTCCAACAGCACGCGTTCCTTCTTCTTGTCCAGCCCGAGCGCCCGGCGCTTCTTGTCGATGTGATCGATCATCTTGCGCGCGTGTGCCATGGGATCGGGCTCGAAGTCCCACATGCCGCCGAATAGCTTTTCGTACTTCCTGAACAGCAGGTCGGTGAAGCCGGGAGCCCCCAGCGTGGGGAAGGTGGCCCCGAAGACGGTGTATACACCGGAGGCCACGAAGTATTGGCCGATGGAGATGGCCTTCTCGCTCATCCACTCCGGGGCGGAGCCGGCGGCGGGCAGGTCGCTGATGTCGTCGCCCAGACCACCCTCCTTGACCAACGCTGTTGCGGCCATCAGGATGCGAGAGTTATCCACGCACGAACCCATGTGCAGCACCGGCGGAATCCCGACCGTCTCGCACACCTCGGCCAGTCCGGGGCCCGCGTACTTGGCCGCCGCCTCGGGCAGCATCAGTCCTGCCTTGGCGCAGGCGATGGCCGAGCAGCCGGTCTGCAAGACGATGACGTCGTTGGCGATAAGCTCCTTGACCACCGTCAGGTGGTCGTTGTCGTGCACGCACTTGGTGTTGTTGCAACCCACAACGCCGGCGACGCCCCGGATGCGCCCGTTGATGATGTTGTCGTTGAGCGGCTTGTACGAGGCCCGGTACACGCCGCCGAGCAGGTAGTTGATCGTCTCGTGGCTGAAGCCGCCGATGAGATCGCACTTCTCCTTGGGAATGCGGACTTCCCGGCGGTTTGGGAAGTTGTCGATGGCCACCCCGACGATCTTTCGCGCCGTGTTGACCGCATCGTGCTCCTCGAACTGGATGTGTGTTGCGCCCGGAATCTTGGCCTTGGCGGAGGTGGTGATCACCTTGGTGTGGTAACAGTCGGCGACCTCGGGCAGCGAGGCGAACAGACACTGTATGTCCACCACCATGGCCTCGATGGCGCCGGTGGCGATGGCCAGCTCCTGCTGCAGGAAGTTGCCGGCCAGCGGGATTCCATGACGCATCAGGATCTCATTGGCCGTGCAGCAGATCCCGCCAAGGTTGATCCCCTTGGCTCCCTTGGCCCTGGCCGCCTCCAGCATGGCGGGTTCCTGGCTGACTACCACGATCATCTCGGAGAGCAGCGGTTCGTGCCCGTGGATGATGATGTTGACCTGGTCAGGCTCGAGGATCCCGAGGTTGGCCTGGCTCAGGATGGGCACCGGCGTCCCGAACATGATGTCCTGCAGCTCGGTGGCCAGCATCGATCCGCCCCAGCCGTCGCCCAGCGCCGCCCGGGTTCCCTGCAGCATCAGGTTCTCGGGGTCCATGTCCACCCCGATGTGGGTGCGGTGCATGATCTCGACGATCTCGCGGTCCACCCCGCGCGGCTCCACCCCCAGCTCGCGCCACAAGGCCTGGCGCTTGAGCGGGGCCCTCTTGAGGAAGGGGACCGGCCCGTGCTGTTCGCCGAAGATGGCCATGGACTTCTCGCCCACGTCGATGGCGATGTCCTGGATGGAGCGCTCGTTGATCTCCACTCCCAGATCCATGGCCAGCTGGAATAGCTTCTGTTCGTCCTTGATCTCGTATCCCGGCGCCTCGCCCTTGGCGGCAAGCTGAAAGACCTCGGCCACGCCGCGGCCGTGATCGGAGTGAGCCGCCGCCCCGGCCGCTATCATGCGGATGAAGTTCCGCGCCGCAATGGTATCGGCGTCCGCGCCGCACACCCCCCGCCTGGGCTCGTCCCCGAAAGGGTTCACCTGGCAGGGCCCCATGGAGCAGATGCGGCAGCAGATCCCGCCAAGCCCGAAGCCGCACTGGGGCTGCTGATTCTCGTGCCGCTCCCAGCAGCTGCCGATGGAGAAATTTTTTGTCTCGTCCATCAGCTCGATACAGGCCTTGTCGACGCTTCTTTCTTTCTTGTTCATTATTGGTCTATGCCTCCAATCGAACGTGCTCAATATTTACATGTGCCCCTCGACGGCCACCTTGCCGCCGTAGTATTCCCTCAGACAGTCGGAGCAGGTCTCCAGTACCTCCGGCCCCACTCCGACTTTCTTGCGGACGAACTCGATGTGCTTCCTGGTCGAGACCGGCTTGCCGCACACCCGGCACGGGACAAGCTCGAACTCCACGTGCCAGCGAGGGATCCTGCGGGTCAGCCCCTCGTCGATGAACTCGATGCAGTTGGTGGGACAAACGTGGGCGCAGGCCCCGCAGCCGATGCAGTTCTCGGCGGCCTTGTCGAAGGCCGGGCCGATCTTCTTGGTCGCCCCGCGGTTGTAAACGCCGATGGCGCTGGCCCCGATGACGTCCTCGCACACCCGGGCGCACATGCCGCACAGGATGCAGTTGTCGTCTTCGGCGCGCTTCTTGAAGCTGGACTCTTCGAGCCCGAACTGGCGGCCCAGCTCGGCCACCTCGGGGGTGTCCGGGCAGCGAGCCATGAGCAGGTCCACCACCGTCCTGCGTATCTCGAGTATCTCCTCGTTGTCGGTCTCGATCACCAGGCCGTCTGCGGCCGGGTAGACACACGAGGCCACCACCCGCTTCCAGCCCTTCCACTTCGGGTGGATTATCTCCACCATGCACAGCCGGCAGGCTCCGCGCGGTTCGAGCGCCTGGTGGTGGCACAGGGTGGGAATGTGGACGCCGTTCTCGCGGGCCACCTCGAGCAGGGTCTGCCCATCCGTGGCCGCGCACTCCTTGCCGTCGATGTTGAGCCTCATATCCTCACTCCACCGTGATCGCGTCCTGGTTGCAGATGGCCTCGCAGGCGCCGCAGCGGGTGCACTTCTCGGTGTCGAGCGTGTGCAGCTTCTTCTTCTCGCCGGCGATGGCGTCGGCCGGGCAGGCCTTGATGCACAGGGTGCAGCCGTTGCACTTCTCCTCGTCGATGCCGTAGGTGATAAGCGCCTTGCACACCCCGCCGGGGCATTTTCCGTGCTCAATGTGGGCGATGTACTCGTCTTCGAAGAAGCGCAGGGTGGACAGCACCGGGTTGGCCGCCGTCTTTCCCAGGGCGCACAGGCTGGCCAGCTCGACCGTGCGTGACAGGTTGCGCAAGCGCTCGATGTCGTCCTCGCGGCCCTCGCCCTCGCAGATGCGCTCGACGATCTCGTGCAGCTGGACCAGGCCCTCGCGGCACGGCACGCACTTCCCGCACGACTCGTGGATCAGGAAGTGGAGGAAGTACTTGGCCACGTCGACCATGCAGTTGCGCTCGTCCATGACGATCATGCCGCCCGAGCCCATCATGGAGCCGTTCTCGGTCAGGGTGTCGAAATCGATCGCCAGGTCGAGCATGGACTCTGGCAGGCATCCGCCCGAAGGGCCGCCCGTCTGGACCGCCTTGAACTTCTTGCCATTCAGAATGCCGCCGCCGATCTCGAAGATGATCTCGCGCAGGGTGGCGCCCATGGCCACTTCCACAAGGCCGGTGTTGTTGACCTTGCCCACCAGGGAGAAGGCCTTGGTGCCCTTGGACTTCTCGGTCCCCATGGAGGCGAACCATTTGGCGCCCTTCCCGACGATCGGCGGCACGCACACCCAGGTCTCGACGTTGTTGAGCACCGTGGGCTTGTCGTACAGGCCCTTCTCCGTGGAGTGGACGTACTTGGGCCGCGGCTCGCCCATGAGGCCCTCGACCGAGCGCATCAGGGCGCTGGACTCGCCGCACACGAACGCGCCGCCGCCGCGGTTGATCTTGACGTCGAACGAGAAGTCGCTCCCCAGGATGTTCTCGCCAAGCAGGCCGCGGGCCCTGGCCGCGGCGATGGCCTTTTCCAGCCGCTTGATCGCCAGGGGGTACTCGTGGCGCACGTAGATGAAGCCCTCGGACGAGCCCAGGGCGTATCCGCCGATGGCCATGCCCTCGATCACCTTGAAGGGATCGCCCTCCATGATCGAGCGGTCCATGAACGCGCCCGGGTCGCCCTCGTCACCGTTGCAGATCACGTAGCAGGGGCCGCCGTGCTCGTCGACGGCCTTGAGCGCCGACCTCCACTTGCGCCCGGCCGGGAACCCGCCGCCCCCGCGCCCGCGGATCGCCGACTTGTCGACCTCGTCGACCACGTCGGCGGGCTTCATCTCGAACAGGGCCTTGACCAAAGGCGCGTAGCCGCCGTGCGAAAGATAATCGTCCAGGCTCTCCGGGTCGATCACCCCGCAGGCCTCCAGGGCCACGCGGTGCTGCCTGTTGTAGAAGGCGATGTCCTCGCGGCCCTTCTGGCGCTCCTTGGTCTCGGGATCCTTGAACAGCAGTTTTTCGATGATCTCGCCCTCGGCCAGGGTCTGCTCGACGATCTTCTTCACGTCGCGGGTCTTGACCTTGCAGTACAGGATGTCGTCGGGCAAGATGTGGACCAGCGGCCCCACCTGGCAGAACCCGTGACAGCCGCTGGGTGAGATGTAGTCCGGACCGCCATTCTTCTTCTCACCCTTCTTCTTCTCGTGCCCGCCCGCGCAGGCCTCGAGCTCGACCTCGATGTCCAGGCCGGCCGCGCGGCCCTGCTCCACCAGGGCTTCGAAGATCTCGAAGGCGCCCCCGGCCACGCAGCCGGTGCCGGCGCAGACGATGATGCGCCGCTTGACTCTCTTGCGGGCCTTACGCAGGAAGCCGCGTCTCTTCTCGAGCTGCTTTAGCGACTCGAACCTCATTCCTCGACCTCCTTCTCGCGCTTGACGAGCTTCCTGGCGAGGTGAGGCTTGACGCCGGGGTGGTATTTGTCGTCCACGAGGACCACCGGGGCCATGCCGCAGGTGCCCACGCAGTTGACCGTCTCCAGGGTGTGGCTCAGGTCCTCTGTCGTGCCGCCGGCCTCGATGCCCAGCTCGCGCTCCAGCTCCTCCTGGATCAGCTGGGCCCCGCGCACGTGGCAGGCGGTTCCCTTGCAAACCCTGATGATAATCTTGCCCCGCGGCACCAGGCTGAGCGCCCGGTAGAAGCTGGCCACCCCGTAGACGTCCACCATGGGCAGGTGCAGCCTGTCGGCCACGTAGACCAAGTGCTCGCTGCAGATCCAGTTGTACTCGTCCTGGATGTCCTGCAGCACGGCGATCAGCGAGGAGCGGTCGCGGCCGTGCCGGTCGATGATGCGATCCACTTCCACGTAGGCCATCGCCTATCCCTCCTGCCTTCGCGGGCCATAGCCCGCTACGGTCGGCTGGCCGCGGCCCACCTGTTCGATTTCCCTCAGCCACCCGCGCACCTGGTCCTGGCTGCGGAAGGTCAGGCACCCGGTCGGACAGGCGTCCACGCAGGCCGGGATTTTCTCGGCCGCCAGGCGCTCGACGCACAGGTCGCACTTGTAGATCAGCTTGTCGCCGTCGTGGCGGACCACGCCATAGGGACAGGCGACCATGCAACTGGCGCAACCAACGCAGCGCTCGATGGCCAGCACCACCGGCCCGTCCGCCCCGTCTTTTGTGAGCGCGCCGGTCGGGCAGGCCGCCACGCAGGCGGCCGCGTCGCAGTGGCGGCACTCGGTGGGAACGGCCACGTCGTCGGCCACCATGGTGAGCTTGACCCGCGAGCGCGGCGCCGGGACCTCGGCCATGGCCGCGAACAGCTCCTTGGACTCGGAGTGCGTAACCGCACAGGCCAGCACGCAGCGCTTGCATGTCACGCAGCGCTCGACATTTACATAAACACGGCCTTTCAACACATCGCCTCCTGCCTTCGCGGGCCATAGCCCGCTACGGCGGGCGACGGCCGGCCGGCCTCAGTCGGCCAGCAGTCCTTTGACCAGCTCGCGCACCATCTTCAGCGCTTCGGGATGGCGCATGACCATCATGTCGCCGCCCGCCGCCAGCAGGGTCGAGGCGGTGACCGCCTCCATGAGCACGCCGCGGGTCCTGGCCTCGCCCAGGTTCATCTCGTCATCGGGCAGCTTGGCCTCCTTGGTCTTCCAGACCTCGGCGCCCAGGTTGCAGTACATGGGGAACTGCAGCTTGTCGTCCTGCTGAGTCAGCGCAGCGGCCCGAGCCCTTTCCATGACCGAGTAGGTGTACTCCAGGCCGTAGCCCAGCCCGCCCACGGTCGGGTCGATCAGGATGTTTTCCTCGCTCACGCCCAGGTTGGTCAGCAGCACGTTGAGCTGCTTGGCCAGGTTGATGTCGATCGGAGTGGAGGCGATCACTACGTGCTTGTACGCCAGGGCCGCGCCGCCGAGCTTCTTGTGGTTCTTCTCCGCCACCGGGCCGATGCACAGCCGGCGGCTCTCGAGGGCCTCGGCCACGGCGCCGAGCACTTCGGCGTCCTTGTCGGGCACCGCGCAACCCCAGACGGTCAGCGGCACGTCGACCGCCCCGGCCACCTTCTCGGCCACCTCGACCGCGTGGTCGGCGCCCAGGTCCTTGTCGTTGGGGTTGGTGCCCGCCAGGGTGAGCTGGACGAAGTCGGCCCCGAGCTCGACGCACTTTTTGGCCCAGGCCGCCGGGTCTCCCCAGACGTCGCCGTAGACTTCCTTCAGGGCGTCGGCCCAGTCCTCGGGCTCGATGTCCCAGATCTCCAGGCCGAACTTCGGGGCGTTGGGCATCTTGCCCTCGAAGGTGTAGAACGGAAATGCGGTCTCCCCGCCGGCGGTGATGGCCTTGTCTCCGTCTCCCACGCTGATCGACCGGATGGCTCCGGAGTATGACCTCTTCGGCACCTCGATAGCCATGATGACTCCTTCCTGCCCCTGCGGGCACTGCGAAAAGCACGGCACGAAAAAAACCGACGCTAGGCCTTGGTCTTGCGCCGCTCGCTGCCGTACCAGTCGTCAGAGAACCAGTACCGCTCGCCGGTCTTCAGATAGGCCAGCATCTCCTTGCGGTCGCGCAGCTTGCCGCGCCACCTACCCGGGGCGTCCGGCTTGCCCTTCTCGTATGTGGGCCCCAGGATCCCGACCTCTTCCCCGTCGAATTTCTTCTTTTTCAGCTTTGTTTCGGCCATGAAAACCTCTGAAAATCAGTAGGTTATAGTTCCAACAGTGTGGAACTTGACGCAGGCGTCGATTATTTATCCGACCCGGCGGCACTTTGCAAGCATTTTTTTATTTTACGACTCGCCGCAGCGCTTCGCCGAGCATCCGGACACATGGGGTATCGTCCGGCAACCCGAGCAGGGCCTGCCCCTGGACGTCGGCCCGACGAACAACGGGATCGTCGAGTAGCACGACCAGCACCTCGAGCCCGGAACCTTCGATCTCGGCCCGCACCTCGGGCGCGATCTCCGCAGGCGCCCGGTTGACGATCAGATACCTGGCTCGTACGTCGAGCCCGAGCTCGTCCACCAGGCCCACGATCCGTCCCGCCGCCCGGGCGCCCTTTACCGTGTGATCGGCCACCACCAGCATCAGGTCGATCCTCTTCGTGGTCCGCCGGCTCAGGTGCTCCATGCCGGCCTCGTTGTCCACCACCACCCACGGGTAGTCGTCGGCCAGCACGTCCAGGAAGCGCCGCAGGATGTTGTTCAGGTAGCAGTAGCAACCGGGCCCTTCCTGGCGACCCATGACCAGCAGGTCCACGTCCTTGCTCTCGTGCAGCGCGGCGTGCATGTGCCGCTCGAGCACGGCCTCCCGGGACATGCCGGCCGGGATCCCGTTCCGCTCCCCGAAGAACTCCTCGCGCATCATCCCGATGGTCCGCTCGACTTCGACCCCCAGCGCCTCGCCCAGTGTATAGTTGGGATCCGCATCCACCGCCAGGACGGGCGTGAGCCCCTTCTCCTGCAGGTAACGGATCACCAGGGCCGCCACGGTCGTCTTGCCAGTCCCGCCCTTGCCCGCCACTGCGATCATCTTTCCCACGAGCGCAACCTTTCTCCCCCGGACTTGCCGGGAAATGTATGCCGGGCTGGCGAAAAGGTCAATCGGCGTTCGAATGGACATCGCTTTCCCCAATGCATTCGAGTTCGTGTTATCATAGGAAGTCGGGCATTTTGGGAGAGATATCCATGGGCCTGAAAGGAATGACTTCGAGGACAATCGTTGCGTGCACAGCCTTGATGGCGGTCGGATGTGGATCTGCTCTCGATCTCGACCTGCCGAATGCTTCTTTCCGGATAAAACGTCATGAAATCACCATCTCGGCATTTCCTTCGACCGATATCCTCTTCGTCATCGACAACTCCGGCAGCATGGCCGGAAAGCAAGTCCAGATGGCGCGGTCCTTCGGAACGTTCGTCTGGGTGCTGGACGACTGGTTATACAACCGGTTTCGCGTCGCGGTGATCACCACCGGAATGGAATCCGAGGGTTGCCAGCCTTGCAACGAGGCTGTCACGGACTCGTGCATAAACGAGACCGGCGAGCACGGACGGTTCCAGTCCCTCTTCGATATCGACTTCCCTTCCGACTGCAAGGTGGTCGATCGCGACAACCTGGACTGCTTCTACGACGAGGACACCGGCCGCGGCACCGCGCTCGTCGGCACCAGCGGCTGCAAGTACCAGCGCGGACTTGCCGCCATGAAACAGGCGCTGCAGTCCCCTTTACTCGGCACCTGGAACTCAAACTTCCTGCGACAGGATGCCACTTTGCAGGTCGTCGTGATCAGCGACGGGGAGGACTGCGGGGAGGTCGGCGAGGTCACCGAGAACATTCCCGGGGTCGACGAGAAGATCTGCTCCTACGCGGCAAAGGGAGTCGGGCCCGACGGCGGGTCCTTCCACCCCGACGACCCGGACCTGAAACAGTACGGGCTGACGCCGGTGGCCGAGTACTATGACTTCCTGATGGGCCTGAAGGGGCACAGGAAAGAAATGGTGCGATTCGCCGCCATCGTCGGCGTCGCCGACCGGGAAGACCCATCGACCACCGCCATCGAGTACGACGGCACGGGCCCGTACGCCGGAATCGCGCCGGCCTGCTCCATGCCGGACTGCGCGGGAGAGAACTGCGATGTCGCACCCGGCACGCGCCACATCGAGCTGGCCCGGATGTTCGGCTGGAACGGTTTCGTGAACACCATCTGCCAAGAAGACTTCATCAAAAGCCTGGCGCGAATACCGGATAGGTTTGGATGCCCCCGTGATTTCAAACTGCCGGAAAAAATCCTCGACCCGGCCCTGGTCAGCATGAGGATCAACGAAGAGCCGCTCCCAAGATACTCCTGCGATATCCCGCGCCAGGTCCAGTCGTGCTCGGGCCCGGACGACACCACCTGCCCCAAAGGAGCCTGCGTCCAGACCTGGCACTACGTTCCCCCCGAGGAATTGGGTCCACCCGATCCGTCGGCACCGGGAGGAATCATCGTCTTCGCCGAACATTTCGATATTTGCTGCCTGGCGGCCGACGGGCCCGTTCGCATCGAATTGATCTACGTACCGGAATGATGAGTCCGGGAGGGACGGGAATACCCACAAGATGGGTCATGCGATTACGCGGCCCAGCAGCACCTTGAGGTAGTCGGTGGACAGAGTGGGAATCCCATCGCCCGCATGATGACGTTTCATTCATCCTCCGATTTTCTCGGCCAGCGTGTCTTTCAAGGTTTTCAGGTCCATTTTCCCCTCGCATAAGTCATCATTCGTCTCGGGATTTCTCCCACGTGCTTCCTGCCCTGACGTCCTCGATCAGGAAACGCACACCCTGGTTGTCCGACGGATTGAGCCAGAGCATCCGGTCGAAGACGCGCTCTGCCTCGTCGAAACGACCGAGGCGCCATACGCACAGGCCGTAGCCGTGCATGCAGCGCAGAAACGGGCGGTTGTCGATGTAGCCCCACTGCAGCACGCCGTCGAAGTCGGGGCCGAGCGACAGATCCCCGATGCGCACGCCCACCTCGTAGTGGCGGATGGCATCCTTGGGCCTTCGGTCGAAGACCAAGTTGCCCAGGAGGGAATGGGCGTCGAGGCAGCGCAGGTCGGCCTGACAGAGCTCCATGAGGATCTTCTCCGCCTCCAGGTATTCGCCGGCGTCCTTGAGGTCATTGGACCGGGTGATGGGATCATCGAACGGATCGTCGGGATCTTCTCCGGGCACTACCTGTTCCATCTCGAACTCGGAGCGTGGCCCACGGGCAATGATCGGCTTGGCCCACTCCTCGATCGGTTCGCCCTCCTCACCCCAGTAGTCCCCGGCGTGGTCAACCCCGCTGACCCGGCCGGGTGCATAGTGGGATCTTCCCCATGCCGGTCGAAATCCTTGTTGATAATAGGTCCGCTGTGCTAGATTAAGTTCGATCTCGGTTTGTCGATCTCAACATCGCAACCTGGCATCTAGTTGCCGTTACAGTGACTTGAAAAAGGCGCATGGCAGTGCGAAATCCAAAAACAGCAAGGAGAGAAGATCTCGAGCTTGCAGCGGAGTTTTCCAGAAAGCTCGGCAAGCGATCAGGCAAGACAGGCATCGAGGTTGTCCTCTACGGCTCCAGGGCAAGAGGAGAAGGGGACGAGGAATCGGACCTCGATCTTTTCGTGGCCTTGGATGGAAAGGACCATTCAGGGGAACTCAAGGCCATTGCCCGGGACATCGCCACGGAGATGACGCTGGAGACCGGCATACTGATTTCGGTCTTCGTGGCCGACAGGGTATTCCTGGATTCCCACAAGGGATACTCATTCCTCGAGATCGTTGCCGAGGAGGGAATTCGAATATGAGCAATGAGGAGATTCTTCAACTCATGAAGAAGGCCAGCAGGAGCCTCCAGAGCGCTCTGAACCTTCTGGAAGATGGAGACAACGACTTCGCCACGGCCAGGGCATACTATGCCGTGTTCTATGCGGCCAAGGCCGCGCTCATTTCACAGGCGATCAACCGTTCGAAGCACAGCGGAGTGATCGCGGCTTTCGGTCAGTTCCTGGTAAAGACCGGCCGTTTCAAGCCGGAGATGCAGCCCTTGCTTCAGGCTGCGTTCGAGGACAGGAACGAGAGTGACTACGGTTCTGTCTTTCCAGATCGTGACAAGGTAGAGCAGCAGATCGAGAATGCGCGCAGCTTCATTCAGGCCGTCGAGGGCTTTATCAAGGCAGAAGGGATCAGTGAGTGATGCCTCGAAATCGAATCCCCTCCGTCCCCCGCCGCGCCATGCCGGCCTCGTTGTCCACCACCACCCACGGGTAGTCGTCGGCCAGCACATCCATGAAGCGCCGCAGGATGTTGTTCAGGTAGCAGTCTCCCCCGGACTTGCCGGGGAATTTACGCCGGACTGGCGGAGAGGTCAACCGGCGTTCGAATGGACATCGCTTTCCCCAATGCAGTCGAGATCGTGTTATCATGGGGAGTCGGGCATTTTGGGAGAGATCTCCATGGGCCTGAAAGGAATGACTTCGAGGACAATCGTTGCGTGTACAGCCTTGATGGCGGTCGGATGTGGATCTGCTCTCGATCTCGACCTGCCGAATGCTTCTTTCCGGATAAAACGTCATGAAATCACCATCCCGGCATTTCCTTCGACCGATATCCTGTTCGTCATCGACAACTCCGGCAGCATGGCCGGAAAGCAAGTCCAGATGGCGCGGTCCTTCGGAACGTTTGTACAGGTCATGCCCGACTGGTTCGCCTACGATCGGTTTCACGTCGCGGTGATCACCACCGGAATGGAATCCGAGGGTTGCCAGCCTTGCAACGAGGCTGTCACGGACTCGTGCATAAACGAGACCGGCGAGAACGGACGGTTCCAGGACCTCTTCGATATCGACTTCCCTCCCGACTGCAAGGTGGTCGATCGCGACAACATGGACTGCCTCTTCGACGAGGACACCGGCCGCGGCACCGCGATCGTCGGCACTGGCGGCTGCAAGTACCGGCGCGGTCTGGCCGCCATGAGACAGGCGCTACAGTCCCCGTTACTCGATACCTGGAACTCAAACTTCCTGCGTCAGGACGCGGACTTGACAATCATTGTGATCAGCGACGGGGAGGACTGCGGGGAGGTCGGCGAGGTGACCGAGAACATTCCCGGGGTCGACGAGAAGATCTGCTCCTACGCGGCAAAGGGAGTCGGGCCTGACGGCGGGTCCTTCCACCCCGACGACCCGGACCGGAAATCCTATGAGCTGACGCCGGTGGCCGAGTACCACGACTTCCTGATGGGCCTGAAGGGGCACAGGAAAGGAATGGTCCGGTTCGCCGCCATCGTCGGCGTCGCCGACCCGGAAGACCCGTCGACCACCGCCATCGAGTACGACGGCACGGGCCCGTACGCCGGAATCGCGCCGGCCTGCTCCATGCCGGACTGCGCGGGAGAGAACTGCGATGTCGCACCCGGCACCCGCTACATCGAGCTGGCCCGGATGTTCGGTTGGAACGGCTTCGTGGACACCATCTGCCAGGAGGATTTCCTGGAAAGCATGCTGGGAATGATAGCAACCTTTGTATCATGCCCTAGAGAGTTCAGGCTGTCGGAAAAAATCCTCGACCCGGCCCTGGTCAGCCTGAGGATCAACGACGAGCCGCTCCCAAGATACTCCTGCGATATCCCACGCCAGATCCGGCCGTGCTCGGGCCCGGACGACACCACCTGTCCCGCAGGAGCCTGCGTCGAGACCTGGCACTACGTTCCCCCCGAGGAATTGGATCCACCCGCTCCCTCGGCCCCGGGAGGTATCATCGTCTTCGCCTACCATTTCGATATTTGCTGCCTGGCGGCCGACGGGCCCGTTCGCATCGAATTGATCTACGTACCGGGATGATGAGTCCGGGAGGGACGGGAATACCCACAAGACGGGTCATGCGACTACGCGGGCCAGCAGCACCTTGAGGTAGTCGCCTTCGGGGAAGGCCAGCAGGCGGGGGTGATCGGCGGGGGCGCCCCAGCGTTCGAGCACCTGGATAACGCGGCGCGCCTTGCGGGCTCCTTCGCGGACGGTCTTTTCGAAGGCTTCCCGGCCGACGTGGCTCGAGCAGGATGCTGCCAGATAGAAGCCTCCGATTTCCACGCGATCGAGCGCGGCCCGGTGGAGGGCCCGGTATGCCTCGATGGCCGGGTCAACCTTGGCCTGGCTGGGAGCGAAGCTGGGGGGATCGGCGACGACCAGGTCGTAGCTGGAGCCCTGCTCTGCCGCGCGGTCCAGGAAGGCCCGCACGTCGGTCACGTGGGCCGCATGCTTTGAGGCCGCGAGGCAGTTGAGCTCCCACGTCTGGCGGGCGAGGTCCACGGCGGGTGCGGCGATGTCGACGGTCTCGACCATCTCGGCGCCGCCCAGGCCGGCGGCGACCGAAAACCCGCCCGTGTACCCGTAGAGGTCGAGCACGCTCAGCCCCTGGGCCATCTGGCGCACGCGGAAGCGCGACTCGCGGTGATCGAGGAACAGGCCCGTTTTCTGGCCGCGCACCAAGTCGGCCCGAAGCTTCATTCCCCGCTCGGTCACGTCCACCGGGCTTTCGGGCAGGCGGCCGAAGACCGCCGTTGGGGGCCGGCCGGCGCCGCGCCGGCCGGAGCGGAGGATCAGGTTTTGCACGCCGCGCGCACGCAGCGCAGTCTCGAGAGCGTCCAGCAAGGTCTCCCCGAAGCGAGCGCTGCCCGGGCTGTCGAACCGGAGCACGGCCCACTCCCCGTACACGTCGCAGACCACGCCCGGCAGCCGGTCGCCCTCCCCGTGCAAGAGCCTGTACGAGTCGGTGTCGGCGGGGATGACGCGGTCACGCAACGCGGCCGCGGCCTCGATCCGGCGTGCGGCGAGCGTGTCGTCGACCGGCTCGTCCAGGGTGGTCCAGACCCGGACTCCGATGGGACCCGAGTCGGCGATCCCGCGGGCCACGAAGCGACCCCTGGCATCAGTGACGGTGACCACCCGGCCCGGCTCGGACGGGAGGCCGTCGAGCGCGTCGCGGAAGATCCACGGGTGGCCCTCGGACAGGATCCGCTCGAGCGCCTTTCGAAGCTTAGCCCGTGGTTCCATCGGCCTTTCCCCGGCCGCCGGGTGGAAGATGGGTTACTTTTCCAGGCGCATCTTGGCCGAACGGACCGTGTTCATCATCAGCATGGTGATGGTCATCGGGCCGACGCCGCCGGGCACCGGGGTGATGGCCGAGGCCTTCTTGCAGACCTCGTCGAAGTCCACGTCGCCGCACAGCTTGTCCTTGCCGGATTCGGTCTTGCCAATCCGGTGGACGCCCACGTCGATGACCACGGCGCCTTCCTTGATCATGTCGGCCTTGATGATCTTCGGCACCCCGGCCGCGGCGATCAGGATGTCGGCCTGGCGGGTGATCTGTTCCATGTTCCTGGTGCGGGTGTGGCAGATGGTCACGGTGGCGTTGGCGCCCTTTTTCTTCTGTACCAGGATGGCGGCCAAGGGCTTGCCCACGATGTTGGAGCGGCCGACAATCACCACGTGCTTGCCCTCGGTCTCTATCCCCGAGCGCATCAGGATCTGCTGGCAGCCGTGGGGCGTACACGGTAAAAAGTCGGGCGTGCCGATCAGCATCTTGCCCACGTTTATAGGGTGGAATCCGTCCACGTCCTTGTCCGGGCGGATGGACATCAGCACCTTCTGCTCGTCGATGTGCTTGGGCAGCGGCAGCTGGACCAGGATGCCGTGGACTGCGTCGTCCTTGTTCCACTCGTCGATGATCTGGAGCAGGACGGCTTCCGAGACGTCCTCGGGCAGGCGCTTCTCGATCGAGTTGACTCCCAGCTTCTCGCAGGTCCTGACCTTGGAGCGCACGTACACCTGCGAGGCGGGGTCCTCGCCCACCAGGGCCACGGCCAGGCCGGGCACCAGGTTGTGCTTCTCCTTGAGCTCGGCGATCTCTTCTTTCAGCTCCTTGCGAATATCCTTGGCGATGTCCTTGCCACTCAGAATCCGTGCGGTCATCGATGGTCTCCTTCCTGGATATGGGTACTGGTGCCTCTATTCGGTTCTGTTCGGTCAGGCAGTCTATGGCAGCCGGCGGGCCGCGTCAAGACCAGGGATTCACACGCACTGGGCGGTTCCGCTCGCGTTGTCGCACACCTGTCCGTTGTCCGGGCAGTACTCGTCGTCCGCCCAGACCCGGCAGTCGATCAGGATGCAGACCTGGACCGCGTCGTCCACGCAGCGGGTATCGCCCTGCTCGCACTCGTCCGTACATGGGGACACGCACACGGCCTGGCCCGAAGAATCGTCGCAAAGCGGCTCGGCGGTTGCGGCGCAGTCGTGGTCCTCTACCCAGTCGAGGCAGCCGTCCGCGCCCCGGATGCAGCGCCGGACCACGGTCTCCTTGTGGCAACCGGAATCCCCCTCGGCCGGGCAGCCATCCTGGCAGGCCTGGACGCAGGCGGGCGGGTCCTGGGCCTGATCGCACATCTGCCCGTCGTCGCAGTCCGCATCCGACGAACAGCCCTCGTCCCCGTTTCCAGTACTCGAACCGCAGCCGGCCAAGAGTGCCGGAGTGCAAGCCATCAGCAACCAGAACAAGAAGGATTTCATTGAATTTCTCCCTGAACGTTGGCCGTTCTTGAGACTAGCTGAAACCGCCTTCCGGATCAACTCGGCTCTGGCCGCTGTCGCTTGACAGTCAGAATACTGAGGTGTAACTCAGAGGCCGAAGAAACAACAGCAAAAGGGAAGGTGCCACGTGGAAGAGCTGGTTCCCTCCGGATCCCTCGAACAGGTCGACCCCCTGATCCACGACATGATCCGCTACGAGGCCGAGCGCCAGCACCGCAAGTTGATCATGATCGCCTCGGAGAGCATCTGCCCGCCGGCGGTCCGCGAGGCGC
>SDBT01006725.1_pt1 | contig 19013 bp, 36 predicted proteins | sample 2277101 | NCBI WGS metagenome assembly SDBT01 (sample SAMN10404973, study PRJNA504765) | marine sediment metagenome | isolation source: marine sediment core GS10_PC15, 103 cmbsf | place: Arctic Ocean: Southern Knipovich Ridge | collected 2010 | reverse complement strand
AGTTAATTGAGATGCCCCCAAAATGTATCTTTTTTCCTGTTGTCCTTACTTTGTCATATTCAAAGCCCGGAGATGATAACATGGCAAAAGAATTTAAATCAGAAGAAAGAATACTCGTTGAAATGCTTAACGCTTTCTTCGAGCAGCAAGACAAGTTAAGCGAAGGAAGATATAAAGCTATGAGAGAAGCAGCTAAGATCCGTTACGATCAGGGGGTTTAGAATGGAAGAAGATAATTATGTTTCGATTGGCAAGACGGTCTATGCAGATAATCTTGAAGAACCAAAAGCTAGATTTAAGAAAAATCTAAAAAAAGCTCTTGATGAAATAGAAGATAATGACGCTGCTTTAATTATAGTCTTACAGGGGAAAGTAACACTGGATAAAACAGGTACTAAATTTGTAGGGTGTACTATGGCTTACGGGGAAGACATGGCTATAATGCAAATGATAACAGTGTCAAGTAGAAATTTAAAAGAAATGCTTGAAAAAAAACGTAAGGAGATGATGTAACATGGCATACAAAGAAGTTTTAGGCGCAAACCTATGGCAATATGAAAAGGAAGGCGACAGCATAGAAGGCGAGTTTGTTAAGAAAACACCGGGACAATTTGGCGATGATTTTGTTATCAAAACCAAAAGCGGAGAGGAGTTTAAAATATTTGGCTCTATAGTTCTTCGCACAAAGTTCGAGGATGTTAAGCCCGGCCAGAAAGTAAGAATTACTTACATGGGCGAAGTCAAAGCAGGAAGCGGCAAAACCTACAAAGACTTCAAAGTAGAAGTAGAAGAATGAAAAGGTTAATCCCTTTTCTTCTTATTCTTCTGTTCTTAGTCGGGTGTGCTGCAAGAATTAACATTAAACACGTCGAGAACGTAGTGGGCAAAGAGCCGGAAGCTAGAAAGATATGCACGAATCACGGGCAGAACTTCGCAGCGATTACAACGTTAGACATGAAAAACTATAAGGTAGTATGTGTACAGCCGAACCCGTACAAAACAATAGAATACGAGTTATCTTAATCTTAAACCTGCTTAACATAGCTGATGCAGTTACAACTCGGATAGGGTTAAGTATGCCCGGAATAGAAGAACGCAACGCTATAGCTTTATGGATGATTAAGGAGATAGGATTAAACACAATGATAATTTTTAAAATATTTTTTGTTGGGATAATTAGCTACTGGTTTTATCTTAATTGGCATGATAAAATTAATAGAATAATTTGTTACTCTGTAATGATTTTACTTTTTATAGTTGTAATCAATAACATTATAATAATATCCTAAAGGGAAAGTGAAATTATGGAATTTCCAAAAAAGAAGTATCAGATAATTTATGCAGATCCCCCTTGGGCCTATGATAGAAAAGTAGGGCAGGGCGTAGCTAATGATCAATATGATACAATGGATATAGAAGATATTAAGAAATTACCTGTAAAAGAATTAGCAGATAAAGATTGTGCTTTATTTATGTGGGCTACGTTTCCAAAATTAAATGAAGCTTTAGAAGTGATCGAAGCTTGGGGATTTACTTTAAAAACAGTTGCTTTTAACTGGATCAAATTAAATGATGATGGAACTCCTTTCTTTGGAATTGGATTTTATACTAAATCAAATGGGGAAATATGTATATTAGCAACTAAAGGAAAAACATTAAAAGTTTTAGATAACACTATAAGCCAAGTGATAATGACGAAAAAATCAAGACATAGCAGCAAACCCCATGTAATTTATGGTTTAATAGAAAGATTATTTGGTGATCTTCCAAGAATAGAATTATTTGCTAGGCATAGAAGAGAAGGATGGGATGCTTGGGGCGATCAAGTGCCAAAAGAAGAACAAAAGATATTAAAATACTAAATTCTTTTTCCTGCTGCCGCATCGACAATGCCTTTAACTAGCAGAATAAGCCCTGTAAGAATGAAAAACAAGTGTATGAAAGGGAAGCAATTAACAATAACCCATCCGAAATAAGCAGCGAAGAAACCTATTAATAATTCTAAAGCAGGGATTCTGGAAACAAAAGCAACAATCATAAACAACATAACAAGAAAACTAAAGCCGATAACAGCTATTGCCGTTCCTGTGTTTGTGATGTCGCAAGTGCCGAAGTTAGGCAAACTAAAAGCAGAAGGGACAGGGGGAAGCAAAGGCGTTAAGGTTTGTGTTCCACTAATGCAATTAAGTTTTCCTATGCTTCTGATAATAACATCATCCACGAGTCGGGTGTAATCAAGATTAACCTCTACAGAATTATTTGTTAAGCGTGTAACTCGGGCTGATAATAAATTGTCGCTTTCAAAATCTAGCCAGTAATCGCCAGTAACAAGCCATCCACGAAAATCTTTATCATCCATTATGTAAATGTACTCATCGGAAGTTATAACAAACCATAAGCTATTAGTTGGTTGTTTAAGTGAGATGTCGAAGATGTACCTATCTTTTTCTTTGATAGCATCAAATTTTATTAAGTCCTCGTTAGCGTCAATAAAAATCTTATTGTCAAAAACTACCCTCTGATTATCTGCTGATTTTGTAATAATCATATCATCAATGATTCTAATAGTATGCCCATCGCAATACTCGAAATTACACACTATAGTATCATTAAGAATTGTTGAATTTTCAAAGTTGAAGGATTGCACATTAAGCCCGGACACATTACTAAACACAAAGCCATTATCACATGATAATTCTAAGCTGAAAAAGTTGTTATCAGTACAAACAACCGTCCAGTTATACGTGGCGTTCTCAACTAAGGAAGCATCATCAAAGCCAGTGCAAATTGGGTTTAAGGTATCAGTAACGTTAAACCTGATGCTTGATTGTGTGATGTTCCCGAAAGAATCAGTGGCGATAACAGTAAGATTAAAAGGATTGCCCTGCCTTAAAACAAAGAAAGAATCGTTTGTTGTTATTGTAAAAGGCGAAGCGACAGCAACAGAAAGCATCATGTCCCCCGACGTATTCCTAAAAGTATAATTAATATTAACTAAATCGTCGTCGATAACGCTAACTAGCCACTGGTAAACACCGGAAGCGTATTCAAGAATCACATCATTAGACAAAGCAAAAATGCCTTGGCTATTATTGACTTGGTTAAAAGTTATTGATGGGAAAGCATTAACAATTAAAAATTCTTCCCGAGCATCTGTATTAAATAAAGGATTCGTAGCATGAAGGCAGTTAGCTGTGACATTCCTAAAGCCATGCTCTATATAACTGTGAAGATGTAGTGTTTGCCACAAATTCAGAGTAGCGTTAAAAATAACCTGCCCCTTATCGCCTTCGTTAGTGTGTGGCATATAACTTCTATCAGTGTTTAAATCTTCTATGCGTTTTCTTTGAGGATTATTACCTGCAAAAGTTAGGGAAATATTAAACTTAGTCGCAGCATTACACACGCTAGTATTAATAAAAATACTTTTATCAGGAGAAGAACATAACGGTAAATCGGCAGCCGCTAAGGTTTCATTATAAACAACTGCACCACACTGAACATTAATATCCACATCTCCTAATGCATTTTGCTCGTGGCATCCCCTAAAATGTACGATATCTTTCTCGACACCATTAAGAACCTGCGAAAACTCCTCTGTAAAAGTTGAGAAGTCACAAGTAGAACATAAAGAAAAATTAGTATTTACAGCCATTTTTTCTACTAATGCCTGAGAAAAAGTAACATTACAAACGCCATCAGATTCAGTAAGGGAAGCATCAGAACGGTTATCAGTCCAGTTAAATAAAACAAACATTAATTCTAACTCGTCAAAAGTGCTACTATGCCTATCGTAATTTTCATCGGCGAAAGTCAAGTTAATCCTAGCCCCGCTTAAATCAGCAACAACAAAGCAAAATTCTTTTGAACTATTGATTTGGCTTCCTGAATCGTTAGCGAAGTACCGCCAACAAAGCGTATTATCAGCAGCTAAAGAAATGTTAATCTCCGTTTCCACATCAACAGAAGCAGCCCCGACAGAAACAAAAGAAGCATTAACCCATGCCCCACTATTATTAGTAGAGAACCAATAATGCGAAACTTCATCATCATCAGCTATTGTAATGTTAGCTGAGAGAAGTTTAAATTGCTCGAAAGTATCAGAGATATTAATAGGGCTTGTAAAAGTTGGGGGTAAATCAGGCACAACAGGGGCTAAAGCAGTATCACATTCGGCTTTTGTATCAGCTAGGCACAACCGGGACATAGTAAAATTAAACCCTACAGCTTCCTGAAATAAAGGTGTGCGAATAGCATCAACATCTCCGGAAGCAGAACCGGGCATATTATCCAAAGCATCTGTTTCATTTTCAAACCATAGAAATTGGTCATTAGCAAAAGTGAATGTATAAGTGAAATTATACCATAATGCAGTATCACAAGCCATTACATTATTAAATTGTGCGCCGTCGTGATAAGTCCAGAAATTATCTTTAGCCATGAAATTATAAGTTACAGTTCCGCTGGGGTCGGCAAAATCTCCGGTTGTATCGTCATAGAACTTATGAACCATTCCATTATTTGCACAGCTACCCGTGCTAAGACTTTCTGTCATATAAAAATCGTCTACTATTGGGTCAGTTGTTAAGTTAAGCCAACATAACCCTTTGAAATGAGCCACACCGTCTTTAAAAGTTACGCCATGCCCTACTGTAGGACATACCCATCTATCTAAATTAGAATTATCAATAAAATTATCAGCATAATAAACCGTCGCGGAAGCCATCACTAAAGAAAGCAAGAATACAAGTCCGAAAACTATGTATTGTTTTTTCATCCTGATATTGTTGGGAAGCTGTACCATACTGTTAAAATTAAAGTTAGTAAAGGAAGATAAACTACGAATATGCGGATAATCCACAAGTATTGAATTAGAACACTCCCGGCTTTATAATAGCTAATGTTCCATGCAAAAAAGGAAAACATATCTTTCCAGTAAGTCCCCATCCTAAATTTTGGGGATGTTACTTTAATGCTCTGATTTATTTGTGCCGTTACTGATGTTGAGAATTGGCTGTTTTCTGCTACGATGCTATCTCCTGATAATAAACCACCTGCGGAGAATAAGCTAACAAGAACAAACAGTAGCATGAAATAAACAAGAAGTCCTACAGCCCATTGTTGAGTTCCCAATTTTAACCTTCCTCCCCGCTTCTGCCAAGTATGAAAGCAACAACGCCCATCCCGATTGCGATTATAGCAAATATCATAACAATAACCCACGAGAGTAACCCTAAAGTAGCGAGGATAAGCCAAATAAAAAATATAGTTATACCATACATAAGGGGGCTTTGAACATTCATCCTAAACATTCCCCACGCAACAGCCATCGTTATAATTAATGATAAAAGTCCTTTAATAAAATCTGATTGTCCGGTTATGATTTCAATAGCTTCTTTTAACTCTGCTTCGCTTGTGATTTGGTCGGCGGGGACAACCACGATAATTTCTAATCCTGCAAGAACTTCCGGGCTTACAGGCAAGTTACAAGTTACGCCGGGAGTTCCATTAATAACATTTAAAGAAATTGTTTGAAAAGCAGAAAAATTATTCAGGTTAGCGTTGTCCTGCAGGAACATATCAAAACTGTAAGAACCAATAAGCGCATACAAACAAGCGAAAGTGACTTTTTGAGAAGCTGTACCATCGACAAAAGAGCCATTAACTAAAGTGTTATTAACACCACAATTAGAAACCATCCTCTCCTTATCCCCCGCAAAATCATTAGTAAACTGTACTTCTTCTGTAGCTGTAAAAGTTACTGATGTACCGACACAAACAGGAGTTTCGAAGTTCTGCCCAAAAAGATTAGTACCAGTGAGAACAGGGGCGGCATTATTTAAATCGCTGAATATACAAGCTGTTCTCCCTGAAATTTGAGTGCAAACTTCCAAATTCCTATCGTTATCTAAGTCCGTAAGTATTGGGGAAGCGAAACGGTCAGCGGAAGCGTTAGTAGTATAATTTAATATTGTTACTGTGGTTGGAGTTTCTCTTATTAGTAATGCGCCGCCGAAGATTATTTCATGTCCGCCCCTGCTCGGGATTAAATCGCTGATTGCCATAGCAGAATCAGGTGCGGTTAATTGTGGCATCGCAAAATTAGGAGTTTCATAAGTAAACGTAGTGTTCCCTTTAACTTCCACATCTCTGATGCTAAAGCATCTCACTTGCTCTATAACATTCCCCCCCGCTGCAATCCATGAACCGGCTACACAAACTTCCTGAGTGGATTCTATAATTACAGGTGGCGTTAAAGTTGGGGTTAAGCTGCTTGTCGGCGTAGAAAAAATAACAGCATCAAAAAATAAAGCGCCACTAGCTTTTCTTACAAATAAATTGCTATCCGCCCCTGCGCTTCCAGATTTTTCAGCCCCAGTTACGAGGATTAAAAAACTTCCGCTTTGTTTGTGTAGAGCAATACCGTAAACATCATTTGCTTCGTCAATTAAAGGATCTTCAATTCCATCAACACTGAAAGAAGTATCAAAAACTTTAGTTCCTTCATCCCATACGCAAATACCTTCCTTACCGTCAAAGTTTCTGTCGCAAGGAAAAACTATTTCTTGTCGCCCATCAAAATCAATGTCGGCATGAGGAGGAGTTTTAAATAATGTTTTAGAAGCATTAACAGTTAAAGCATATTCCACCTTGCTATTATTAGCGATGTCATACTGGATGATTGTTCCTATAGGATTTGTGACATAGCAGAGAGTTTGACTTGTTGTTCCTCTCGTGAAATTATCGCAGAGAAGTCCACTTCTTGTTTCGCTAATATTAAGGGTTTGCTCTATAGATAGTACAGAGCCATTATATTCCACAATTGAAATGTTATCGCCAAATTTAACGGCCCATTCAATAAACTCGTCAGCATCATAATTAGGGATGCGAGTCATTTGTCCTTGCTGTGGTGCGCCCATGTTCTTAGATGCAACAACAACTAAACCGCTTGATTTACTTGCAGAATAAACTCTAAGGAAATTTCCAGTAGAGCCAATAATTTCATTTAAAGAATTATTATCTGCATCGAAGCTTAACATTTGGTACGGTGTCCCATCGGATAATGAAACTCGTAAGCCGGGAGAAGTCCATAAGGCCCCCTGCACGTTAAACCCATTTCTAAGATTAGTGTTCTGATAAGTTTCCCATATAAAATTTGCTGTTGTTCCGATTGCGCCAGATGCTAAAGGGACAGCAAGAAATAGGACTAATAATAATGGCAACCCTGCCCTTTTGAAAAGTTTTAGAAGTATAGAAACCCAAGACGATAAATTTTTATTCTGTGATTGCATGAGAGGGAAAGAGGTTTAAGCGCCGGATTCTCTTAATCAAAGGAAAGATGTTTAAATAATTTGTGGTTATCTAAAAAATTTTCTAAATTGTTTAGCGAATCTTTTTTGTTTAGGTAAAGCTTCTTTTTCTGCTTTTGCTGCAACTACAACGCCTTTTCCTGTTACAACAGCACCTTTCTTAATTCCTCTTCCTGTTACAACAACGCTTTTCCTAACTCCTCTTCCTACTTTAATGAAAGCTTTGGCGACATTAGATTCTCGGATTCTCTTAAACCTAATGCTTATAGCTTCTCGTTTAGCTTCTTTAACCTGTGATTTTAATTCTCTTAATTCTTCTTCCTGAGAAAACTTTACCCTTTGTTCTTTAACAATACCTTTATGCTCTGCTAAATCTCCTCGTAACTTAGCCATCACGGCTTTTCTTTGATTATCGTTTTTGAATGCCATGTTAATCTAATGGAAAGGAAAAAAAAATAAAAATTGGCTTACTTTTTCTTGCCACCTATAACGAGGAAGCTAGTTATAAGGACGATAATAATACCTGCTATCAAAGCCAGTAAGATTATACCTTTCCTTTTGAAGAAGCCAGTTAGCGGGTAAGTAGTCGTAGCATCATTGTCAGAGATTCCACCAACGCCAACAGTGTTGGAAGCGTTGAAGGTAGACATATTACCTGCTGCGCCGCCTACATCTACGGCGGTGTCGCCTATAATTGTAAAAATGATTATTAACACGATGATAGATATTAATAATCCTGATACAATTTTAATGCTAAGCTTAACCATCTTCCTTACTTACCACTCCCTAAGTCTAGGAAACCTGTAATTAGAACGATGATTACTCCTGCAATTAGAGATAGCAAGATTATACCTTTCCTTTTGAAGAAGCTTGTTAGCGGGTACACGGTAGCTCCTGCGCTTGTGATGTTATCAGCAGCATCGCCAACATCGGAAGCTGTATCAGCTAGAACAGTGAATAGAATAATTAACATTATGATTACGAGTAAAAGGTTTCGTATCATTCCTACGCCTAGTTTTGCCATTTGAGGATCTCCAGCTTGTTAGGTAGCCACACCATAGTTATAATGCTTCCTGAACCATAAGATATATAAACCCTTGTAACCTTAATGTATTCTTATGGGACACAATTCAACAGCAACACGATTATCTGATGAAACTCGTGACTTGATTGAAGAAGCCCGACATGTATATTTAAACAACCATCCCGACTTAGAAGGCATCACTTTATCACGAGATAAGATTATTAAACAGGCCCTCAACTATTATATCAATCATTAACGATGCTAAAGAAAATCATAACATTAGGGATTATTTTCGGAGATATTCTTTTAATTATATGGCTTATCAGTATGCTCGGAATTGTGGCCTTTGCTCGATTCTCAGCAGGTTATCTTATCGGAATTATAATCAGCACAATCATCTTAGTTTTAATCGGCTATTCTAATGAAAGAACTTGGGAAGCAAAATATGATTCTATCGAAGGAAAGGTAAATCCTATAAAAGCAGTTTTCTTAGCTGCATTAATTCTTATCGGCTTAGTTCTTGTTATCCTCGGCGTATATCCTTTTTATGGCGGTGTAGTAACTGGAATAGCTGTCGGCGTTTATTTAATGATGTTCTTTAGTGAGATACTGCATTATATTGTTTTGATGCGAGGGCATTTAGACGGTATGCTTCTGAAAAAACTGGGAAGGTGGTTTAAGTGAATTGGTCGGCGTTGATTAATAGTTCTTTGGAAGCATCAACATTAACAGCAGAACGATGTTTAGAAGCTTGTACTAAATTAAATTTGCAGGTAAGCTATGAGTTCGTTTGGCTTTTTATCATGGCATTTGTTTTTTCAGAATCCCGGCGCTTCTTCGTGCATTTTCTTCCTAAAAATCCTGAGTTACGGCATAAACTAGCTCGTGGCTGTTACTGGACTTCATACGTGCTTAACTTCATAGGGATTGCATGGTTTTTAATTATTATGATAAGATGAAATGTCAAAAGTGTGGGGCCAACATCAGAAGAAGAGAATATAACAGAAGTGATTATCAGAAGATGCTTAACACAAAAAACAATTATCGAGATGCAGAACTGGGAACGATAACGACACATACCTGCGTAGCGTGTAAGAAATGATTATAATAATTGTTGGCGGTATCGGGGAAGGTAAGACTTTAACAGCAGTACACTCTCTTATTCACAGGCGACAAAACTGCTTTACTAATTTTGATTTGTATAAGGTCAAGCATGATAGGTTAAAGTATGAGCATTTATTCAGCATAGAAGAAGAGAATGGTAAGAAGAAGATGAAACTTAACTTTGATTTTTGGAAGGCGCAAACTAAGAAAGGTGGCTTTGATGTTTACCTTGACGAGTTCCATAACGTTATGAACTCCCGGCGTAGCATGAGTAAAAAGAATGTGCTTTTAAGTGATTGGCTTAGCCAGATTAGAAAAATTTTGGGGCAAACAGAAAAGAATAATCTTTATTTGATAACGCAGAAGCTTAGAAGAATAGATATTAACAGCAGGGACTTAGCGCATTTAGCTATTCTTTGCCAGAAGCAAGTTTTTATTAATGTGAAAATTCCTACGCTTGTTGTGGAAAATGGGAAGCTTGTTAAGAAGCGGCTGCCTTTAACTATGATATACAAGAAGTATTTTAACAGCGCTGATGCTCTCAGCAACTATGTGGATTTTGGAATTAATACGTGTAGGCGCACAACTAGATTCATGGCTAATGATTATTTTAAGTTTTTTAACAGCTACGAATTAATCGACTTCGGTTCTGAGGAGTATATTTAACATGACAAAAAAACAAAGCTTAAACCATGCTGATTTTTCGGGAAAGAATAATCCTAATTACGGGAATCATCTTTCAGAAGAAACAAAAAATAAAATAAGACAGAAAGCTTTAGGTAGAATCGCATCTTTAAAGACGAGGAATTTAATGTCAAAGCAAAGGTTAGGAAATAATTTTGCTTTCAAAGGAGATGCAGCAATTAATGATGAAACTTACAGGTATCGAGCTAGAAAAATAATAGTAAAATATTTAAGAAGGCAACTTAGAAATAATGAAGTTGTGCATCATATAGACGGGAATCCAAGAAATAACAAAATAGAAAACCTTTATTTATTTCCTAATAATGGTATACACTCTATTTATCATCAACAATTAAGAAAATATGTTAAGGAGATGATATTATGAAATTAGTAACTAATGAAGAACAAATCAAAGAATTAATATTAGATGCTAAGAGAGAAGTCTTTGAGGATTTCGCTAAAGAATGGGATTTCGGATTTCCCGACTTGAAAGATAACAAAGAATTTACAAACTTAGTTATTAGATTGAAAGAAAAGCATTTAGGAGATGATACAACATGAGAAAATTAACGGAAAAAGAAGTAAACGATAGAGATATCAAAAAAATTATAAAGATGATTGAGAGACTTGCAGAAAAGCATGGCAGTAATGTAAGGTATGCTTGTCAAAGGTATGCGATTAGAGAGCAAGAAAAATCAAAGCTTGAAAGGGAAATTAAGCAAAGAGAAGAAGAATTATCTCAAATGAAAAAAGAAAAGGGGAGATGATAAAAATAGTAAACGAACAAGCTAAAGAATTAATTACTGAAATTTTATTAGCTCATCAATCTTTAATGAGTTTAGACAAAGGACAAATAACTCAGATAACTTCTTACAACAGAGGAAGTAAATCTGTAAGACAATTTAAAAGAATTAAATAGGAGATGATACTATGCCAGAAGAAATAAGTAATCCTAGCGGTTTAAGATTTGAAGTAGGAACTAAAGAGTGCGGAAATTGTAAAACTAAAAAAGATATTATCCAATTTGAAAGAAATACAAAACGAAAAGGACTGCCAATAATTGAGATTGCATTCATATGCAAACCTTGTGCAGTAAAAGAAGGATTAATTAAAAATTCTAATGAGGTGACATAATGCCAGAAGATATAACTTTAGATGAAGCAAAAGAAATAGGTGCAGCTAAAAAGTTCGCTATGGAACAGCCCATAGGACAAGAATCAGAGTTAACGGGTGTTATGCGCCACATGAACGAGGACAAGCTTGAAGGCGAGGAACGGCTGCCGAGTATTGATATGAAAACCCGGCTGCATCCCCTAGAACTTTCTAACATAATAATTCACGATGCTGTTGTGGCCCTTAATTGTTTGCCGAAAGATTGCCTTATTACCACGAGAACTAAAAAGCGCTTGGCTGTTTCGCTTCATGGGCTTGGGCGGGAGGAGATGGTTAAGATTGTTTCGCAAGAGAGGGAAAGGCAAAGCGGTGGCGGTTTCATGGATAAAGTTAAGAACTTATTTACACCGGTGAAATAATGAGAATCTTATTAATTAATATAGTAAAAAATGAGAATTTAAGCGAGGTATTTATCCCACATCTCGGGTTAGGGTACTTAGCTTCTTATTTGCGGAAGTATAGTAAGGAGAAGCATATTATAAAAATAGTATCGAAGGATTACAAGAAGGAAATGGACGTTTTTAAACCAGATATCGTAGGGATTAGCTCAACAACTTTAAATTATTCTATTGCTAAGAAGATTGCATCAATAGCAAAAAAGCTTAATATAACTGTTATTATCGGCGGTACTCATATAACAGCACTCCCTAAATCATTAACGAAAGATATGAATATCGGCGTTATAGGAGAAGCAGAAGAAACCTTTTTAGAAATTATCAACGAGAAGGATTTTCACAGAATCAAAGGGATAATTTATCATTACAAAGACAAATTAGTTAAGACAGAGCCGAGACTGCGCATTAACAACTTAGATAAAATTCCTTTTCCTGCACGAGATTTGCTTAAAATACCTAAAGGTGGTACTGTGCATTTAATGAGTTCTCGGGGTTGTCCTTATAACTGTGTTTTTTGTGCATCAAAAGCTTTTTGGGGAAAAAAGGTTAGGTTCTTTTCGGCTGAGTATGTCATAGCAGAAATTAAAGAAGTAATCAGAAAATATAATCCTAAGACTATACTATTCTTTGATGATTTATTCATAGCAGATAAAAAGAGGTTTAAGAAATTAGTTGAATTAATAATAAAAGAGGGCATACAGAAGAAAATAAATTTTTGTGTTTCTGTTAGGGCGAATCTGGTAACAGAAGATAACATAAAATTATTAAAGAGAATGAATTGTATTATAGTTTCTATGGGTTTTGAGTCGGGTAATGAAAAGACATTAAAGTACTTGAAAGGCGGGAATGTTAGTGTTAAAGATAATTGGAACGCTGTAAGACTTGTTAAAAAATATGGCATGGAATCTTGGGGAAGTTTTATTATAGGTACCCCACAAGACACAAAAGAATCTATAATGGACACTTATAATTTTATGAAATACACGGGTGTTGATTTAGGCAGGGCGTTTATTTTAACTCCCTTGCCCTCTACGCCAGTATGGGATTACGCATTAAAAAAGGGTAAAGTATCAAATGACATGGATTGGTCACGGTTAAGTATGTTTACTAAGAAAGGAAATTTTAATAATAAAATTTTATTAACTGAGAATATTAGCAGGGTGGATTTATGGAAATTAAACAAGAAGTTTGAGAAGTTATCGAGGAGAATGGAATTAAAGCATAACATAAAAGAAGGGATTAAACACCCTCTAAAAATTTTATTTTATCTTAAAGTGAGGTTGAGTTAAAATTTATTTTATGAAGATGAAAAGGAAAGAGTTAAACTGGGTGGAATTATGCGGCATGAGTGCTGCTGTATTCCTTTTTTTCCCGTTATTATCAGGTCTTTTGTTGTACCAGATTAGCTGCGGGATAGCAGAAGGAATAAAAGCTTTTATTGAATAATCGGAGATGATGCAGATGAAAATGAAAGAATTTATGAATCAAAAAGCAAATGACATGAGTGCTACAGAATTAATCAACGCACTTAATCATAAAATCAAAGAAGAAAAGAATCAGAAGCCAAAATTAGAAACGCAGCGGTGGGATGGTATAACTAAATATTGTAAATTTATACCGACTATAGATTGTGAGGGATATTATTTTTTAGATGTTGTTCATAATGAAGAATCTATTGGGCTTCTTAACATACTTGGATTTGGTTGTAAAATAAATTTAAATCCTCATGGAAGAAAAAATTATAAAGTAGAATATGATAGAGAACATTTCAAAATATTAAAGCGGGGGGGGTTAAGAAAAAATTAAAGACTTTAAATTTTATACTCTACAGAAGCTATCCGATTTAGCTATAATGAAGTTTTATCTAATTCAATTACTCACACCGAACATAGAATACTATAGGAAATATGAACCTAAGATAAAAATTGGGCGTTTAACACTATCCGTTATTAATGTTTGTAATGCTAACTGTACTTTTTGTGCTTATCAATATACGAAAGGAGAAAAAGTTAGCGTTATGAGTTTTAACACATTCAAAAAAGCCCTTGATGATTATACTTCTATGGGTGGAAGTGTGGTGTCATTCACTCCCCTTATAGGAGAGCCATTACTCGATAAGGGTATTATAGATAAGATTAATTATGCCATGAAAACCAAAAAACTAAAGCTAGTTTTTATCGATACTAACGGCATAGCCCTCGCTAAAAATAATCTTTATAAAAAATTGATTGATTCGGGGATTCATTTGATTCAGTTAAGCAATCCCGGATTCAATAAAAAAGCATATGAAGAAGTATACGGCGTTAAATGCTATAAGGAGTTTCTTGAAGGAACGCATAAGCTTCTACGTTATAACAAAGAACAGGGAAATAAAGTCAGGGTTCAGCTTAATTTTAGAAGCCCTTTATCGCCAAGCAAAATATTAACAAGTCCGGATTATGTGAAGTTTATAAAACCGTATGTTAAAAAGAATGTTCTGCATCAATACCCGGCTTATTATGATAATTGGGGCGGGTTAGTTAAGAAAAAGGATATGCGGGGCGTTATGAAACTTAGGAAAGTGCCGAAATTAAAGCTTTTTCCGTGCATAATGACTTTTGATGCTGCAATTTTAGGAAATGGCGATGTAAGATTATGTATATGCCGAAGATTGCTTAAAGCGTCAGATGGCTTGGTTATAGGCAACATTAAAGATTCCAGTTTAAAAGAATTATTTTATAGTAAAAAAAGCAGGGAGTTACGGCGTAATTTTCCTAAACAAAAGCTTCGGGGTGTGTGTAGGGATTGTAGTTTTTATAGTCCTATAACTCGTAAATGGTTAAAGGAACGGTTAAAGAATAAAACTCTTTTCGGTTATGAAAGCTGGATTGATAGAGGTTAAAGAAATGTTCGATGATACAAAACTTAAAGTTAATGTTAATATGACAGGCAAAGAGTACGCAGAATATTTGAAAAAAGATAAAATTAAGTTATCTAAGACTCAGTGGACAGGTATAAGTTATCTTGTAGCTTCTTTTTTTGCTTTTATATTTGCTTTTTCTTTATACGATTCAATAACTCGTGTGCCAAGTACAGCCCCTAACCTTTTTGTACAAGCACTAACATTAGCAAACGCTTTATCTTGGACAGTTCTTCTTAAATGGACTTTAATAATTATCCTACCTGTTCTTGCTATTGCGTGGGTTATTCACGGCGTACAGTTGAGGTTATTAGCATGAAAATTCCAGAGGGCTTAATCTTATTCATCGCTACCATAGCCCTGTTTTGGTTTATTTTAACTAAGGGATGGGAATCGTTGAAAAAGATTAAGCTTCCTAAGTGGGGGAAAAAATGAATCCAGAAATATTAGCAGTTGTATTAGCTATTCTAATTGTAGCTTTTATTTGGTTAATGGGTTTTTTAACTGGGAGGAATATTAAATGAAAGACTTTATAGGAGAGTATTCCAACAAACTGCTTAATATTGTAGATAAATATTGGCAGTACTGGTGGCTTTTACTTATTGCTATAATTATAGGTGCAGTTTACCTTATATTAGAAAGAATGGGGATGTTTGCATAAATGAAATGTGACCTTTGTGGAAAGGAAATAAAACATTCATCCGCTTCGATAATTTGTTGTATAATATGCTTTGAATGTCACAATAAAAATAAACTATGTTTTTTTTGTAACAAAACACCAAAGAGAAGTTGTTATGGAAAGAACCATCTTATTAAAAATAATTATTGTAAATAAAGACACGAGGTACTGAAATGAAAAAGAAGAAAGTAATTAAGATAAAGAAAGAAGTTAAAACCATTACGGGAAAGATTCCACAATTAAATAAAACAATGGAAGTTAAAGAGAGCCTTAAAAATAAGTTTCTGGATAAGTTTCGTAGCACAAAACCGTTCCTTATTGAGATGAAGTTTTATAATGGCTCAAAATCGCATTTTGTAATTCCAGTTAAAGGGCATAAGTTCGAGTTCGGTGGTAATGCTTATATCATAGACGAAGAAATGAAAGTCTTTTGTAACACGAGCAAAATGTATATGCTGCATTACCACGAGGGCTTTGCTATGCCATACCTCAATGATGTTTCAGCATCACAGCTTAAAGGGGGCCTAGGAGAAGCATATAAAGAGATCACAACATCTTTTAATCCTAGTGTGCTTAAAGACATCCTTAAATTTGAGTACGCTAAAGGTGTTATACAAGGGGCAGAAGTGCATGAATTTATTAAAAGAAGCTTTATCATCAGCGTTATTATATTAGTGGCCGTATTGGCGCATGGTATCGTAAACGGGTATTTTTCGGGATGGTTTGGATAATGAAATTTGAGGAATTTGAAAAAATTATAGATAGTAAGAAGTATTGGTGGCTTATTTTTTTGTTAAGTTTAACAGCAATACTTTTAGTATTTTGTTTACTTCATATAATTGTAAACTCAGTAATGTTTTGTGGATTTACAGGAAGGTTTGGATAATGAAACAATACAGATGTCATAGATGCAAAGAGATTTTCAAAACAAAAAGAGTTTATAGAGGTAAACACAGCAGAAGATTTTGCGATGATTGCATTAAAGGAACAGGTGGTAATTATGAACGTTAAGAATATGGTAATGAATTTTTTACAACATAAAATTGTTGATTTGTGCATACAAAGTTATAAGCAGGGAAAAGACGATTTTGAGAAGGGCTGCTATGATGAAGCTGATTTTAAACGTGCTTTTGTTGGGGAGATTAAGAAGAAGCTGCGAAGTTAGCATCTATTATGTTTTATGAAATAGATGAATAAAGAAAAAGCTAGAAGTAATACTCCCCCGAGAATAAACCAAGTTAGGTCTATGTTTACTACTTCTTTTTTTGGCATGGTTAAAACATATCCTTCATTTGTGTGTCGGTAATGCCAAGCTTTTCTTTAAGCTCATCAGCAGTTTTCCTGTAACTCCTTGCGCTTCTCTCGTTGCTAATGAAAGTACGCATATTATCTCTGTACATCGATGCTTTGTCTTCAATTTCGCCTTCAATAACTGACTTCTTTGCTTTTTCTAAAGCATCTTTTTCTAACTTAGTTTCTGGTTTTTCCATTTTTACCTCGTTTTGTTCACTCATATCATTGTTCTGTACTCCTCTATCACTGTGTTTCTTTGTAATGATAAATTTGTTTTTACTGTAATTACATGTTCCACGACCTTCTATAGTAAGACCACTGTCTAATTCAACAACTATTCCTCTATCGCCAACTTTCATATCTCCAAAGTCCTCAGTTGTTCTTTCTACTTCATCTCCTACTTCAATGTCGTTGTTATCTCTGTTTTCTGTTGTGTTAATCTTCTTCATCTCAGTAGGTGCTATATTGTAACCATCCTCATTTGGTGTTTTCCCACAACAATTATGCAAACAAGGAGTACCAATAGCATGGGTAATTCTCACTGCATAATCAGTACCACTGGATTTTCCCACCACTATACCTTTGCTTCCTTTATCCAAATCATCACGTTCTTTAATTACCTCTATTTCATCTCCTACTTCAAACATTTTTCTCATCTCCTGTTATTTTTATTCATAATGAATTGTTAAAACTCCCCCGATTCCTACTCTTTTCTTTTCAGGGTTGTGCTGTTTGCTAAAAGTAGCGACGTGAATAAACTTTATCTCATCGCATTTAAGGAGTTCTCTTAATTCATTAACATTAATTGTCTTTTCCATCATATGACGCCCCCCATAAAATACAAAACAAAGCTAACAAACTATAATAACTAAATATATTAATGAGTTCTTCTAGTCTTAAAAAAATAACAATAGCTATGCCGATAAGTATCATTACTAACATAACTATATCAATTCTTTTTACCATTTTGATTTAACGATGCATTATCCAATAATGTAATCTTCCTAAATACCATCCACTTAACAGAGCAAAAGGATGAATTAACAAATTCCACCATCCAAAATTACTCGTAATTCCAACAATAATTCCCCATTCTAACAACAAGAAACAGGCAATTTTTAAATAAGTTTCTTTTTCCATAATCATCATCCCATCGTGCTGAACTTCTTACCCATCTCTACCCGTGTCCCTGTAAGTTCATCAACAACACCCTCGCCCTTTTTTTCGTGCTTCAATTCTTCTGTCATTATATCCTTACTAGAATCATACATTAACATCATAGGATGCCCTCTTCCTTCCTCGCTTTCTTGAAGTACGTTAGGCATTTTCTTAATCAAGTCCATTATATAACTTTGTCTTGACTTGTCCGGCTTTATAGAGCATTTAACTAAAGTGTTACTAATATACTCTACATTAACTTTCACTTTGTTTGCTTTCATCTCTGAGTAAATCATTTCAGCTACAGGTTTTAGTTTAACACTTTTCTTGCCTAAACTCATTGATTCAATCTTAGCAGAGCTTAACAAAGATAAATCATTAATTGCTTTTCCCACTTTTTCTTTGTAGTCCTCAAATTCTTTCTGTAAGTCGTCATACTGCTCTGCTTTGGCCCTTAACTCTTTCATCTGGTCTATTATATCAGTCATTTATTTAACCTCTAGCTTCAATGTTTTCATTAAAGCTTGTGTTTGCTTCTTTAAGATAACGCCTTTCTTAGTTAGAGTTATTTTTAATGCTCTACCTACTCTTTGCCGTTTGATTATCCCTAATTCAAGAAACTCTTTAAGCAAGACATGAATAGTAGACATTACAATATTATCCTTACCCTTCATAGTTCTGCTGAAATTCTCACATGGAAGAATCATAATTAATTCTGTCCATCGAGGTAAATAAACCCAATTCTTAACTTTTTTGTTTTTCATTTGATTAACCCCCTATCTCTCCTATCTAAAGTTTCTACTAATCTTCCAAATATAAAACAAAGAGATTTATTACAATCTTTATGCAAATTTAATTCCTTTCCTAAATTGACAGTTGTACCACACTTATGCTTTGCATAAGCTTTTTTAAATTTAACTTTTGCATCTTCAAATTCTTTTTCACTAACTCCTAAAACATCAAATATTTTCTTTGTTTCCATTTGTTTAATCTCCCGACATGATAGCCGATTTCTTATTTTCTAATTATTTTCAATAAGTTTAATATATTTTTGTAAACAAAATCTACAGTATCATCTTTTGTGCCTACTAAAGTTATTCCTTTAGATTTCCCTTTTTTATAAGTTCCATTAGGATTTAACTCTGAAATATTTATCCTAACTTTCCTTTGCGTACTTTCTATTATTTCCATTTGTCTTTTATAAACCAAATATCCTTTATAAACCCTTCCGTTGTACAATAGATATTATTCAATGTAAGCGATAAAACCTCTATTATAAGATACTTGTTTCCTG